>Ga0172382_10002985_pt1 | contig 27286 bp, 28 predicted proteins | sample Leawel138RmetaG_FD_122245 | JGI IMG/M metagenome (GOLD analysis project Ga0172382, IMG submission 122245) | Leachate microbial communities from a municipal landfill in Southern Ontario, Canada - Leachate well 138R metaG | ecosystem: Engineered > Solid waste > Landfill > Unclassified | place...
CCGGCGTGGCGGATCGTGGCGACGCATGATCCGCAGCGGGTCCTGCGTCACCGCCAGCAGCGGCGCGTCGTCACCGGCGATCACTTCCTGCTCCACGCCGTCGCTCGACCACAGGCAGCGCCGCCGCTGCCGCGCGTGGTCGAGCAGCGCCTGTGCCGCCAGACTGTCGGGGGCGACCCGTTCGACCAGGATGTGCAGCGCGCCGCCGCAGCGCAGGCGGATATCGATCCACGGGCTGCCCATGCCGTAATGCAGCCGCTGCGGGAGGCCGTCGGCTAACACCTCGGCGGCATGGCGGGCCACGTCGCCCTCGATGCAGTCGCCCGAGAAATAACCGTTGGCCTGGGGTCCGTCGAACAGCATCTGCGCGCCCGGTCCGCGCGGCGCGCTGCCTTCCACCTTCCACAGCGTCGCCAGCGCCGCTGGCCGCCCGGCCGCCCGCGCGGCGGCCAGCGCCGGGCGGATGTCGTCGCTCCAGCCGAACAGCGGCCAGTCGGCATCCTTGATCAGTTCGTCGGGCGCGATCAGTTCGGCGGGATGGTCGGCCATCGCAGCTCAGTGGCCCGCGCGGGCGGGAAAATCGATGATCGCGGCGGCGAAAAGGGATCGCATCTCGTTTCCTGTCGTCTCCCGGCGCGGACTGCGGTGCCGCCGCCGCATCAATGATACAAACTGTATCATAATACGGCAAGGGCGGCCCGGCCCCCCGGATCGCGGGGCCTGGCGCCAACTTCGGCGCATCACATATCGGGACGGAAAGCCCAGGCGCCCGTCCGCGCCGGCAGCACGATCGCGGGGGCGCCGCCGGCGTCGGCCTGTGGCGCCTGATCGGGCGTGGCATCGGGCGCGGCCGGAGTCGGGCCGGTCGCCGCCGTCTGCCCGGCTGGCTCCGCCTCGGCAGGCGGAGCGGTGGGTTCGGCCGTCGGCTCAAGCGTGCGGGGCAGCAAGACGGATTGCTCTGCCAGCGCCCGGCGTTTCCATGTCGGCAGCCGGTCCAGGGTCCAGGCCGGGCCAGGGGCCGACGGCTCTGCTGGCGGCTGTTCGGTGAAGATCGGGTCCGGCCGAAGCTGGCGCCACGACGGCTCGGGCGGAGGCTGCATCTGGGGGTCGACGGCAAGGCCGGCGAAAACGCCCAACAGCGGGCCGCTCGCCAGGATCGCGGCGATCAGCTTGCGCGCGTACATCACGCGGCCTCCAAATGACCGGCAGAAATATCGGGTGGCCGGGAAACGCGCCGCACGGGCGGGGTGTTCCAATCCGTCCCCCAAGCTCTGGACAGGGCGCGGCGACGTGCCGCATACTAGCGGCGAAGGGAAATGCGGATGCGTCAGGCCCGGAATGCTGCGATTGCCGGTGTCGTCGCGGCGATGCTTGTCGCCGCTGCGCCGCCCGCTCCCGACCTCATCGATTCCCATCCCGCTGAGCCGGAAGCCGTCGAGACGCAGTTTTCAGCGCTCCAGCCCGCCGCGCATTCCTGGCGGGCGATGTCCACCCACGCGCCGCAGCTTCGTCCCGTGCTGGGCGCCGCGCTCGCGGCGATCCCCCGCCGCGCGCCGCTCGCCGGCATCTTCCGCGCCGAGCAGCAGATGCTCGGCAGCCAGGCCGCCTACCGCCTGATCCTCGTGCTGGCCGATGGGAGCAAGTGGCGGGTCACGCTGCTCCCGCGCGCCGACGGCACGATGCGGGCGAGCACGGTCGAACCCGTGCCCTGACGGGGTGGATCGGGCGATGGCGGGCCGTATCCATGTCGGCGTCGGCGGCTGGACCTTCGCGCCGTGGCGGGGCGCGTTTTACCCCGATGCGTGGCCCAGGGCGAAGGAACTCGACTATCTTGGGCAGAGGCTGACCGCCGACGAGATCAATGGCACCTTCTACCGCAGCCAGTCGCCCGCGACTTTCGCCAGATGGCGCGTGGCCGTGCCGGATGGCTTCGTCTTCACGGTCAAGGCCAGCCGCTTCTGCACCAACCGCAGGGTGCTGGCCGACGCGGGCGAGAGCGTCGCTCGCTTCGCCGCGCAGGGACTGACCGAACTCGGCCCCAAGCTCGGCCCGATCCTCTGGCAGCTCGCCGCGACCAAGGCGTTCGACGCGGCGGACATGGCCGCGTTCCTGGCGCTGCTGCCCGCCGCGCAGGACGGCGTGCCGCTGCGCCACGCGATCGAGCCGCGCCACGAGAGCTTCCGCGATCCCGCCTTCTTCGCGATGTGCCGCACGGCGGGCGTGGCGGTGGTCTATGCCGAGGCGGAGAAATACCCGTGCTTCGCGGAGCAGACCGCCGGCTTCACCTACGCCCGCATCCAGACCGCGCGCGAGGAACTGCCCGCTGGCTACAGCGACGCCGACCTCGACCGGCTCGCCGCGCAGGCGCGCATCTGGGCGCAGGGCGGGCGCGAAGTGTTCCTGTTCTTCATCGGCGCTGCCAAACTCAGGAATCCGGCCGCGGCGCAGGCGCTGATCGCGCGTCTGGAAAGCTGAGGCGCTTCCTCCGGCACGGCACGGCAGCGCACGGCGGGCTTGCGCCGGTGGGGCCATGGCGCCTAGCATAAGCGATGGACGAGCGAACCTTGCGGCATATGCAGAGCGTGGGCGGCAATTTGTGCGCGCTCTGGGTGGAGGCGACCTGCGTGGTGTGGCTGCGTTCGCAGGCGCTGGTGCGGGGCGGGCCAGAGGCGGCCGCCGAGGCGCAACTGATGGTCGGCGAGAAGGTCGCCGCGCAGCAGGACCTGATCGGCAAGCTTGCCGCCGGGGAACTGGGCGTGACGCCGCTGGCGGTGACGGCGAACGTGACCCGCTATATGCTGAAGGGCGTGCGCGCCAACCGGCGGCGGCTCTCGCGCGGCTGACCCCCGCCCGGCGGACCGGACGGGGCTGCGGCGGCGGTGCGTCTACCAGAAGAAGTTGCGATAGGCGCGGATGACGCGGCCGTTGCGGGTGTCGACCAGCAGCACGTCGCCGTAATGCCGGACATAGCGGTAATGGCGCGAGCCCGGCGCCGGCAGGCGGTAGGAGTTCCAGTTGCCGAGGTAATAGCGCGGGGCCCAGTAGGTGCGCGGCATGATCGCGCCGTTCCGGAAGCTGCGATAGGCGAAGGGCGCGCGCCAGTTGCCGCGGCGGTAGTGCTGGCGGTTGTCGTCGCGCCAGCGCTGCCAGCCTTCGCGCCGATCGTGACGCGAATCGTGGCGGTTGTCGCGCCATTCGCGCCGGTCGTGGTCCCGGCGATGGTCCTGCGCCTGCGCCGCCACGGGGGCGAGCGTCGCGGCGATCAGTGCGCCGGTAAGCAGAATCGTCTTCATGGCCTTTCCTTTCCAACCAGGTGCCGCGTTCGGGCGGCTTCCAGCAAGCGCACGTTGCCGCCGCCCGGCTGAACGCGGCGCGAACCTCCCGGTCAGCCGGGAGAAGGGTTCGGGCGGGAGAAGGGTTCGGGCGGGGGGTGACGGGCCGATCGCGCTGCGATAGGCTGGCGGGAATGGCTGGCGACGAAGGGGGACGGCCGATGGACTATGTGCGTGTGGCGGGCGTCGGCGATGTCGCGGCGGGCCGGATCGTGCCGATCGAGGCGGGCGGGCGGAAGCTGCTGCTCGCGCGGGTCGGCGACGACTACTATGCGGCGCAGCGCAAATGCCCGCATCTGGGCTTCAACCTGTGCCGGGGGGCGCTCGACGGCGCGGCGGTGGTCTGCCCGCTGCACAAGGCCAAGTTCGATCTCGCCACCGGCGAGGTCGAGCGCGACCCGAAGCTGCTGTTCCTCAACATGAAAGCGAAGAGCAATCTGGCCGTCTACCCGGTGCGGGTCGAGGGCGAGGACGTGCTGGTCGGCGTATAGGGCTGATCCGGCGGCCGCTCAATCCCGCGCGTCGGGCAGGAAGCGGATCACGTCGCGCATGTAGAGCCGGCGCAGCTCATGGCCGTCGGCGCGGCAGACGGCGATATAGCTGCCCAGATCGACCGACTGGCCTGACAGGATGCAATTGCTGGCGAAATCGCGAAGGCACCAGGCGGCATGGCCAAGCGCCGCCGCCTCGTCCGCCAGATCGGTCCCTTCCTCGTCGAGAACGGGACCATGCAGGTCATGGAGATGAAAAAAATAGCGCGACATGTTTTCTTGTGTGCACTGGTACACTTAGCGCGTGCGACTGTGCAATAGGTGAGAATACCACGTTTTCCCAACGGGAACCTGTATTTTCCGCAGGCGGTGTTTGCCCCGGGACGGCCGGTTCAGGCGGCGGGGCGGCCCCGGCATAGCGGCACGACGTCCGCATGCTGGACCTCGGCGCCGGCCGCGCGGGGCTGGTCCGGCCAGATGCCGCGCGTGTCGTAGACCAGCTTGCCCACCCGCTCGGCCAGCGGCACGGAGCGGAATACGTCGTGGTCGACGAGGACGACCAGGATCTCGCACTCCTCCAGCGCGGTGTCGATGTCGATCAGCTCGGCGCCGGTATCGGTGAACTCGATCGGCAGTTCGGCGGCATAGGGCTCGACCACCCGGATGCGGCGGCCGAACCGGCGCGCCAGCGTGCCGGCGACGAGCCGCGCCGGGCTTTCGCGGAAGTCGTCGATGTTGGCCTTGAAGGCGAGGCCGAGGCAGGCGACGCGTGCCTGCGGGTGCGCCGAGACCAGCGCCTCGGCGCGGGCGATGACGTGGTGGATCTTGCCGTCGTTGACCCCGCGCGCGGTGCGGATCAGCGGCGTCTCCTCGGGCGCGCCGTGGACGATGAACCAGGGGTCGACCGCGATGCAGTGGCCGCCGACGCCCGGGCCGGGCGAGAGGATGTCGACGCGCGGGTGGCGGTTGGCCAGCCGGATCACTTCCCACACGTCGAGGCCCATCCGGTCTGCGACGATCGACAGCTCGTTGGCGAAGGCGATGTTGACGTCGCGATAGGCGTTCTCGACCAGCTTGGTCATCTCGGCCGAGCGCGCGTCGGTGGTGACGCATGCCGCCCGCACGAAGCGCTTGTAGAAGGCCAGCGCCTTGCGCGCGCAGCGCGGAGTGATACCGCCGATCGAACGGTCGTTATTGATCAGTTCCTCAAGGATCTTCCCCGGCAGCACGCGCTCGGGGCAATAGGCGATGGCGATATCGGGCGTCTCGCGCGTCAGGCCCGGCACTTTCAGGTCGGGCCGCACCTCGGCGATCAGGTCGCGCAGGGCTTCCGTGGTGCCGACCGGCGATGTCGATTCGAGGATGACGACATCGCCTGCCTTCAGCACCGGCGCGACCGAGCGGCCGGCGGCGAGAACGTAGGATACGTCGGGCGCGTGGTTCGCGTCGAACGGTGTGGGCACGGCGATGACGAAGACGTCGGCCGGCGAAACCTCGATGGAGGCGGACAGCAGCCCGCGCGCGACGACGCCGTGGACCAGCCCGTCGAGATCGACTTCCTCGATGTGGATCTCGCCGCGGTTGATCGTGTCGACGACGTTCTGCGAGACGTCGACGCCCAGCACTTTGCAGCCCGAACGCGCGATGATCGCGGCGGTGGGCAGGCCGATGTAGCCCAGACCGACGACGCAGACGTCAGGCTTGATGTCCGACTTCATTCCCCAGAATCTCCGCGATGCGGCGCGCGGCGTGCCCGTCCCCGAAGGGATTGTGCGCGCGCGCCATGGCCTCGTAGGCGGCCTTATCGTCGAGCAGGGTTGAAATTTCGGTAACGATCCGGCCGGCGTCCGTGCCCACCAGCTTCGCGGTCCCGGCGGCGATGCCCTCGGGCCGCTCGGTGGTTTCGCGCATGACGAGCACCGGCTTGCCCAGCGCCGGCGCTTCTTCCTGCACGCCGCCGCTGTCGGTCAGCATGATCTCGGCCAGCGAGAGCAGCCGGGCGAAGTGCGGGTAGTCGAGCGGCTCGATCAGCGCGACGTTGCCCAGCCCCGTCAGCGCATCGTTCATCACCGCCCGCACGTTGGGATTGGGATGGACCGGGAAGATCAGCGCCACGTCGGGCCGCACGGCGATGCGGCGGATCGCCTCGGCAATGGCTTCCAGCCCGCCGCCGAAATTCTCGCGCCGGTGGCTGGTGACGCCGACGATCCGCTTGCCGGCGAAGCGCGCCTCGAGGCCGGCAAGGCCCGCGGCCAGCTCCGGCTGCGCCTCTATCCGCGCGGAGACCCAGTGCAGCGCGTCGATCACCGTGTTGCCGGTGACGTGGATCCGCTCGGGCGGGACGTTTTCGCGCGTGAGGGCCGCCGCCGCGGTCTCGGTCGGGGCGAAGTGTGTGGCCGCCATCGCGCCGATGATCTTGCGGTTAATCTCCTCGGGCCAGGGATGATAGATGTTGCCCGAGCGCAGCCCCGCCTCGACGTGGTCGACCGGGATCTTGCGGTAGTAGGCCGCCAGCGCGCCGGCCATGGCGGTGGCGGTGTCGCCCTGGACGACGACCCGGTCCGGGCGCACCGCGTCCATCACCCGCCCGAGCCCGGTCAGCAGCGCGGCGGTGAGCGCGTCGAGCGACTGGTCGGGCTTCATCACGTCGAGGTCGTGGTCGGGCACGATCCCGGCAACCTCCAGCACCTGGTCCAGCATCCCGCGATGCTGCGCCGAAACGCAGACGCTGACGGCGAAGCGCCCGTCGGCCTTCAGCGCCTCGACCACCGGGAACAGCTTGATCGCTTCCGGCCGCGTGCCGAAGACGACGAGGATACTGGCGGGGCGGAAGGTGGATGGCGGCATGGGCGGGGGCCTAGCATGGGCGGGTTAACCACGGGATAAGGCGCGGCGCCGCCGGTCGGCCGCGGCGGGTCAGCGCCGGGCGGGTCGGCTTTCGGCCGGCAGCGGGAAGCTCAGTCGCACGACGACGCCCGACGCGGCCCATTCGCGCTCCAGCGAGCCGCCGAGCTGGGCGGCGGCCTGCGTCGTCATCTGCGAGCCGAAGCCATGGCCGGCGGGCGGAGCCTGCGGGTCGATCGCCGGTCCGCCGGTCTCGGTCCAGATCAGCACGATCTGCCTAGTCTGTTCCGGTGGGACCTCGTCTTCCTGCGGGGGTTCGCGCAGGTCCCAGGCGATCTCGATCGTGCCGCCGGGGGCGGACAGCGCGCCGTATTTGACCGCGTTCGTCGCCAGCTCGTGGACGATCAGGCCGATCGGCGTCGCCGCCTGCGCCGGCAGCTCCACCTCGGGCCCGGCCATGCGGACGCGGGCGCGGCTGTCGTCGGCGCCGTCATAGGGGGCGATCGTCCGAGCGATCACGGCGGCCAGGCCGATGTGCGCGGCGCCATGGCTGCCGCCCTGGCTCGTCGCATGGGCCAGCGACAGCGCCCGGATGCGGGCGAGGATGTCCTCCACCACTTCGCCGCGCGAGGCTTGCTTGCGGCCCGACAGCGAGACGATCGAGAGGACCACCGAGAACAGGTTCTTGACGCGGTGGTTGAGTTCGCGCGCGAGCAGTTCGGCGCGCTCGTTGGCCTCGCGCAGCGCCGCCGCCTGATCGGCCTCGACTTCGGCCAGCGACCGCCGCCGCTCGGCGCGAAAGCCCGCGTAGACAACGGCGAGGATCAGCAGGCTGAGCACGGCGACGAGGGGCGGCAGGCGCCTTTCGAGCGCTTCGGCGCGGGCGAAGGATTCGCGCTCCAGCCGTGCCCGGTCGGCGGCGAGGCGGGCGACCTCGTTGGCGATCGCGTCCATCTGCATCTTGCCGAAATCGGCCCGCACCAGCGCCACGGCCTGATTGCGGAAGCCCGCCCGGGCCAGCGTCAGCGTGTCCTCGATCTCCGCGAACTTGGTGAAGGTCATCGTGTCGAGCCGGTCGAGCTGCTCGCGCAGCGCGTCTTCCTCGGGGCTGTCGCCCGCGATCTCGCGCAGCCGCGTGATGGCGCGTGCGCGGCGGTTGCCGGCTTCGGCGAGGGGGGCGATATAGTCGGCCTCGCCGGTCAGCAGATAGCCGCGCTGGCCGGTCTCCGCGCTGAGCGTGGCGGACATGAGCTCGTTCAGCTCGACCAGCGCCTGCCCTTCGTTCATCGCCCGCGCGCGCGCCTCGCGCTGTGCGATCATCGTCTGTCCGATCGCCAGCGCCATCATCAGCAGAGCGGCGGTGAGGCCGATGAAGACCGGCATCATGGATCGGCCCAGCCACAGTCGACGCCATGGCGGGATGCGGGCTGTCGAAGCTGTCGCGCTCTCTTCCAAAAGCCTGAAATCCCCAGTGCTTCGTGGCCTATGGGGTAAGGTCAACGCCGCGCCATGGCAACGTCGGAAAGGTATCCGTAGCGCGGTGGACAACGCCGGCCCCGGCGCTTGCCCGCATCGCGGCCTTCGGCGATCAACGCGTCATGGCGATTCTCAGCGACAAATGGATCCGGCGGCACGCGCGCGAGCAGAAGATGATCGAGCCGTTCGTCGAGGCGCAGCGGCGCGACGGCTGCATTTCCTACGGCCTGTCGTCATACGGCTACGACGCGCGCGTGGCGGACGAGTTCAAGATATTCACCAACGTCGACAACGCAGTGGTCGATCCCAAGGACTTCGCGGCCAATTCCTTCGTCGACCGCAAGACCGACGTGTGCATCATCCCGCCCAACAGCTTCGCGCTGGCGCGCACGGTGGAATATTTCCGCATCCCACGCGACGTGTTGGTGATCTGCCTGGGCAAGTCGACCTATGCGCGCTGCGGCATCATCGTCAACGTGACGCCGCTGGAGCCGGGCTGGGAAGGGCACGTGACGCTGGAGTTCTCGAACACCACGCCGCTGCCCGCGCGGATCTATGCCAACGAGGGCGCCTGCCAGTTCCTGTTCCTGCAGGGCAACGAGCCCTGCGAGGTCAGCTATGCCGACCGGGCGGGCAAGTACATGGGCCAGCAGGGAGTGACGCTGCCGAAGCTGTGAGGGCGCTGCCGCTCAGGGTGTTTCGACCGCGATGGATGAACGGCCTCTGGCAGCCTTTGCCGGTTTCCGGTCGAAGGCGAGGAAGGCATAGCGCGTATCGGCGGTATCGGTAATGCGTGGGGGCGTCCCGGGCATTGCGCCCGGGACGAGAGGAGCTTACGCGGCCACCGCGCCTTCGTAGGCCTGGGCTTCGGCGGAGATGAGGATGTCGGCGAGCATCCAGTAGGCTTCGCCCCAGGCCGCCAGCACCTCGTCGGTCGCGATTTCCGCGCCCAGAACCTCGCGTATCGCCGGCAGCAGCGCCTCGGCGACGATCGGGTAGTGCTCGGGCTTCACGCCGGTCTCGACATGGCGCGCGACCATGCGTTGCACCGCCGTGCCGAGGTTTCCGAGCTTGTCGATATTCTTGGCATAGGCGAGGATCGCCGCCGCCAGCCGGCGCGGCTGCTCGCCGCTTGCCTGCGCTGCCTGGTCGAACATTGCCTTGACTTCGGCATTGCGGAACAGGCGCGCGTACATGGCGGTGGTGATATCGACGCCATGCTGCTCGATGGCCGGCGCGGTAGCCTTGACAATCGCGATGGCGTGAGCGGAAGCGGTACGCATTGGGTTGGTTCTCCGAAACAGGTATTTCTAATGCCGGTATTTGGAATGATTCTTTTAGGCAAGCGCTTTTTCGCGCCGGGCGCGCAGGTGCCGCCCGAGCGTCCGGACACGGGTTGCGATCGTGCTTGACCTCTTCCGACGGCGGGCTGAACTGCGCTTCATCAGAATCGGGAGAGATCATGGAAGAAGCGTTGAAGCCGCGAATCGGTAACCTGCCGCGCGAGGAATGGACCGACGCGGCGCGCGAGGTCTTCGCCTTCTGGGGAGAGCCGGGCGCGTGGGAGAACGGCTCCAAGACCAACATGTCGATGGTGCTGGCCAACCATCCGCCGCTGGCCAATGCCTACCACGTCTTCGGCAAGCACCTGCTGCTCGGCTCGACCATCGCGGTACGCCCGCGCGAGTTGATCGTGCTGCGCACCGCCTGGCTGCAGAAGTGCGCCTACGAGTGGCACTATCACGTCGGCTACGCGCGCACCGCCGGGCTGACCATGGAAGAGATCGCCGCGATCCGCGACGGCTGGCGCTCGCCCGTGTGGGACGGCAAGGACGAGGACCGCGCGGTGCTGCGCGCGGTGGACGAACTGATCGAGACCTCGCGCATCGGCGACGAGACCTATGCCGCGCTCGCCGTCCATTTCGGCAAACAGCAGATGATGGACCTGGTCTTCACCATCGGCAACTACGTCATGCTCGGCTGGGCGGTCGCGACGTTCGGCATCCCGGTCGAGGACGGGGTCGATCCGATCGGGTTCGACCTCAGGACGCGGTCGGGCAAGGAGCCGGACGGTAGCCAGCGTCCGTTCGAGAAGGATTGACCGCGCGATGGGAATGACCACCGAAGAACGACTTGCCGCGCTCGAGGCGCGGTTGCGGACGGCCGAGGACCACCTCGCCATCCTCAACCTGCTCAACAGCTACGGCCCGCTGGTCGACAGCGCGACGGCGCGGGAAGCGGGCGCGCTCTGGGTCGAAGGCGGCGGCTACAGCTTCGGGCTGAACGAAGGCGGCACCAGGCGGCTGGAGGCGCCCGACGAGATCGCCGGCATGTATAGCTGGCCGGGGCATCTCGACCTGGTGAACACGGGCTGCGCGCACCTGACGGCGACGCCGAAGATCACCGTCGCGGGCGACGATGCGCAGGCGGTCGGCTATTCCTTCGTCGTGCTGCGCGCCAAGAACGAACAGGAGGGCGATCGCTGGTATCTCTGGCGCGCGGCGATCAACCACTGGACGCTGCGGCGCACGCCGGACGGCTGGCGGATCGTCGAGCGCACCAACCGGACGCTGAACGGCTCCGAGGAATCTCACGCGCTCATGCGGAAGGTGGCGGCGATATGAAGCGGTTCGAAGGCAAGGTTGCGATCATCACCGGGGCCAGCACCGGCCTCGGCCCCGTCATGGCCCGGATGCTGGCCGCCGAGGGGGCGAAGCTCGTCCTCGCCGCGCGCCGGGCCGAGCTGGTCGAGGAAGTGGCGCAGGGCATCGGCGACGCGGCCGTGGCGCTGCGGGCCGACGTCACCGACGAGGGCGACGTCGCCCGCATGGTCGACGTGGCGATGCAGCGCTGGGGTCAGGTCGACGTGCTGATGAGCAACGCCGCCGTCCCCGGCCGGGACAAGTGGATCTGGGAACAGACGGTCGACAACTTCCTCGATACCTACAAGGTCGATTGCATGGCCGCGATGCTCTGCGCGCGCGAGGTGCTCAACCGCTCGATGCTCGAACGCAAGCGCGGCGCGATCCTGACCTTCTCGTCGGGCGCGGGCTGGAGCGGGCTACCGCGCAAGACGCACTATTCCGCCGCCAAGGGCGCGCTCATCGTCCTGTCCAAGACGATCGCCAAGGAAGTCGGCCCCCACGGCATCCGCTGCAACTGCCTGGTGCCCGGCGCGATCGACACCGAGCTGCTGCAGAATTACCACCAGCGCATCGCCGCAGAGCGCGGCGTATCGGTCGAGGAAATCCGCGTCGAAGTGACGCGCGACCTGCCGCTCAAGACCTTCTCTACGCCCGAGGACATCGCCAACATGGCGCTATTCCTCGTCTCGGACCAGGCGCGCACGATCACCGGCCAAGCGATCAACGTCGACGCCGGGTTCACCATCTGAGGGGCAGGGGCGACGGTGAGACGGCGGGATGGCGCGCCCCGCCCTACCCCAACCGCTCCAGCAGTCCGATGGTGTCGTGGTCCAGCATCGCGCTGGAGAACCGCGCGGTATAGGCGGTGTTGATCGCCTCGGGCTGGAAGGCGGAGGCGTTCACCAGGAAAATGGCATAGCCGTTGGCGAGGAAGCAGCCAAACTGGTGCATGAAATCGTCGAGTGAGGGCGTGTCGACGCCGCAGCGGATCAGTTCGTCGCGATAATGCGCCACCAGCCGCCGTTCGTGCGCCCGCCGCACCGGCACGTCGAGCGCGCAGGTGATGTGATAGGACACTTCGTACATCGCCGGCGCGAGATGCGGCAGCGAGTCGAAGAAGCCGGGCTCGCCGTCGGTGTCGATGTAGAGGTTGCCCAGGTGTGTGTCGCCGTGGACGATCATCGCCGGCAGCGTCCGGCACAGGGCATTGACCCGGTCCATCGCCCCGATCATCCAGTCGAGGTCGTGGAAGCAGACCGACACGGCCGCGCCGCGCGCGCTGTCGACATAGCCTTGCCAGATGTCGGGCTTGAACACCGTGGCGAAATAGGTCGCGTCGGCGACGTTCTCCACCCAGTCGAAGCGGCCGCCGGGCAGGATGTCGGGATGTGCCTCCGGTCCTGGCCGCGGCCACGTCATCGCGTGATGGCGCGCCAGCATCGTCAGCCGCCGCGCCACCGCGTCGGGGTCCTGCGGGCGCTGCGGGTGGAGGAAGGTGACGCCGCGCGCGACGAGGTCGTCCATGATGACGATGCCCTGGCCGGCCTCGGCGTCGAACCCGGCGAAGTGGCAGGCGGGGAAGCGCAGCGGCGAATGCGGCGCGACGTCGGCATAGGCGTGCACTTCCTGCGCGTGCATGTAGGCCATCATCCGGCTGTGCGGCTCGAACCCGCCCTTGAGGATCACCCGCTCGGGAATACCGGCGGCGCGGCCCGCCGCGTCGACGTCGAGCGCGAAGCGGATCTTGGTGCAGGTGCCGTGGCTGACGTCGAGCAGCCGCGCGTCGCGCAGCGTTGCCTGCGGGTACTTCGCGCGCAGCGCCGCCCGGAACCAGTCGGGCGTAAGGTCCTCGATCCTGGTCGGCAGGGGATAGGTATTGTCGCTTGCCATCGGCTTCTCCTCCGCTCACGCTGGCGCGGTCCGCTTCAGCTTTGCTGAATCGGGTACGGTGCCGCTTCCATGCAAGTGAAGCGAACTCTAGCACTGCGGCTGCAGGCAACAATGGGTGAGAACGATGAGCGAGCGTGAAGTGGTGGACTGGAACCTCGGCACGAAGAACCTGCGCATCGAGCGCGACGGGCCGATCGCCTGGTGCGTGATCGATCGCCCGCAGGCGCGCAACGCGCTGACGCCGTCGATGTATTTCGGCCTCAAGAAGGCGGTCACGCGGGTCAATGCCGACAAGGAGTTCCGCGCGCTGATCATCACCGGCACGGGCGACGTTTTCGCGCCCGGCGGCGATCTGGGCGGCCGCTATGAAGAGGGCGACGAGCCGGTGCCGGCGGGCCTTGCCTATGAATGCCTGCCGTTCGTCACCGTGCGCGAGAGCGCGGCGCCGGTGATCTCGGCGGTGAACGGCATCTGCCAGGCGGGCGGGCTGCTGATCGCCATGATGTCGGACATCGCCGTGGTCAGCGAGCGGGCGACCTTCCGCGTGCCCGAGCTGCTGCGCGGCATTATCGACGCGACCTATGCGGCGACGCTGCCCGCCCACGTCGGCATGGCGCAGGCGCGCGACCTGCTGCTCTCGGCGAAGAAGATCGACGCGGCCGAGGCCTATCGCATCGGCCTCGTCTCGCGCATCTGCCGGCACGCGGACCTGGAAGCCGAGGCGCGCAAGGCCGCCGTCGAGATTCTGCAGACTGCCCCCGAATGCCGCGCCCAGGTCAAGCGCATGCTCAACCACCAATATGCGCGCATCGACTACGAGACGATGTTCGCCTCGCTGCGCAACGGCGCGAGCGAGGCGAAGGAAGGTATGGCCGCCTTCATGGAGAAGCGCCTGCCGAACTGGGTGCCCGAGGGCCTGTAGCTTCCGGCCCGCTTTGGGGGGAAGCGCGGGTTTCGTGCAGGCAGGCGTCTGTGGCCGGGCGCCTACCTGCGCTTCGTCGTTCGCAGCAGGAAGGCCAGCGGCGAGGCGAGGATGCCGACGATGAACAGCAGCCAGAAGGCGTCGACGTAGGACACCATCAGCGCCTGGCGGGCGATCTCGCCCTGCAGTGTGGCCAGCGTGTCGGGCAGCGTGAAGTCCGCGCCCGGCAGATGCAGGCCCACCGCCGGGTTGTCCGGCCGCACGCCCTCGACCAGCCGCGACTGGACGATCGCCTCGTTGCGGTAGGTGAGCGCCTGCAGCACGGAAATGCCGACGGCAGAGCCCAGGTAGCGGGTCAGCGTGCCGAAGGCCGCGCCCTCGTTGCGCAGGTGCGCGGGCAGCGTGGCGAAGGCCATCGCCGCCAGCGGGATGAAGATCAGGCTCGATCCCATGCCGTTGACAAAGCCGGAGACCATGATCAGCCAGTCGTCCGCCTGCAGCGACAGCCGCGCGAGCAAAAGCGCGGACAGCGCCGAGAGCAGCAGCCCGGCGAAGACCAGCAGCCGTCCCTCGATCCGGTTGATGAACAGCCCGGCGATCAGCGTAGTGGCGAAAGTGCCCAGCCCGCGCGGCGCGGTGACGATGCCGATCGTCATCGTCGGATAGTCGAACAGCTCCGAAAGCATCGGCGGCAGCAGCGAGAGCACGCCGTAGATCATGATGCCCAGGAAGAACCCGATCAGCGTGCTGATCACGTAGTTGCGGTCGGCGAAGATGGCGAGGCGGATGAAGGGATGCTCGGTCGTCAGCACGTGGACGACGAAGAGGTAGAGCGCCACAGCCGCGATCGTCGCCTCAAGCCAGATCTCGCGCGATTCGAACCAGTCCAGCATCTGGCCGCGGTCCATCATGAGCTGGAAGGCGCCGATCGCCAGCGCCAGCAGCGCGAAGCCGAGCAGGTCGAAGCGCCGCGGTTCCTTGTCGCGCGCGTCGGGCAGGACCGCCGACAGGCCGAGGAAGGCGACGAGGCCGACCGGCAGGTTGATCAGGAACACCCAGTGCCACGAGAGGTTGTCGGTCAGCCAGCCGCCCAGCACCGGCCCGGCGAGCGGCGCGAAGATCGCCGCCAGGCCGAACACCGCCATCGCCCGGCCGTGCTCCTCGGGCGGATAGATGTCCAACAGCGTCGCCTGGCTCATCGGCACCAGCGCCGAACCGGAGGCGCCCTGTAGCAGCCGGAACAGCACCAGCTCGTCGAGGTTGGTCGAAAGGCCGCAGAGCACCGATGTGCCGGTGAAGGCGACGATCGACAGCAGCATAAGCCGCCGCCGGCCGAACCGCCCGGCGAGCCAGCCGGTCAGCGGCGTGGCGATGGCCAGCGCGATGATGTAGGACGTCAACACCCAGGCGATCTGCTCGCGCGAGGCCGAGGTCGAGCCCTGCATGTGCGGCAGTGCGACGTTGGCGATCGTCGTGTCGATCTGGTTCATGATCGCCGCGGCCATGGAGAAAAGCACGATCAGCCGCCGCCGGGCGAGGGGTGGGTAGCTCTGTGTCATGCGTGGGGCGGCACCTTTGCCCCCGTGCCTGCCCCGCGTCGAGCCCTATCTTCGCCCGGTCCCGACCGGTCCCGATCGGGGCGCCGGGACAGGATCAGATGCCGAAGCGCAGCTTGATCGCGTGGTAGCGGTCGCGCAGCTGCCGCGCGCGTTCCTCCGGCGTCACCATGGCGGTGCCGTCGGGCAGTTCGGCGAGCACGTTGGCGCGTTTTGTCAGACGCGTGCGGAACGTCGCGGCGTTCTGGCTCATGAGGTTGCGATAGCCGAGGTTTCCGTCGGAGAAACCCTGCGTATCCAGCCAGTTGTGCACGCCGGGATCGTCGTGGGCGATGACGAAGCGGACCACCCCGTCGCTGTCCACCCTGCTCCGCGCCGGCGAGAAGCTGGTGGAGCGATAAAGGTAGTCCATCGACTCGACGAACACCGCGTTCATGCCGAACAGCCAGAAGCCGTCGTGCATGTCCATCTCGACGATCAGCGCCTCGTCGGGGGCCAGCCGCCAGATCATGTTGGCCGCCATCCGCCCGCGCTTGGCGTCGGACGCGTCGTTGGCGTTCTTGTCCGCCGGGAAGGCGTTGATCTGGCTGGGATCGCAGACCCCGCCCGAGGTCATCCAGCTATGCTCGGGCCAGTCGCGCATGACGCCGGAGACGAACTCGCCGGCCCAGTTGAACGCCTCGATCATGCGTTCGGGCGTCGGCATGGGACGGGGGCCGTCCATGCCGACGCGCTCGATGGTGAGCGTGGTGGGCGTCTCGAACCAGGCGTCGAAGGCCTCGCGAATGAACAGCTTGCGGCTGCCCGGCGTGGTCGGCAGCCAGTTCTCCGGCCGCTCCGGCCCGCCGATCCACAGCTCGAAATTGCCGTCGGCGTCGGTCTTGATCTGGTGCCCGAAGATGTTGCTTTCGGGGGTGTCGCCGAAGGGCTCGTGCAGCGGCGGTATGTCGGTGCCGGGAATGGTGGCGGGCTTGGGCCCCTGCACGGTCAGGTTGAACCAGCGCGCCGTGCCCTTGCGGCCGCTGATCCGGTAGGTGTGCTCGCCCGAAATCCATGCCTGGCGATAGGTGAAGTCCGAAACGTCGCCGCCCAGCTTCATGTAGGGATGGGTGAAATAGTGGATCTGCGGAAAGGCCGGGTCTTTGGTCTCCAGCGCCAAGGGGAAGGCTTGGCCCAGGTTCTGCGTGAGGAAACGGAAGGCGTCGGCGCGCAGCAGCGGGCCGGGCGGATTGGCGTCCTTGAAGGCCTTGTCGCCCGCCGCCTTGAGCGTGTCGCAGAAGGCGTGCCAGGCGTCGCGGAGTTGCCTGTCTGCGGAACCGTCGCCGTAGGCCATCGCTCTATGCTCCCAGTCTAGTGAGGATTTCCGAAAGGTTGCGGGCGGCGCGCGCGGTTGCCGCGGCGGGGCCTTCCTGCTCGATGCGCGGGCCCACCAGCTCGAGGTCGAAGACGCCCGCATAGCCGGCTTCGAGCAGCTCGCCGATCAGATGTTCGAGCGGGATCACACCGTCGCCAACCACCGCGCGGCAGGGTGCGGTGCGATCTCCGGGCACATAGTCGCTCACCTGGACGAGGCCGGCGAGGGGCATGGCGCGGGCGAACTTTTCCCGAAGGCCGCCCTCGAACCAGCAGGCGTGAAGCTCTATGCACACGCCGATACCGGCGATCTCGGCCAGGCGGATGGTGTCGTCGAGCGTGTGGGCGATATGGATGTCGACGTTGAAGTCCGACGCGGTCTCGACCAGCAGTCCGACGCCTTTTTCCCGCGCGGCCGGAAGGCAGGGAGCGATGAGGTCGGCGAAGCGCCGCGCCGCCGCCTCCCATAGCAGCGACCCGCGCCCGCCGGTGACGAGGTAGATATTGGGCGCGCCGAGCGCGGCGGCGATGTCGATCGCCTCCAGCAGCCTGGCGGTGGCGGTCTCGCCGTCGCCCGCGAGGTCGGGGAATGTGGCGAAGGGGTGGTTGACCGTGTGGACGCGCACGCCCCCGGCGGCCAGTGCGGCCCGCGCTTCATCGAGGCCGCCGGGCTGCATCAGCAGAGGGGTAACGAGCGTCGTTTCCCCCACGCCGATGGCGCGACAATGCGCGATGAAGGCCGTGGTGCTGTCGCTGACGAAAGCCACCTGGTGCAGACAGACGCGCGGATGCATGGTCATGCGAATCCTACACGGCACGGGGAGGAGGAAGAGGCGTTGTATTCACCCCCGCTTCTCGATCTCTACGCCGAATCGTTCGCGGAAAGGGCGGAATTCCTCGTTGAGCGCGGCGATGTCGAAGCCGGCGTCGGTCAGCAGCCGGGCCGAATATTCGAACTTGCCGTGGCGGTCGCCCTTGTTGTTGGCGAGGTAGTCGCGCATCGCCGCCTCGGCCTGCGGGGTTAGCGCGCGCCCGGCGAATTCGTAGTATCGGCGCACCGTGCCGATCGGGTCGGCGACGAAGTCCCTGTAGCGGACGTGCAGGATGCGCGGATCGTCGATCAGCGGGTTCGACATGGTGTTGGCGATGCTCATCCGCACGCGGTCGACGTGCATCTTCGCCTCGGCCACCACGTCGATCGGGCCGACGATGCCTTCCATGATGTCGCGCATCATCGCCGTGCTCGACGCCGCCACCTGCACCGGATCGCGATGCAGGTAGACGAGCGTGGCGTCCGGATAGGTTTCGAAGAACTCCTTGAGCCGGAAGTTGTGGAAGCCCTTGAGCACCCAGTATTTCCGGGGCCGCCGGTACTGCAGCGCCTGCAGCATCATCTTGTGGATGCGGTTCTGCGCGGCCGAATCGGTGGGGAGCCCCATCGACAGGTTCTGCATCGGCACGCGCCACCAGGCGGTCGGCGTCATCACCCGGAAGTCGAAGGCCCAGGTGCGCTCGTCCTCGGGCAGCCCGTTGCCGAGCATGTCGTTGTAGGGGTGGCAGTGGAGCCACTTCCACATCTTGGCGTTGATCTCGCGCCATTCCGCGTCGGCCTGGGCGATGCGCGGGTCGACGCCCTCGACCGTGCCGGGCGGCGGCGAGGGGTGCATGACTTCCCAGAAGCGCAGCGCGCGCGCGTCGGGATCGACCGACATCAGCGCGTGCATCAGCGTCGTGCCCGAGCGCGGCTCGCCGGTGGCGAACATCGGGCGGTCGATCACTTCCTCCGCCAGCGGGTAGAGCTTGCGGTCGTTGAAGAAGCCGAGGCGGTCGGTCAGCAGCCAGTCGATGTTATCGGCCGCGGCCTTGCGGCCGGCCGCGTCCATCGGGATCGAGTTGATGTGGGCGACCGCCAGCCCGAAGCGCTGCTCGAAAGTCGGGTCGCCCCAGTCGGACAGGCCCGTCTCCGTCCGGGCGCGATCGAGCAGAGCCTGTGCGTCGAGCGCCTCGCTCATGCGCCGTCCCCGCACAGGCGCATCACTTCGTCCTCGACCTCGATCACCTTCTGCGCCGACTTGCCGGCGAACTTCGCGCCGGCCATGCCGCCGTAGTCCATCACCTTGAACACGCGCATGCCGGCGTCGGCCATGCCCTTGAAATGCGCGGCGACGTGCTTGGGTGAGCCGACCGGGAAGATGTCGCGGATCGCCTGGGTGTCGAGATCGTCGCAGAACTGGATGATCCGCTCGCGCGAGAGACGCACGGGATCGAAGTCCTGAATGCCGCGCCAGTCGGGGCCCATCGGGTGCTCGTAGCCGAACTGGCGGAGGTCCGCTGCGGTCTGCATCAGGATGATCGACTTGACCATCGGCCGCTCCAGCATCTCGGCCACTTCCTCCTCGTCGCCGATCAGGCAGATCTGCGTGAGCGCGGGGACGAAGTGCGACATGTCGCGCCCGGCCGCGTCGCCCGCGTCGAGGATCGCCTTCAGCTTGGCGGCATAATCCTCGGGCGTGTAGGCGCCCGCCGGCCACCAGCCGTCGGCGTAACGGCCGGTGATGCCCAGCATGCGCGGGCCGGCCGCGCCGGTCCAGATCGGCGGCGCCTTGCCGTCGTAAAGCTCGGTGTCCATGCGGGCATGTTCGAGGTGAAAGAAGTTGCCCTCGAAGTCGACCGGGCCATCGCTTTCCCAGAGCAGCTTGATGACCTTGAGCGCTTCCTCGAAGCGGCCCACCGGCTTCTCGAAGTCGAAGCCGTAGGGGACGGTGTTCTCCAGCTCGCCCGAGCCCAGGCCGAGGATGAAGCGCCCTTTCGACAAGTGGCTGATGGTCAGCGCTGTCTGCGCCAGCAGCGAGGGGTGGCGGCGGACGGTGTCGACCACGCAGGTGGCGAGCGGCACGTTCTTCGTCAGCACCGCCACCGCCGCCGAGACGGCGAGCCCGTCGAGGTGCCGGTGCGGCGAGGGCGAAGACAGCGCCAGGTCGGTGAATTCGGGCGTCCAGATCGAATCGGGCCAGAAGCTCACCATGTGGTCGGGCAGCCAGATCGAATGGTAGCGGCCGGAATCGTACTGCTGGGCCATGTCGATGCCGAGCGGCAGCGTGGTGCGCAGGAAGGCTGCGGGCTGAACTTTCATCTTGCGTCACTCTCCCCCGGCGCTGTTGGCGCGCGCGTTGTCTGGATGAGCTTACTCGGATAGAGGCGATTCGGAAGTAATTCCCATTTGGGGATATGGCTGATGACGACCGGGGACCTCGGCGACCTGATCGAACCGCTGATCGAAGGGATGGTAGAGGACCCGCTGTGGTCGACCTTCCTAGAGCGCCTGCGCCTGCGCCTTGCCGCCGACTACGTCAGCCTCGTGTTCCGGCCGCTGCCCTTCGGCACGCCCGAGGCCCGCGTCATCCACCTCTATGCGGGTCAGCCCTCGCCGCCGGGCGTGTCGCAGTATTACCGCGACAGCCTCTACAAGGCTGATCCGATGCCGTACCACGATCTTGCCGACGGGCGGGTCTACCGGCTGGAGGAACTGCTGACGCACGGCGACCCGCGGCACGAGTTCTACCGCGACCGGCTGCTCGTTCCCAGCGGCATGAACGTCCTGCGCATGATGCGCGTGGTCGAGGCGAGCGGGGTGAGCGGCTGGATCACCGTCTCGCGCCGCGAAGGCGAATTCGCCGCCGGGGAGGACGCGCTGATCGCTGCGGTCGGCCCCTACCTGCGCGCGGCGCTGCGTTCCCATGTCGCGCTGGAGCGCGAGCGGATGACCGCCTTGGTCGCTCACGAAGCGATCCGGCGGATGAATTTCGGCTGGCTGACGCTCGACGCGCAAGGGCGGGTGCTCGATGCCGATGCGCACGGCGCGGCGATGCTGGCCGCCTCGACGATGCTGGCGAAGGGGCGCGGCGGCCGGCTGACGGCGCGCGCGCGCGACGTCGCCCGGGAGATCGCGGGTGCGGTGGGGGCGCTGGCGGAAGATCCGCGCGCCCGGCCGCGCGCGATCGTGCTCAGCCGCGATCCCTGGCTGGACATGCTGCTGGTCCCGTCCAGCATCCGCACCGGCACCACCCGGCCCGCGCCGGCGCTGGTCGCCTATATCCATGCCGACCGCTGGTCCGCGGCCGACCGCTGCGAGCAGCTTGGCGAACTGTTCGACCTGATTCCCAGCGAGGCGCGCCTGGCGCTTGCGCTCAGCCGGGGTATGTCGATCGCCGAAGCGGCCGACGAACTGGGCCTGACGGTGGAATCGGCGCGCACCTATTCGAAGCGCATCTACGCCAAGACCGGCGCGCGCGGCCAGGCGGACCTGGTGCGCTTCATCCATCGCAGCGTGCTGGCGATCGCCTGATTCAAGCGGCGGCGATGCCGTCCAGCATCCGCCGCACTTCCTTCGCCAGCGTTTCGGCGGCGGGCGAGCGCGTGCGGCCGCGTCTGGCCACGAGGCAGATGTCGCTGTCGGTCGGCGGAATGTCGGCGACGTCGAGTTGGACCATGCGGCCTTCGCGCAAGTCGGCGGCGGTGAAGGCGGGCGACGAGAGCCAGATGCTGTCGCTCCGCAGCACGGTCTCGCGCAGGACGTGGAAGTTGTCGCAGACGAGCGAGCCCGCGCTGCCGCTCATGCCGCCGGCCGGAGGCGGGACCGCGCTGGCCAGCGGATAGTCGTCGAGATCGGCGGCGTACAACCGGCCCGCCTGCGCCAGCGGATGTCCGGCGCGGGCCATGACCGCGATCGTCAGCTTGCCCAGCCGCTCCACCTCCGTCCCCGGCACGCGGCCCAGGCTCCAGTTGTTGCCGAGGATCATTTCGATGCGGTCGCCGAGCAGTTCGCTCATCAGTTCACCCGGCGTCCGCACCAGCGTCACGATCTGCAGGCCCGGATAGGCGCGCAGCAGCGAGCCGCCGAGTTGCGGCAGGAACAGGCTGGCGAGCAGCGGCCCGAGGCCGAAGGCGATCCGCCCGGCCTGCCCTCCCGGATAGCGGCGGAGACTGCGTTCGAGGTCGCCGGCGGCGGCTAGCAGGCGCTTCGCCTGGTCGATCACCAGCAGGCCCACGGCGGTCGGGTGGGCGCCACCCCGGCCGCGGTCGAACAGGGTTACGCCGTGCCGTCGCTCGAACGCGGCGATCGACCGGCTGAGGGCCGGCTGGGTGACGCCTTCCTCCTCCGCCGCGCGCGAAAAGCTCCGGTGGCGGGCGACGGCGGCGATGTGGCGCAGGCGGGTCAGGTCCATCACATTACCCTGGGGCATACAAGCATGGCTTGATATGCATTGGACAGCATGATGGCGCGAGCCCAAACTGCTGTCCGGTTGAGATGGAGGGGCGGATGACACGGCGGTTCGGAATTCTTCTGGCTGCGACCATGCTGGCGAGCGGCGTGCAGGCTCAGGCGCCGGCACCGGTCGAGGCGGGACGTACGGTCCTGCCCGTGCCCGCGGTGCCGTTTACCGGCACGATCGCCGAGAACGTGCTCGATGCCCAGGGCGCCTGGCAGCCGCCCGTGCGCGCGCCGCAGGGGGCGCCCAACGTCTTCCTGATGATGAGCGACGATGTCGGCTTCGCCATGTCGAGCGCGTTCGGCGGACCGGTGCCGACACCGAACTTCGAACGGCTGGCGGCGCGGGGCCAGCGCTACAACCGCTTTCACACGACGGGCATCTGCTCGCCCACCCGCGCGGCGCTGCTGACCGGGCGCAACCACCATCAGGCCGGCGTCGGCTGGCTCAGCGACGTGCCGTCGCCGTTCCCGGGCTATGGCGGCAAGATCCTGCCCCAGACGGCGACGATCGCGCAGGTGCTGCGGCTCAACGGTTACAGCACGGCGATGTTCGGCAAGCACCACAACGTGCCGTCGAACGAGCGCAGCGAGGCCGGTCCGTTCGGCGCCTGGCCGACCGGCCTGGGCTTCGATTACTTCTTCGGCTTCGTCACTGGCGACATCGACCAGTATGCGCCGATCCTCTATCGCGGCGTCCAGCTTGCCGAGCACGATGCGGGCAATGGCGAACTGCTCGACCGGCGCCTCGCCAGCGACGCGATCCGCTGGGTGCACAACCAGAAGGCCGGCGCGCCCGACAAGCCGTTCTTCGTCTATATGGCGCCCGGCTCCACCCATGCGCCCCACCAGGCGCCGCCCGAATATGTCGCCCGCTTCAAGGGCCGGTTCGACCAGGGCTGGGACAAGCTCCGCGAGGAGAGCTTCCGCCGCCAGCTCGCCGCCGGCATCGTCCCACGGGGCACCAGGCTGACGCCGCGCCCCGCCGAGATTCCCGCCTGGGACAGCCTGACGCCGGGGCAGAAGGCCTTTGCCGCGCGAACCATGGAAGTGGCCGCCGCGCAACTCGTCTATCAGGACGAGCAGATCGGCCGCGTGCTCGACGAACTGCAGCGCATGGGCGAGCTTGACAACACGCTCGTCGCGATCATCGCGGGCGACAACGGCGCCAGCGCCGAGGCCGGCCCTAAGGGCACGATCAACGAACTGCGCTCGATGGGCACGCACGACGAGGACGAGGCCTGGATGCAGGCCAATATCGACCGGCTCGGCGGGCCGATGACCTACCAGAGCTATCCGGCCGGCTGGACCTGGGCGATGAACACCCCGCTGCGCTGGACCAAGCAGTACGCCTCGATGCTTGGCGGCATCCGCAACGGCATGATCCTGTCCTGGCAGGGCCATGTCGCGCATCCGGGGGCGGTATGCGGGCAGTTCTCGCATGTCGTCGACATCGCGCCGACGATCCTTGAAGCGACGCGGCTGCCGGCGCCCGACAGCGTGCTGGGCGCGGCGCAGAAACCGATGGACGGGCAGAGCCTGCTGTCCAGCCTCGCCTCGTGCGAGGCGGGCCGGCCGCGCACGCAGTATTTCGAGATCGGCGGCAAGGTGGGGCTCTACCACGACGGCTGGTTCCTTTCGGGCGACGACGGCCGCCTGGCCTGGGAGAACGTGCCGTCCGGTGGCAACCTGCGGCCGCCGATGCAGTGGACGCTCTACGATCTGACGAGGGACTTCTCGCAGTCGACCGACCTGTCCGCGAAGGAGCCCGCGCGGCTGCAGGCGATGCTCGACCTGTGGAAGCAGGAAGCCACACGCAACAACGTCTTTCCGCTCGACCACCGCTTCGCCATGGCCCGCGCAACTGCCACGATGCGCGGCAGCGGGCGCAAGCATTTCGATTTCTGGGGCAAGGACGTCAGCATCCCGACCACCACCGAAGCCGCGCCGATCGCCCGCTCCTTCACCCTCGTCGCGGACCTCCGGCTCGATTCCGCCGCCGCCTCGGGCGCGGTGGTCGCCTATGGCAGCCACTTCGGCGGCTGGAGCCTCTATCTCGACCGGGGCCGCCCGGCCTTCGTCGGGGCGCGCTCGACCGACCCCAAGGAGATATTCCGGGTCCTTGCGGAACGGCCGCTGCCGCAGGGCGCGAGCAAGCTGACCATGCGCTTCGCGGTGGAGAAGATCGCAGGGCCGGCCACGGTCACGCTGAGCGCGGACGGGGCCGAACTGGCGAAAGTCGCGCTGCCCACCTCCATGCTCTTGGCCGCCGGCAACGGAGAAACGCTCGACATCGGCCGCGATCTTGGTGTTACAGTGACGGACTATCGCACGCCGCAGGGGCAGATCGAGGGCGATATCCCGCATGTCACTATCGACTTCGACTGATACGACCGAAAACATGATCAGCCTGCCCGGCGGCACGTTCGCCATGGGCTCGGATCGCTTCTATCCCGAGGAGGCGCCGGTGCGGCGCGTGCGCGTCGATCCCTTCCGGATCGACGCGACGCCCGTGACGAACGCCCGGTTCGCGGCGTTCGTCGCGGCGACCGGCCACGTCACCCTGGCCGAGACCGCGCCCGACCCGAAGGACTACCCCGGCATGGACCCGGCGCTGGCGCAGCCGGGCTCGGCGGTGTTCGAGATGACCGCCGGCCCGGTCGACATGGCGACGCCGATCTGGTGGGACTATCGCTTCGGCGCGAACTGGCGCGCGCCGCTGGGGCCGGGCAGCTCGATCGCGGGGATCGAGGACCACCCGGTCGTCCACGTCGCCTATGCCGATGCCGAGGCCTATGCCGCCTGGGCGGGCAAGGCGCTGCCGACCGAGGCCGAGTGGGAGTTCGCCGCACGCGGCGGGCTGGACGGCGCGGACTACGCCTGGGGGGACGAACTGGCGCCGGGCGGGGCGATGCTGGCGAACTACTGGCAGGGGCAGTTCCCTTTCGCCAACCGCCTTGCCGACGGGTATCTGCGCACTTCGCCGGTCCGGACCTATCCGGCCAACGGCTATGGCCTGCACGACATGATCGGCAACGTCTGGGAATGGACCGCAGACTGGTTCGCGCAGCCCAAAGCCGAGCGCAAGGCGCGCGGATCGTGCTGCGTGGCGGCCAATCCGCGCGGCGGCACGCGCGGCGGCAGCATCGTCAAGCGCGATGCGGCGCGCATGCCGCGCAAGGTGCTCAAGGGCGGTTCGCACCTCTGCGCCGAGAACTACTGCCGCCGCTACCGCCCCGCGGCCCGCTATGCGCAGCCGATCGACACGACCACCGGCCACGTCGGATTCCGTTGCGTGGTTCGGGAGGGCTGAATAGGATATTTTGCGTTGCCGGCGGCGCCCCGGCAGGCAACGCTGAACACCAGTTCAGCAAAGGCGTTGACAGCGGCGGCGGCGTTGGACAAGGAAGCGCAGTACGCGGCGTTTTGGATACATTTGGACGCCAGCCGAGGGGAGAACCATGTCCAAGTCACTCAGCGGAAAAGTCGCGCTCGTCACGGGCGCATCCTCGGGCATCGGCGCCGCGACGGCGCTGGAGCTTGCCAGGGCGGGCGCCACGGTGGCGCTCGCGGCCCGGCGCGCCGACCGGCTGGCCGGCCTCGTCGCCGAGATCGAGGCGCAGGGCGGCACCGCGCTGGCGCTGGCCGGCGACATGGCGGTCGAGGCCGAGGCGATCAAGGCGGTGGAGGATACCGTCGCCCGGTTCGGCCGCATCGACATCCTGATCAACTCGGCGGGCATCATGCAGGCCGGCGGGATCGAGGGCGCGGACCTTGCGGAATTCCGCCGGGTCTATGAGATCAACGTCTTCGGCACGCTCTACACCAGCGCGGCGGCGGTGCCGCACATGCTGAAGCAGGGCATCGGCGATATCGTCAACATCACCTCGCTGGCGGGCCGCAAGGGCGGACCCGAGACCAACGCCTATTCGGGCAGCAAGCACGCCGCCAACGCCATGACCGATGCGATGCGGCAGGAACTGGGTAACCGCAACATCCGCGTCGCGATCCTGATGCCCGGCGCGACCACCACCGAGGTGGCCGGCGGGATCACCAACCCCGACTGGCGCAATGCGATCGCGGCGCACGTGTCGAAGGAAGGCGCGGTCCAGCCCGAGGAGATCGGCCAGACCATCGTCTTCATGCTGTCGATGCCGCGCAACGTGAACATTTCGGAAATTTCCGTCCGGCCGACGATCGACACGACGGCCTGATACGCAAAGGGAGAAGCAACGTGGCTGGAAGGCTGGGAAACAAGGTCGCCGTCATCACCGGCGCCGGTTCGGGCATGGGCAAGGCGATGGCCGAGCTGTTCTCGGCGGAAGGCGCGCAGGTGGTGCTCGCCGACATCAGCGGCAAGCAGAACGACGTCGCCGCCGCGATCAACGCCGCCGCGGGCGCGGGGGCGAATGCGGTGCGCGCGGTGCCGGTGCACTGCGACGTGTCGAACGAGGAGGACGTCCAGGCGATGATCGCCGCCGCCGAAACCGAGTTCGGCCGGCTCGACATCCTGTGCAACAACGCCGGCTTCGGCGGCCCCATGGCGCCGCTGCACAAGCAGACCACCGAGATCTGGGATCGCGTCCACGCCACCAACATCAAGGGCGCGTTCCTCGGCATGAAGCACGGCATCATCTCGATGCTCAAGACCGGCGGCGGCGCGATCGTGAACACCACCTCGGCCTCGGGCGTGGTCGGCTGGAAGCACCACAGCGTCTACGGCGCGGCCAAGGCGGGGGTGAACCAGCTCACCAAGACCGCGGCGCTCGACTATTCGGACAAGAACATCCGGATCAACGCCATCGCGCCCGGCACGATGTGGACCGGCCTTGTCGGCGCCTCGCAGCAGCATGCCGAGCCGCCGGCGGACTTCCCGATGCTGGCCGGCATCCCGCTCGGCCGCTGGGGGCTGGCGCGGGACATCGCCAACGCCGCGCTTTACCTCGCCAGCGACGAGGCGGCCTATGTCACCGGCGTGATCCTGCCGGTCGACGGCGGCTACTGCGTCGGCTTCTCGGGCATGGGCGCCGAGCGCCCGGGCCTGACCACGGTGAATGACGAGGAAAGCTGAACCCGGCCCGGCTAAACCGCCAAAATGGAGCTATCTCGCGTTTACGGGCGCGTTCGCGTGTGATCCGTTCTCCTGCGTAAGCGTCAGCAGGAGGGCGGGGCATGTCGAGCAGGTCGCGGGAAATCGTCGAGCGGATTCAGCATGAGCTTGCGCGGCGCGGCTTCGATCCGGGGATTATCGATGGCATCAACGGCTCGCGCACCCGCGCGGCGGTGCGCCGCTTCCAGGCGTCCGCCGGGCTGTTGGCGGACGGCATCGTCGGGCCCCGGACGATGGAGGCGCTGTTCGGCCCGGCTGCGGCGCCCGCGCCGGCCGACGATCCGGTCATTCCCTGGTTTCAGGAAGCCCGCCGCCTGATGGGCGTGCGCGAGAAGGTCGGTCCGGGCAGCGAGCCGACGATCATCGACTGGGCCGACCGCGCGGGCATCGACTATGCG
>Ga0172382_10002987_pt1 | contig 27281 bp, 24 predicted proteins | sample Leawel138RmetaG_FD_122245 | JGI IMG/M metagenome (GOLD analysis project Ga0172382, IMG submission 122245) | Leachate microbial communities from a municipal landfill in Southern Ontario, Canada - Leachate well 138R metaG | ecosystem: Engineered > Solid waste > Landfill > Unclassified | place...
GGCATTATTTGAACCACAGGCGCACGGCGTCGAACAGGCGGCCGAAGAAGCCCGCCTTGCCCACAGGCTCCAGCGTGATCAGCGGCACCGAGCCAATCACCTGATCATCCAGCGTCAGGTGCAGGGTGCCGACCGGCTGCCCTTGCGTCAGCGGCGCAATCAAGGGATCCGTGCGCTCGACCTGCGGCTTGATCTCCGCGGCCTTGCCACGCGGCACCGTGACCCAGATCGGGGTGGCGGCGCCAAGCTTGGCCTTGTCAACCGAGCCTTTCCAGACGTCCGGCTCGGTCACGACCTGGTTGGCGTCATACAGCTTGACCGCGTCGAAGTTCTGGAAGCCCCAGTTCATCAATTTCAGGCTTTCCTGCGCGCGCGTGGTGTCATTCTTGGCGCCGACCAGCACCGTCAGCACGCGGCGCTCGCCGCGCATCGCCGACGCGATCAGGCAGTAGCCAGCGGCATCGGTATGGCCCGTTTTCATGCCGTCCACCGACGGATTCAGCCACAGCAGCCGGTTGCGGTTCGGCTGCGTGATCTTGTTGTAGGTATAACTTTTTTCTTTGTAGTAAGTGCTGTAGAAGTCCGGGTGATCCTGAATCAGCCGCTGCGCCAGAATGCCCAGATCCCGGACCGTGGTGATGTGTTGCGGATCCGGCAAGCCGCTGGAGTTGGTGAAGTGGGACCCCGTCATGCCCAGGCGGCGCGCTTCTTCGTTCATCAGTCCCGCAAACGCTTCTTCCGTCCCCGCCACGGCCTCGGCCAGCGCCACCGTGGCGTCATTGCCGGATTGCACGATCATGCCCCGGATCAGCTCATCGATCGAGACCGGCTTGTTCGGTTCGATGAACATGCGCGACCCCCCGGTACGCCAGGCTTTCTCCGAAACGCTCACCATCTGCGTCAGGCTCAGGCGCTTTTCACGCAGCGCATTGAACACCAGGTAGGCGCTCATGACCTTGGTCAAGGAAGCAGGCTCGATGCGCTCTTCCGGCTTTTCTTCCGTCAGGATCTGTCCGCTGGTCAGATCGATTGAGATCCAGGCGCGCGCCGCCAAGGTGGGGGCGGGGACGCTCGACAAAGCGCCGATGCTGGGCAAAGCGGCGGGCAAGCCCGCGCTGGCCGTGACCGGCGTGGGTTCATTGGTCTGGGCAATGGCAAACGGCGAAGCCAGCAGGAAAGCGGACACGACCGCCACGGCGAGTGGGCGGCGAACGGAACGGGGAGCAGGGAAAGTCATAGGGGATCAGGAACGGTTGGTATTCATCGGGAAGGCGTCCGGCGCGGCTGGGCGGGCAGACGCAAGGCAATAATTATAGGCAAGTGCCGCTTTCTTGGCCGCCGCTGCGGCCGGGACCGGATGCAAGCAGATGCTACAAACAGCGCGTCCCTCAGGACAGGCTCGGCACCACCTGCTGCAAATACTGTTGGGCAAGTCGCTTGACCGTGACTAACTTACCATGAAAGAAATGTCCTGCGCCGGGGATGACGATCAAGGGCAGCGATTGCGGCCGCGCCCAGTCCATCACCGCGGACAGCGGCACCGTGTCATCTTCCTCGCCATGAATGACCAGGGTCTCCTCCGGCACCGCGGCCACCTCGAAGCGGCTGGCCGCCGTACCAAGCATCATCAGGCCAGTGGGCTTGGGTCCGCCCGCGTGCTCGTCAGCCGCCAAGCGGGCATGCACCTGGCTGGCCACCGCGCTGCCAAAGGAAAAACCGCCGATCACGAAGGGTTGCGCTGCAAGCGCCGGATAACGCTGCAAGAACTGCGGAATGATTTCCAGCATATCGAGCGCTTCGCCGCGCGCGTTGTCAAACTCCCCCGCCGAGTGGCCGACGCCGCGAAAATTGGGCCGCAGCACCGCCAGCCCCTGCTGGCCGCAGGCGCGCGCCAGCGTGGTGACGACTTTATTCTCCCGGGTGCCGCCAAACAGCGGATGCGGATGCAGGATCAGCGCCCAGCCCTGTGCCTGCCCGATTCCCTCATCAGGGGTGTCCAACGCGCAATCGACCTGTCCCGCCAGGCCTTCAAAGGAAACGACTTCGGTTTTCATGACTTCTCTTTCAACAAAATCAGTAGGAGCGAGCTCTGCTCGCGAATGTTCGTAAGAAACCGATTCGCGAGCAGAGCTCGCTCCTACGGAATGGGGGGCGGAGCAATTCGCGGGCGGCGTGGAGCGTTCGTGCTACGCATCGGCATCCTGCAAGCGCAGCCGCTCAACGGGCTGGCCGCCGATCAGGTGTGACTGGATGATTTCTTCGACGTCGGATTCGTCAAAGCAGGTATACCAGACCTCGTCCGGATAAACGACCATCACCGGTCCCAGTTCACAGCGGTCCAGGCACCCCGCCTTGTTGATGCGGATTTCACCTTTGCCGCTGAGTTCAAGTTCACGGATGCGCCGCTTGGCGTAATCGAACAAGGCCATGCCGCCTTGGCGCGCACAGGAAGGACGTGGCGCATCGGCGCCGCGCTCGTTCTGGCAAATGAAAACGTGTTGCTTGAAATAAGGCACGATAATTCCTGAAAGAATGACGAAGCGGCGCCGACCAAACGCCGACGCGCCGCAACTAAGCCGAACGCCGGTACACCGGCGCCATGATCAACAACAGCGCGAGCCACGGCCACACTGCCGCAACGCCCAGCAGCAAGGCCTCAGCATGGAACCAGTCGACCTGCGCTGTCAACGCGGCATCGACGAAGTAGGTGTTGGTCGGGAAGAGGTTGACCACGGCAACCTGGCCGAGCAAAGCCAGGCCGCCGATCAGCCGCTGCCAGCCCTCGGGCAAATACATGCAGCAACTGGCCACCGCCACGCCGCTCAGCACCCCGAGCAGCGCGCCATAACTGAACCACTCCCCAGTGGCGGCAGCCGACACCATGACGGGTTGCAGCAAGGTTTTCAAGCCCAGGGCCGCCAACACCATCAAGACCGGAATTAAGCCGCGCCAGGCCACTGGCCGCGTGACCCGCGACAAAAACAGGGTGGCCCCCAGAATGGCCAGTCCGGTACAAATATGTTCCGCCCAGGCGCGGTGCTGCGGCATGGGTGTCCACCAGCTTTCCAGCCGCCACAGCGGCCAGGCACTCCAGCCGCCGAACAAGTGTTGCAGGTCTCCCGTGCCGAACAGCATCTCCTGCCGGGAAATATGCAGAAAGATCCAAAGCCCCGCCACGCTCAGCGTCAGCGCGGCGCGGGTGTCAAACCAGTGATACCGCCACCGTCCGATCAAGCTGTCCGCCAGGACCATCCGCACCGTGGCAACGCCAATCACGGCGCCGATCAGCCCGCCCGACGCATTTGCCGCGAGATCAATGTTGGAGGCCACGCGATTGGGCAGGAAAGTCTGGAGCGCTTCCAAGCCCACGGACAGGGCCAGGCAGCACACCGTGCCGACAAGAACCGCCCACACCCCGCGGCAGCGCGGGGAAAGCGACCAGGCAAGCAGCACGCCCAACGGTATGTAGGCGAACACATTGGTCCAGATCTCACCGCGCACCCAATACTGCGGCCACGGCGCTTTCAAGTAGGCGAACGGCGAGACGCCCAGATTGCGCCAGCCTGAGAAAGGGTACAGGCTGGCATAAATCGTCAGCAGCACCAGGATGAGGCAGACCGCGCGGACAACCTGCCCGCCTCCAGGCGCTTGACCTTGGCGCGGGCGACGAAGCGTGCGCTTGGGCACGGGGTCACGACGCATGGGAAGGCGCTTCATGAGACAGGGAGATCAATACCAGCATCCTGACAGTTTAAGGGTTTTATGCAGGGAGCCAAACCCCATTCCCCGTTTCACTGCCTACAATAGATGCTCTGGAAAAAAGGCCCCCACGCTGCGCCTTCGGCTTGCTGCCCCCCGAGGGGGTGCGTTTTGCCTTGGGAGCGGCCCGGCGGCAAAAAAACACCCTTGCCATGCACGCTTCGCCCGTATCCCCGCCCCCAGCCAGCGCCGCCTCGTGGACGGCTGCCCTGCAAGAACGCCTGCCGTCGTGGACCCGCGTCCAGTGGCTTGAACAAACCGGCTCGACCAATCCCGACGTTCAGGCTTTGTTGCGGCGCAGCGCCGCCCGGTCGGATCGTTACTTGGTGGGCGCTCATCACCAGACGGCGGGCCGGGGACGCGGCGGCAAGGACTGGGCGACCGAGCCCGGCGACGCCTTGCTGTTCTCCTGTGGCTGGGCCACCGCGCTGCCGCTTGACCGCCTGCCCGCCTTCACGCTGGTGGCGGGGCTGATCGCCGCGCAAGCGCTGGACCCCGCGCCTTCGCGCCGCATTCAGGTCAAATGGCCCAATGATCTCTATACCGAACACGGCAAGCTGGCGGGCATTCTGTCCGAAACTGTCGGCCTTCCCCCCCTCGCGGACAAGCCGCCGCAGCGCGGCCTGGTGCTTGGCATCGGCATCAACGCCAGGCACGGCGCCCGGCTCGGCACGGCCTTGAACCGGCCGGTGGGTGATCTTGAGCGCGCGGGCCTGCATTGGGACCCGGCCGAGGCGGTGGCCCGCATTGCCACCGCCTGGGATGCCGCGCTGCGCCGTTTTGAGCGGCAGGGTTTCGTGCCGTTCCTGGCGGATTACCTGGAGCGGGACTGGCTGGCGGGCAAGGCCTTGCGCTTGCATACGGCCGACCGCGTGATTGATGGCCGGGCCTGCGGCATTGACGAGTCCGGCCGCCTGCGCCTGCATACCGCTGATGGCATGCAAGTGTTCACACTCGGCCACGTCCAGCTCGCGCCGGAGTCCGCATGAGCGCCCATTTGCTGATCGATGCGGGCAATACGCGCATCAAGGCCGCCTGGCTGGAACCCGGCCCCCCCGCGGCGCCCGGCGCCATCCATCACCTTGACCACAACGGACTGGCGGCGGCCCTGACCGATTGGCTGGGTGCCGCCCGGCCCGCGCCCGGCTTCCACGTCTGGATCAGCAATGTCGCGGGCGCGGCCTTTGCCCAGCGCCTGACGGCAGCGCTCGCGCCGTGGCGGGCCGAGCTTCACTGGCCGCGTCCCAGCGCCACGTTCGATCGGCTCCACAATGAATATGAACGGCCGGAACAGCTTGGCGTGGATCGCTGGCTCGGCCTGCTCGGCGCCCTCGCTCACGCGCGGCGCCAGCAAGCGGATGCCGCCTTGCCGCCGGTGCTGCTGGCGCATTTCGGTACGGCGACCACCATTGATGCGGTGGTCGGGCAACGCTTCATTGGCGGCTTGATCCTGCCCGGCTACAGCCTGATGCTGGAGGCGCTGGTCAACGGCACCGCCGCGCTTCCGCTGGCCACGGGCCAACAGCAAGCTTTTCCGCGCAACACGCACGACGCCATCGTCAGCGGCGTGGCCGCGGCGCAAGCGGGCGCCGTGTTGCGGCAGCGCGCCCGCCTGATGCATGAATTCGGCCAAGCACCGCTGCTTTTCGTGGCGGGCGGCGCCTGGCCGGTCCTGGCCGGAGAGCTTCGCACCCAGCTTGATCAGGCGGGCTCGACGTCACCCCTGCAAGTCGTTGATAATCCTGTACTTGACGGCCTGGCACGGGTCGCCACGCTCAGTCACCCTTTCTCTTTCTGACTCAGGCCATGCGCATTCTTTTCGTTTTGCTCGTTCTTGCCAACCTGGCCCTTTTTGCGGCTGGCCAAGGTTTTTTCGGCCCCCCGCCCGCCGAACGCGGCCGTGACCCTGAGCGGCTGTTGATGGAACTGCACCCTGAAACCATCCACGTCCCGAACGACCTGGAGCGCCAAACAAGCATCAACGCGCCAACGCCCGCCCCACTTGCTCCGCCCAGCCCCGCCCCTGCGGCAGCGCCTGAAACCGAGCCTGCGTCCCCGCCCGCTGGGCCGACAGAGCCCGCAATAAAGGAAGTCAAGTCCGAGCCCGCCACGCCTGCGGAAACACCCGACACCCCCGCAGCTGCTGCACCTGCCGCATCGTTGCCGCCTGCCGTCGCGCCGGAAGCCCTAGCGGCGCCCACTCCACCCCCGGCGTCGGCAGCCGTGCTGCCCTCGCCAGCGCCTGTGCCCGCAGCGCAGCGTACCGCAGCTGTTGAGACGGTGTGCCGGGAATGGGGCAGCTTCACCGAAGCCGAGTCCAAACGCGCCCGCCAGTGGGTCCAGAAAAACAGCCCGGGTGTCTCCGTCCAGTCCGTCACGGAAGCCGGACCCGCTTCCTGGATGGTGCTGGTGCCGCCGGCGGCCAGCCTGGCCACCGCGCAAAAAACCGCGGCAGCGCTGGGCAAGCAAGGCATCAAGGATCTGTTCGTGATTCAGGAAGCCGGGCCGAACCAATATGCCATTTCACTCGGCGTGTTCAGCCAGGAGAAAAGTGCGCGTTCCTTGGCGCAGTCCTTGCAAGGCAAGGCTGGCCGCAGCCTGCAAGTCGTCCCCCGCCCCGGCCCGGTCCGCCATTGGCTGAAGTTCCCCACGCTGGAAACCAATCAGCAAGCCGCGCTGCGCCAGCAGGCCATGAAGCAGTTCAACCGTGAATGGCGGGTGTGTAAGTAGGCCCACCCCCTACGCGCTTCGCTTCCACCTCGCGGCTTGCAAGCCGCTCGGATGGGCCGAGGTTCTTCTCTGAATGGTGACAGTTTCTTATGTAAGGAGCGAGGTGGACTACGCGTCAGCGGCTAGGGGTGGGACTATCCCACGGATTTTGTTCACCAATTGGGTGGTTGAGCGCGCGTGTTCAAACGGGATCGCCTTTGCCTCACCGCCCCAGCTGCGCACCAGCGCCGTTTCCGGCAGGGTTTCCATGTCGTAGTCGCCGCCCTTGACGATCAAATCGGGCTTGAGCCGGGCAATCAATGCTTCCGGCGTGTCTTCATCGAAAAAAGTCACGGCCGAGACGCAGTCCAGCGCCGCCAGCAGGGCGGCCCGGTCCGCTTCCGTGTTCAGCGGGCGGTCCGGGCCTTTGCCCAGACGCCGCGCCGACGCGTCGGTGTTGATCGCCACGATCAAGGCCGCGCCGCATTGCGCGGCGGCATCCAGATAGGTGACGTGTCCCCGGTGCAAAATATCGAAAACACCATTGGTGAACACCAGCGGGCGCGGATACTGCCCTTGCTCAATGGCAAGCGCGAGCGCGCTGGCAGGCAGAATTTTTGATTCAAAACGTGCTGACACGGCTAGACTCGCGAAAAGAAACAATGACGTTGAATTGTAATGGCAGCGGCTCGGCGGGTTCTGGCGCGCCAGGCTGCACAGGGAGTGAAGATGCGATTATTGCTCGTGGAGGATGATCGAATGATCGGTGAAAGCGTTGCTGATTTATTGCAAGACGCCGGGTTTGCCGTGGACTGGGTGCAGCGGGCGGGCAGCGCGGAAACGGCGCTGGCCACGCATGATTACGACTTGCTGATTCTTGACCTGGGCCTGCCTGACCAGTCTGGCCTGAGCCTGCTGCGCACGCTGCGCAGCCAGGGACAGAATCTGCCCGTCATCATCACCACCGCGCGCGATGCGCTGACTGACCGGGTGACCGGCCTGGACGCGGGCGCTGACGACTACCTGGTCAAACCCTACGAGATCGAGGAACTGCTGGCCCGCATTCGCGCGCAGCGTCGACGCCAAGCGCCCCACGCCAGCCAACGCCTGGTCTGGCGGGATCTGGCGCTGGCGCTGGATACCCATCAGGCGTGGCGCGCAGGCCAGCCGGTCACGCTGACCGCCCGCGAGTGGGCGGTGCTTGAGCCCCTGGCCCGCCATCCCGGCGCGCTGTTTTCCCGCGCCCAACTGGAAGAAAAACTCTATAGCTGGTCGGACGACGTCAGCAGCAATACGGTCGAGGTCCATATTCACGGGCTGCGCAAGAAACTCGGCAGCGCCTTCATCCAGAATATTCGTGGTCTGGGCTACCGGATACCGCTGGAATGATGAAGCGCCCCACCTCCCTCCATGCCCGTTTGCTGGCCTGGCTGCTGGCCGCCATTTTTCTGATCGCGCTGATCCAGGTCGCGGTCAGCTATCGCACGGCGCTGCAGCAGACCGATGAAGTCTTCGACTACCAGTTGGAACGCACCGCCATCAGCCTCGGCGCGGGTGTGCCGCTGCAGGCGTTGGCAACCCCCTCCCTGTCCGACAGCCTGATCCAGCGCGACTGGATCATCCAGATCTGGAGCGCCGATGGCTTGCAGGTATTCGGCCCGGCACAAACGGTGCTGGTGCCGGACCGCGCCATCCTGGGCTTTTCCACCGTGCGCACTTCGGACACGCGCTTCCGCATGTTTGCCATGCAAACTCCTTACCAAGTCATCCAGGTGGCGCAGGACATGCGGGTGCGCGAAGCGTTCGCCCAGAACCTCGCCTTGCGCGGCATCGCGCCGATCGCCTTGCTGGCGCCGCTGTTGATGCTGCTGGTCTGGTGGGTCGTCACCCGCAGCCTGAAACCGGTGGAACGCGCGCGCAGGCAAGTGGCCCGCCGCCAGGTCCAGGATCTGGCGCCCATCCCGACGGACGAGTTGCCTGACGAAATCCGGCCGCTGGTCCATGAACTCAATCAGCTGCTGCAACGCGTTGATCAAGCCTACCAGGCCCAGCAGCGCTTCATTGCCGACGCCGCCCATGAACTGCGCTCGCCGCTGGCGGCCATGACCTTGCAACTGGAAGGCCTGCGGCGCAGCCAGACCCCGGAAGAACAGGCGCGCCATGCGCAACGCCTGGAAGAAGGCTTGCAGCGCGCCCGGACCTTGCTGGAACAACTGTTGTTGCTGGCGCGCAGCGAAAGTCCGCAACAGGCGGCGTCGGCGCACTGCGATCTGGTCCAGGTCCTGCGGGACAGCTGCGTGGAAGCGCTGGCGCTGGCGCAAGCACGCGGCATCCAGTGGACTTACGAGGGCGTTGAGCAGGCGCCCGCCCAGGCGGAAGGCGGCGCCCTCCAGCTGGTCTTGCGCAACCTGCTCGACAATGCCGTCAAGTACACGCCCGATCATGGGCAGGTGCTGACCCGCATCAGCGCGCAGGAGGAGGGTTGGCGGGTGGAGATTGAAGACAGCGGGCCCGGCGTGCCGCCCAGCCAGCGCGCGCAAGTGTTTGAACGCTTCTATCGCGACCCCGCCAACGCGGCATTGCCGGGCAGCGGCCTGGGCCTGGCCATCGTGCAAGCCATTGCGCGCCAACAGGCGCTCACCCTGACGCTCGACGATTCCCCCGGGCTGGGCGGCCTGCGCGTCACCGTCCAGGTGCCGAAGCGGCAAACTTAAGTTCCTCTTAAGTTTCAGCGGCAACACTGTGTTCATCTTTGATGACCTGAATGCAGGAGTCGCGTATGAAACGCCCGATCTTCAATGCCAAAACCTTGACCGCGGCCTTGTTCGCCACCGGCCTGTTTGCGGCCACCGGCGCCACCGCGCTGACCCAGACCCCGGCGGATCCCGCGCTGACCGTCAGCCCCGCCAACGCCAACGCGCCGGTGGCCGCGGTCAGCCCGCCCGACTTTTCCCAAATCACGGAGCAATACGGCCCAGCCGTCGTCAACATCAGCGTGGTTGGCGAAGCCCGTCCTTCCGCAGCCACGATGGACGACCACCCGCTCGCGCCCTTCTTCAGGAACTTCCCGGGCTTTCCCGGCTTTCCGGGCATGACGCCGTTCGAAAACGCCCCGCCCCAGACCGTGCGCGGCCAGGGGTCGGGTTTCATCATTGACCAGAGCGGCATCATTTTGACGAATGCCCACGTCATCCAGAACGCCAAGGAAGTCACCGTCAAGCTCACCGATCGCCGGGAGTTCCAGGCCAAGGTCCTGGGCTCGGACCCGAGGACCGATGTGGCCGTGCTGAAAATCGACGCCAAACAATTGCCGCAGGTCAAGCTGGGCACCACACAAAACCTGCGGGTGGGCGAGTGGGTGCTGGCCATCGGTTCCCCGTTCGGCCTGGAAAACACCGTGACGGCGGGCGTGGTCAGCGCCAAGGGCCGCTCCCTGCCCAATGACAGCGCCGTGCCCTTCATCCAGACCGATGTCGCGGTCAACCCCGGCAACTCCGGCGGACCCTTGTTCAACGGCCGTGGTGAAGTGGTTGGCATCAACTCGCAGATCTACAGCGAGACCGGCGGCTACCAAGGCCTGTCCTTTGCCATCCCCATCGAGCTGGCGCTGAAGATCAAGGCGCAGATTGTTGAACATGGCGAAGTCAGCCATGCCCGCCTGGGCGTCACGATCCAGGAGGTCAACCAGGCCCTGGCGGACTCGTTCGGTTTGGATACGCCGTCCGGCGCGCTGGTGGCCAGCGTCCAGCCGGGCAGCGCCGCGGACAAGGCGGGCCTGCAAGCCGGTGATGTGATTCGCCAGGCCGATGACAAGACGATTCTGTCCTCCGGCGACCTGCCCGCCATCGTCAGCCTGTCCAACCCGGGCGACACCTTGACGCTGCAAGTCTGGCGCGCGGGCAAAGTGCAGACCCTCAAGGCCAAACTGGAAGCCGCTCCCTCCACCAAGGAAACCGCCACCGCCAGCGCGCCCACCGAGCCGGGCAAGCTGGGGCTGGCCATCCGGCCGCTGACGCCGGAAGAACAGCGCCAACTGCAAACCCAGGGCAGCCTGCGGATTGAACAAGTGGGCGGCCCGGCGGCGCGAGCGGGCGTTCGTCCTGGCGACGTGCTGCTGGCCATCAATGGCCAGCCTGTTCAGACCACCGAGCAGCTTCAAAAGCACTTGCAAGGCTCGGCCAAAACCCTTGCCCTGCTGGTGCAGCGCGATCAGGTGAAAATCTTCATTCCAGTACGCTTGCAGCCTTGAGCAACGGATCCGTGGGCTCGGGGTACAAGGCCGGACGTACCCGGGGCCGGATCCACTGCGGCAGCAAGCTGCCCAGGAACATGCCCGCAAAACCGCCGAGCAGTCCCGCCAATTGCGACGGAAACACCTCGGCATAGCGCCAGTCCGTGATCTGCCAGCACAACACGCCGCCGATCACGGCGAACAGCGCGCCCTGGGTGGTGGCGCGTTTCCAATACAAACCCATCACCAGCGGCACGAATGCGCCAACCAGCGTGACTGTATACGCGCTGGCCACCATTTCATAGATGCTGTGGCTGGACGTCAGCGCAAACACCATCACGCACATGGCGAACACCACCACCGCTGTCCGCATCGCGCGCAGCGACGTCTGATCACCCATGTTCGGGCGGGCATAGCGCAGCAGGTTCTCCACAAAGGAGGTGGACGGCGCCAGCAGCGTTGCGGAAGCGGTGGACATGATGGCCGACAGCAAGGCGCCGAAGAACAGCACCTGGGCCGCCAGCGGCATATGGCCAAGAATGAAGGCGGGCAGGATTTTTTGCGGATCCTCGGCAAGCAGAGCCCCCACTGTATCCGGGATATAGCCGAAAGCCGCCGCGCCAATATACATCGGCACCAGCGCAAACAGCAGGTACAGCATGCCCCCCAGGATCGGACCGCGCTGCGCGACGTTGACGTTCTTGGCCGACATGACCCGCTGGTAAACGTCCTGCTGCGGGATGGAGCCCAGCATCATCGTGATCAGCGCGGCGATGAAGAACAGTACGTCGCGCAGGTTGGCATCCGGGAAGAAGTCCAGCAGATTCCGGCTGCTGGCCTCCTGCACCACGACGTGCACGCCCCCCGCCAGGTCCGTGGCAAAGTAGGCAATCAATACCAGCCCGATGACAATCACAATCATCTGGAAGAAATCCGTCAGCGCCACCGACCACATCCCGCCAAACAGCGTATAGATCATCACGATCAGCGTGCCAATGATCATGCCCGCTTCCTCGCTGAAAAGTTCCGGGTCCAGCATGTGGAACACCAGTCCCAGCGCCTTGACCTGCGCGGCCACCCAGCCCAGGTAGGACAGGATGATGAAACCGCTCATCAGAACTTCGATCAGCGTGCCGTAACGCTCGCGGTAATAATCGCCAATGGTCAGGAAGTTATAGCGGTACAACTTTGCCGCGAAGAACATCCCCACCAGGATCAGACAGAAGGCCGCGCCGAACGGGTCCTCCACCACGCCGCCCAGGCCGTCCCGCATGAAGACGGCGGATGCGCCAAGCACGGCTTCCGATCCGAACCAGGTGGCGAAGGTGGTGGCCACCACGATGAACAGCGGCAGACTTCTGCCTGCCACCGCATAGTCAGCGGTGGAAGAGACACGGCGGGCTGCAACCAGCCCAATGGCAACCGATGCCACCAAATAAGCCAATATGAACCAGAGCACCATGGATGTCAGGCCACGCAGGAAGAGTTAAGGAGGAAGGAAAATCGGCGAAGTATCGCATGACGAAGCCCCGCCGGTCTATCAAGGCCTGTCAGATCCGTGGAAGCAGGCGCCGCGTGCGAATCCGGCCAGCGTTCACGCCCCCTGCGCGTGCGGCGCTTGCGCCTACCACAGGGGGAAAAGCGCCCACAGCGCCACCACAATGCCCAGCGCCAGCACAAAAATACCCGCCGCCAACAAGCGGTTGGTCTGTTGCTGATGCTTTCGCAGCTGGATCAATTCGCTCAACATGAAGACGGAGCGGTCCGTTTCAGAGAGCTTGTGGTGAAGAAGCCGGGGCAGTTCCGGCAGCAGCTGCGACCATTGCTCGGCTTCGCGCTTGGCGGTGTTCACGAAGGCGGGCCAGCCGACCCGCTCGTGCATCCAGCGCTCCAGATAGGGCTTGGCGGTCTTCCACAAGTCCAGTTCGGGATCGAGCTGGCGCCCCAGGCCTTCAATGTTGAGCAGGGTTTTCTGCAGCAGCACGAGTTGCGGCTGGATTTCCACATTGAAGCGCCGCGATGTCTGGAACAGCCGCAGCAAAACCTGGCCGAGCGAGATGTCCGCCAGCGGACGGTCGAAGTACGGCTCGCAGCAGCCCCGGATGGCGGCTTCCAGCGCCTCCTGGCGCGTGGACGGGGGTACCCAGCCGGACTCGATGTGCAATTGCGCCACGCGCCCGTAATCCCGGCGGAAAAAGGCCAGGAAGTTCTGCGCGAGATAATTTTTGTCAAAGTCCGACAGCGAACCGACAATGCCAAAGTCCAGCGCAATATAACGGCCGAGCGAGTCAGGCTCGATGGACACCAGGATATTGCCAGGATGCATGTCCGCATGGAAAAAACCATCCTGGAACATCTGGCTGAAAAAGATGTCCACACCGTCCCGGGCCAACTTTTTCAAATCCACGCCCGCCGCTTGCAAACGGCTGACCTGGTTGATCGGCACGCCTTCCATCCACTCCATCGTGAACACCGACGGGCAGCAATAATCCCAGAACACCTCCGGCACTTTCAGCAAGTGGCCGCGCGGTCCGTCCGGCGCGAAGTTGCGCCGCAACTGGCTGCAGTTGGCCGCTTCGCGCAACAGATCGAGTTCATCGTGCAGGTAGTTGTCGAATTCGTCGACCACCTCTTTCGGCTTCAACCGTCGGCCATCGGCCGAGACCCGGTCAACCAGCCGGGCCAGCGCGCGCAGCAGCCGGACGTCCTCGTCAATGACCTGGCGCATCTTGGGCCGCAGAATCTTGACCGCTACCTGGCGCCCATCGGGCAGCTCCGCCCGGTGCACCTGCGCGATCGAGGCCGAGGCCACCGGCTCGCGCTCAAAATGCAGAAAGAGTTCATCGGGGTGTTTGCCCAGCCCCCGCGTCACGCACTCCACCGCCAGTTCGGACGGAAAAGGCGGCACCCGATCCTGCAACAGCGTCAACTCATCGGCAATATCCAAGGGGATCAGGTCACGGCGCGTTGACAGCACTTGGCCGAACTTGACGAATACCGGCCCCAGGGTTTCCAGCGCCAGCCGCAAGCGCAGTCCGCGCGGCGCGGTCAGATCGCGGCCAAACCGCGGCCACAATCGCCGGTTGCGCTTGCGCGTGCGATCCAGGCTGCTCAGTACCAGCTCATCCAGACCATAGCGCCAGGCAACGAACAGGATGCGGATCAAGCGAAAGAAAGTGACCATGCCTCAATGCTCCCCGGCAACTGGGCCAGACAAGGCCGTGACACGCTGCTCCAGCCAGGCCAGGCGCTTTGCACTGCGCTCGGCGTCATCGCGCAGGCGGCTCACGTGTGAACTCCACTGTTCGAGCTGATGCGGCGTGGCCAGCAAGGCCGCTTCGTGCGTCAGGTATTCGGAACCGTTCTGCGCCATCCGCCACACTCCGTCGCGCAGTGTGGACGCCAGCGACTGGCCGCCCCGTACCAGACGGCGGGCGGGAATGTCTCCAAGCAGGCCCGCCAAATCATCTTCAACATCCCAACGCAGATCACGCGCCAGATCGGCCAAGACCTGCGCCAAGGCGGCATCACCGGCAATGCGCACGGCCGACATGCGGCGGGCCGTATCGTTGGACATCAATGCCGCCCACTTGCCCGGCAGTACCGTCAGGCTCACATCCTTTGGCAAATCAGCGTCCGCACACGCCTGAAGCAAGCCATGCCCGGTAATCTGGAAACTCAGGGACAGGCCGTTTGCGTCAAGGTGAACCCGTTTGTTGCCGTGGGGGCGAAGCTTGTTGCGCGCCCAGGCTTCACGCACCAGCAAGGCATTGATTGCCTGCAGAATCAAATCCAGCATGGAAGGGGGAAGCAATGCCATGAACGCCACATTAAATAGAAAACGCTCGTCCGGGGACGAGCGTTCCGCGGGGAATTCCCCAAGTTTACCGTTTATTGGCCGGTCACGACGCGGTCGGACCGGCGGCGGCGCTTAATGCTGCTGGGCCGGGACTTGCTGGATACCTGCCAGCACCCATCCTTCGTGTTGACCCTTGAACAGGTTCCAGACTTCTTCAAAGCGGAAGGCTTCCGTGCCGGGGGCCTCGCGCAGCATGCCCGAGTAGCGGACGCTGGCCAGGTGGCCGTCAGTGACTTTCTCAATGCCGAGCAACTCCGCATTCAGCAAGACGATTTCCGTGACGTTCTCACCGCTACGCTGGGCAATTTGCGGACCCAGCTCGGCCAGCAGGTCATCCGTGACCACTTCGGCCAGTTCCGTGGTGTCACCGCGGTCCCAGATGCCTTGCAGGCGGCGGAAGAAGTTCTTGGAGTGGCCCAGGAAGCTGACCGTATCAAAGTCAGAGGGAATGCCCCATTCTCCTTCGACCATTTCCTGCGCATTGACCGACCCAGTGGCAGCGGCGGGCGCGGCAGCCGGGCGAACCGCCGACGCCTGCTCATGCTGCATGTTGTAGGTGTTGTTGTTGCCAGCGGCCTGGTAGGCGGGCTGGCGGCCTTGCGCCTGGCCACGGAAACGGCGAACCAGGAACAGCACGGCGAAGATGACCAGGCCGATCAGCAGCAGGCTGCTGAGCATTTCGGCCATGGCCGCGCCCAAGCCCAGGTGCGAGAACAGGGCGGCCAGGCCCAGGCCCGCGGCAATACCCGCCACCGGACCCAGCCAGCGGGACATGCCGCTACGCGCGGCCGTACCGGCGGCAGCCGCGCCCCCGGCAGCGGCTGCGCCTTGCTGCGGCGCGGCCTGGTTGGCCTGTTGCGGACGCTGCTGCGGCGGGGTGGCCTGGCGCTGCGTTACGTTGCTGGACTGGCGGCCCATACTGCCGCCACCGCCCATGCGGCGCGCTTCGGCGTCCGTCACCGCCAGCATGGCGAAGGTGGTCATGACCACCACCAGGGCAGGCAAGATACGAGACATGAAACGTCGAGACATTGTGGTTGACTCCTAATGTGAAGAACGCCAGACCGAAGCATGGCGCAACTCCGCTTGCTTTCGGAGGAGCCTGCGGCTCCAGAAAAAGGGATGCGTCCTGGCGGATCAAGCTGCCTATCGGCGCGCGAGCCAGGGGCGGCAAGCTTTCTGACAAAAAGCTGAATACTAGTTTTTACTGTAAACCCTGAGGTTTGTATAGAAGGGATTCCACGATAAGCGTGAAGATTACAACTTCACGCCCTCATGCAAAGCGCAGATGCCCGCACTCATATTGAAGTACTGGACCCGCGCGAACCCGGTGTCCTGCATCATGCCCTTCAGGGTTTCCTGATCCGGGTGCATGCGGATGGATTCAGCCAGGTAGCGGTAGCTGGCGTCATCGCCCGCCACTTTCTTGCCGAGCCAGGGCAGGATATTGAACGAATACCAGTCATAGACCGGCGCCAACGGTTGCGCAATGCGCGAGAATTCCAGCACCAGCAGTTTCCCGCCCGGCTTCAGCACCCGGTACATTTCCGCCAGGGCGCGGTCCTTGTGGGTCATGTTGCGCAGGCCGAAGGCCACCGACACGCGGTCAAAGTAGCCATCCGGAAAAGGCAAATGCTCCGCGTCACAGACGGCGGCGGGCACCACCACGCCATGGTCAAGCAGCCGATCCCGTCCAACCCGCAGCATGGAATCATTGATATCGGTCAGCCACACTTCACCGGTGGCCCCGGCCCGGCGCGCAAACGCCTTGGCCAGATCGCCGGTGCCGCCCGCGATGTCCAACACTTTCATGCCCGGCCGCACAGCGGCGCGGCTGATGGTGAAGGTCTTCCAGACACGGTGCAGTCCGACCGACATCAAGTCGTTCATCAGGTCATAGCGAGACGCCACGCTATGAAAGACTTCCGCCACCTTGCGGACCTTGTCGTCCTCGGCAACCCGGGTAAAACCGAAGTCGGTCGTGCCCGGCTCTTGCGCATCGGGCTGCGGGTTGTGCTTGCTATCGTTCATTCAGGGCCTCACCGGCGGATTTCAGTAACGTCCAGGTTTGACGCGGGCGGCGCCGACAGGCGCGACGCCCCCGCTTGCTCCAGCGCGGACAAGTACTGCGCCCACAGGCCATCCTGGTCAGATCCGAGCGCGTACAAGATGTCCCAGGAATAAATACCACTGGCATGCCCGTCCGAGAAGATCGGCTTGATGGCATAGTTGCCAACCGGTTCAATGTCGGTGATTTCGACATCTTTTTTACCAACCTGCAACACTTCCTGCCCGGGTCCATGCCCCTGCACTTCGGCAGAGGGGCTGTACACCCGCAGGAATTCGAACGGCAGTTTGAAAGTCTTGCCGTCCTCGAAGCTGACCTCAAGCTGGCGCGAACGCGCATGCAGCACGATACCGGTGGGTCGGGGGGTGTTTTTGTTCAATCCAGCCATAGTTCACTCTAATCAAGACGCAATGGTAGCCGAATCGGGACCACCTACGGGAAAGAATCCAAGCTTCATGACAGCCGTGCCCTGAGCGGCAAGGCCCTTGCCAGACCCACCGTCACAAACTTGAAATAGAACGGCCATATTATGGCAATGGTTCCACTTACTTAATTTGCTGCCATGTCCAGTACTATTCTAGTCGTTGAAGACGAACCGGCCATCCAGGAGTTGATTGCCGTCAATTTGACCTTCGCCGGGCACAAAGTGCTGCGCGCAGCGGATGCGGAACAGGCCCAGACCTTGATCCGCGCCGAACTCCCGGATTTGATCCTGCTGGATTGGATGATGCCGGGCATGAGCGGCGTGACGCTGGCGCGCAAGCTGCGCAGCGAAGACCGCACCAAAGAGGTGCCGATCATCATGCTGACGGCCAAGGGCGCCGAGCAGGACAAGGTGGACGGACTGGAAGCCGGCGCCGATGACTACATTACCAAGCCGTTCTCCCCGAAAGAGCTGATGGCCCGCATCAAGGCTGTGCTGCGCCGCCGCGCGCCGCAGCTGACCGACGACGTCATCAATATTGGCGGCCTGCAACTCGATCCGGTCACGCACCGGCTGACCGGCAATGCGGCCACGCTGTCTATTGGTCCCACCGAATTCCGCCTGCTCCACTTTTTCATGACCCACCCGGAGCGCGTATTTTCCCGTGCCCAGTTGCTGGACCAGGTCTGGGGGGACCATGTGTTCGTTGAAGAACGGACGGTTGACGTGCACATCCGGCGCTTGCGCAAGGCGCTGGAGCCGAGCCAGCATGATATCCACGTTGAAACGGTCCGCGGCAGCGGCTACCGCTTCACCGCCAAACCCACGGCCGCCGCGCGGTAACAACGCCCCCACGCCGCGCTCCCGGCTTGCCGCTCCCTGGCCGGCTCGCCAAGGGAGTGCGTTGCGAACGGTCCGGCGTTAAAAAACAAACCCTATTCATGCATCCGCGAGGATGCGACAATGCGCGCCATGGTCTGGATTCGCAACCTCATCGTCATCTTGCTTTGGGCGGGCTTTGCCGCCGCGGTTCGCCCAGTTTCCGGCGTCGACACGAGCTGGGGCATTTTTGTCTTCGGTCTGTTGCTCTTGCTGTTCTGGCACGTCAAACAGTTGCAGCGGGTCAACCACTGGACGCTCGATCTGGCGCATCCGCCGCCGCCATCGGCCGGTTCCTGGGATGAAGCGCTTGCAAGAATTTATCGCCACCTGCGAAACCAGGAGCGCCATATGTCTCACCTTGAAAGCAACGTCCAGGGTTTTTTCGCAGCGGCACAGGCCATGCCGGACGGACTGGTCACGCTCGACCATGAGTTCCACATCGACTGGTGCAACCGCAATGCCCGGGTCCACCTCGGCTTGCACCTGCCCACCGATCGCGGCCACAACATCATCAACCTGATCCGCAACCCGGCCTTCGTCGAATACGTCAGGCAAAAAGAATGGCCAACCAGCCTGCTGCTGAAAGGCGCGGGCCAAGGCGAGCGGACCTTGCAGGTTCAGGTGGTCAGCTATGGCCGGGGCCAGCACATGCTGCTGACACGCGATGTCACCCAGTTGACCAAGCTTGAAACCACACGGCAGGATTTCGTGGCCAACGTGTCGCACGAGCTGCGCACGCCGCTGACCGTGCTGTCGGGCTTTCTGGAAACCTTGCAGGACCTGCCGCCGGAGGCCTTGTCCGAGGAGCAGCGCAAACAGTACTTCGACATGATGAGCGCCCAGGCCAAGCGCATGGAAGCCATCGTGGCGGATTTGTTGACGCTGTCAACGTTGGAGTCATCGCCCACCCACGATCCGCAGCCCGTTCAGATGCGCATGCTGATCCAGACCGCGCTGAACCAGGCCGAGGCCTTGTCAAGCGGACGCCATCACCTCACGCACGAACTGGAAGACGGCATCAACATCCTGGGTACGCAGACCGAACTGGCCTCCGCCATCTCCAATCTGCTGACCAATGCCGTGCGCTACACACCCGATGGCGGCTCGATTCACGTCACCTGGAAAAGCACCTCGACCGGCCAAGCGGTCTATACCGTCAAGGACACCGGCATCGGCATCTCCGCGCAGCATCTGCCGCGCCTGACCGAACGCTTCTACCGGGTGGACCGCAGCCGTTCACGCGAGTCCGGCGGCACCGGGCTGGGCCTGGCCATCACCAAGCACATTGCGCAGCGCCACAACGCGGATTTGTTGATTGAAAGCGAAGAACAGCGCGGCAGCAAGTTCAGCCTGGTGTTCCCCAGCTCGCGCGTGGCCGGCCACAATGACGAGTAGCGATTCGCGAGCGTCGCTCGCGAACGCTTGCCAATGGGCCCCCGCCTAATACTTCTCAGTGTCCAGCGCTGTGCGCAAGGCCTCATGGTAGGCGGGCAACCGATCCTGCCGCGCTTGCAGCCAGGCCTCATCGGGTTCACGCCGGGCGGCGGACCAATAGCTGTCCGGGAAGTGCTTGTCATCGCGCCAGCGCGGGATGACATGCCAATGCACATGCGGCACCTGGTTGCCGAATGAAGCCAGGTTGATCTTGTCCGGCCGCAGGAACTGGCGCTGCACGTTTTCCACTTCATTGACAACCAACATCAGCCGCGCCCGTTCCGTGGCGCTCAAGTCCGACATTTCCGCAATGTGCGCCTTCCAGATCACCCGGGTAAAACCGGGATAGTCGTCATCGGCAACGGCAATCACGCGCAAGTCCCCGTCCTCCCACAGGACGGGACCCGCAAACTGGCAGAGCGGGCAATCTTGCATGGCTTACACCAGCACCCGCTCAATGCCGCCGGCATTGGCTTTTGCCACGTAGTCTTCCATCCAGGTCTCCCCAAGCAGGTGACGCGCCATTTCCACCACGATGTAGTCCGCCTGGCCGCTGATGTCTTCGTTGTAGCGGGTCAGGCCCTGCAAACAGGACGGGCAGGAAGTCAGCACCTTGACCTCCCCGCTGAAACCGTCTTCGCGCAGCCGGTCCGCGCCTTTGCGCATTTCCTCTTCCTTGCGGAAGCGGACCTGCGTGGCAATGTCCGGCCGACTGACGCCGAAGGTGCCGGATTCGCCACAGCAGCGGTCGTTCTTCTCAACCCCGTCCCCCATCAGCCCTTTGACGGTCTTCATCGGGTCCTGCAGCTTCAGCGGCGTATGGCAGGGGTCGTGGTACATATAGCGCACCCCGTTCACGCCCTCCAGTTTCACGCCTTTTTCAAGCAGATACTCGTGGATGTCGATCAGACGGCAGCCCGGGAAGATCTTCTCAAACTCATAGCCCGCCAACTGGTCATAACAGGTGCCGCAGCTGACCACGATCGTCTTGATGTCCAGGTAATTCAGCGTATTGGCCATCCGATGGAACAGCACCCGGTTCTCAGTGATGATCTGGTCTGCCTTGTCTTTCATGCCGGTGCCGCGCTGCGGGTAGCCGCAGCACAGATAGCCCGGCGGCAGCACGGTCTGGACCCCCACTTCCCACAACATGGCTTGCGTTGCCAGGCCCACCTGTGAGAACAGGCGTTCCGAACCACAGCCCGGGAAGTAGAAGACGGCCTCGGTGTCAGCGCTGGTCTGGCGCGGATCCCGGATGATCGGCACGAACTTTGAATCTTCAATGTCCAGCAGCTTGCGCACTGGTTTCTTCGGCAGGTTGCCCGGCATCTTCTTGTTGACGAAGTGGATGACCTGCTCACGCAGCGGCGGCTTGCCCACCGTGGCGGGCGGCTTGCTGACCTGCTTGCGCGCGGGCTTGGCCAACAGATCCGCGGCAAAGCGCTGCAACTTGAAGCCCGCGCCCACCATGGCCTCGCGGGTGGCATTGATGGTGCGGGGATCCTTGGCGTTGAGGAAGAACATCGACGCCGCCGTGCCCGGATTGAAGCGTTTCTTGCCGAGGTCGCGCAGGATCTGCCGCATGTCCATCGAGACATCGCCAAAATCAATATCGACCGGACAGGGCGTCACGCATTTATGGCAGACGGTGCAGTGGTCGCCAACGTCCTCGAACTCTTCCCAGTGCTTGATGCTGACGCCGCGACGCGTTTGCTCCTCATACAGGAAGGCCTCGATCAGCAAGGACGTGGCCAGGATCTTGTTGCGCGGCGAATAAAGCAGGTTGGCGCGCGGCACGTGCGTGGCGCAGACCGGCTTGCACTTGCCGCAGCGCAGACAGTCCTTGATGGCATTGGAGATGTCGCTGATATGGCTTTTCTGCATGATCAGCGACTCATACCCCATCAGGTTGAAGCTGGGGGTATAGGCATGGCGCAAGTCACCGCCGGGCATCAGTTTGCCCTTGTTGAAGCGGTCATGCGGATCCACCCGGCGCTTGTATTCCTGGAACGGCGCAAGCTCCTCTTCGGACAGGAACTCATACTTGGTGATACCGATGCCGTGTTCGCCGGAGATCACGCCGTTCAGGCGGCGGGCGATGTCCATGATGCGGTCAACCGCCTCATTGGCTTCCCGCAGCATTTCATAGTTGTCCGAGTTGACCGGGATATTGGTGTGCACGTTGCCGTCGCCGGCATGCATGTGCAGCGCCACCCAGACCCGGCCCTTCAAGACCTTGTCATGGATGTCCTGGATCTTGGCCAGCGTGGGGGCAAACACCACGCCCGAGAAGATGTTCTGCTTCAGTACGCCGCGGATTTCTTCTTTCCACGACACGCGGATCGTGTGGTCCTGCAAGACGTCGAAAATCCGGGCATCGGCCTGGGTATCAATGCGGGCGCGCAAGGCCGGAATCTGCGCATCCAGGCCAATGCGGGCCAGTTCGCCCCAGGCGTCATCAACGCGCAGGTCCAGATGCTCAAGCAGCCACGTCCAGCGCGTCTTGACGGCCTGCAGCAGCTCCAGTGCGCGCGTGGGCCGGTCACCCAGCACCTCATGCGCGGGCAGCCGCTCCCCTTCGCCGTCTTCGCTCTTGCCCAACGGGAATTCGCCCGCCTCAAAGAACTCGGTCAGTTGATCAACCAGCTTCAACTTGTTGCGGACGGACAGCTCGATGTTGATGTATTCGATTTCATCGGTGTATTCGCCCATGCGCGGCAGCGGAATCACGACGTCTTCGTTGATTTTGAAGGCGTTGGTGTGGCGCGCGATCGCCGCGGTGCGCGAGCGGTCCAGCCAGAATTTCTTGCGCGCCTCGGGGCTGACGGCAACAAAGCCCTCGCCATGGCGCGTATTGGCCAGACGCACGACTTCCGAAGCCGCCACCGCCACCGCGTTTTCATCGTCGCCGACGATGTCACCGATCAGCACCATTTTGGGCAGTACGCCGCGATTGCTCTTGGTGGTGTAGCCAACGGCGCGCAGATAGCGCTCGTCCAGATGCTCCAGGCCGGCAAGGATGGCGCCAATTTCACGGCCCTCTCCATCCAGGTAATTCTTGACTTCGACGATGGACGGAATCGCGTCCCGCGCCTGGCCGAAGAACTCCATACAGACGGTGCGGGTGTGCTTGGGCATGCGGTGCAGCACCCAGCGGGCCGCCGTGATGATGCCGTCACAGCCTTCTTTCTGGATGCCCGGCAGGCCCGCCAGGAATTTGTCGGTGACGTCTTTGCCCAGGCCTTCCTTGCGGAAGACACGGCCCGCGATACGCAGCGTTTCCGTGCGCATCGGACGCGCGCCCGGCTTGTCCGCGCCGTCAAACCACTGGAGCTCGAACACGGCTTCTTCAACGTCGTGGATCTTGCCCTGGTTGTGGCTGATGCGCGTGACTTCGAGCCAGTTGCCATCGGGATCCACCATCCGCCACCAGGCCAGGTTGTCCAGCGCGGTGCCCCACAGCACGGCTTTCTTGCCGCCCGCGTTCATGGCCACGTTGCCGCCCACACAGGAGGCCTCGGCCGAGGTCGGGTCCACGGCGAACACAAAGCCCGCGCCCGCCGCGGCATCCGCCACCCGCTTGGTAACCACGCCCGCGCCGCTGAAAATCGTGGCCACCGGGCCGTCCACGCCAGGCAGCGCGCCCTGCTCCACCGGCCCCAGCTGCTCGAGTTTTTCCGTGTTGATGACGGCCGACTTCCAGGTCAGCGGAATGGCGCCGCCGGTATAGCCGGTGCCGCCGCCGCGCGGAATGATGGTCAGGCCCAGCTCAATACAGCCGCGCACCAGCGCGGCGATCTCTTCCTCGGTATCCGGCGTCAGGACCACGAAGGGGTATTCAACGCGCCAATCCGTGGCGTCCGTGACGTGCGACACGCGCGACAGGCCATCAAATTTGATGTTGTCGCGCTGCGTCACTTTGCCCAGCACTTTCTGCACGCGCTTGCGCAGTTCATCCGTTTGCGCAAACTCCGCCTGGAAACGCTGGATAGCGGCCCGCGCCAGCTCAAGCAAGCGCCCCACTTTGGCATCGCGCTCAAGATCGTCGGCGCCGCGGCGGCGCTCGATTTCGCCGAGGCGGTGATGCAGCGCTTCAACCAGCTGGGTCAGCCGCTTGGGATTGTCGAGCAGATCATCCTGCAGGTAGGGGTTGCGGCGAACCACCCAGATATCCCCGAGCACCTCGAACAGCATCCGGGCCGAACGGCCGGTCTTGCGTTCGGCGCGCAGGTCCGACAGCACGCTCCAGGCTTCATCGCCGAGCAGGCGCTGCACGATCTCTCGATCAGAAAAGGACGTGTAGTTGTAGGGGATTTCGCGGAGGCGATTCGGCAACTGCGCAGCAGTGACCGCTAAAGGCAAAGGGGCATTCATATGACAGACTTCATCCCGAAGTTAGCTGCTCATTTTAGCTGATCGCGCTGCGGCCCGCGCCCTTACCCACACAGAACGCAAGGCCAGCCAGCAAAACCGGGCGCATCTTGTATAAAAAACGACAACTTCGCTCAATCAGACAGCAATGACTTCCATTTCTCCGCCGAGAAGCCTTGCACCACGACCTTGTCCGTCTGCAGCAGCGGGCGCTTGATCAAGGTCGGGTTGGCTTGCACCAGCGCCAGCCACGCCTCGGCCGAGTCCGGCTGCTTCAAGGAAGCGTCCAATGCGCGCCAGGTGGTTGAGGACTTATTCACCAGCTTTTCCCAGCCGCCCGCCGCTTGCGCCCAGGCGTCAAGCTGTTGCGCGTCCGGGGGCGTCTCGCGCAGGTCATGGAAGGTTGCCGCCATGCCCATCTCATCCAGCCACCGCCGCGCCTTGCGGCAGGTGTCGCAGTTTTTCAGACCGTATACCTCTAGTTTCATCGCCATCCTAGTTATTGGGGAAGACCCAGACCAAAAACGCCGTCATCGCGCTATAGCGCAACAACTTGCCGATAGCCATATACATGACGCTCGGCCAGAAATCGATGCGCAGCCAGCCCGCCACGGCGCATAAAGGATCGCCAACCAGCGGCAGCCACGACAGCAATAGTATCCGTGCCCCGAAGCGTTCGACTAGTTGATGGGCCTTTCTCGCTGCCGGGCCGTTCCCAAAGCGAGAAGTGCCCTCCTCGGGAGGGCAGCAAGCCGAAGGCGCAGCGTGGGAGGCACCCCCCGCTGCCGGGCCGTTCCCAAAGCGAGAAGTGCCCTCCTCGGGAGGGCAGCAAGCCGAAGGCGCAGCGTGGGAGGCCCCCCCCGCTGCCGGGCCGCTCCCAAAGCGAGAAGTGCCCTCCTCGGGAGGGCAGCAAGTCGAAGGCGCAGCGTGGGAGGTCCTCCTCTGCCTATGCCATTTTCCGTGCGACGGCGGCGTGGGAGGCGGATGGTTTTCGCGCCAGCGATCGACGCCGCGATGCGCCCACCACCCCATCCAATAACTGACGATACCGCCCAGGGTATTGCCCGCCGTGCCAACCAGTACGGCCGCCCAGAACAGGGCGGGCGCCAAGGACACATAGGCGAACACGGCGGGTTCGGACCCCAGCGGCAGCAAGGTGGCGGACAGAAAGCTGACCAGAAAGATGGCCGACAAACCGACTTCCGGCAAGGACAGCGTGGCCAGCAGCCACTCGACCGATGCGTGAACCCAGGCTAGGAACATGAAGGAACCGGTAAACCGGCAAATAGAAAAGAGAGATGAAAATACCAGATCGCGGCAATTTGGGCGAGGCGCTTGGAGTATCGGGCCCCGATATGTCAAACTAAACAGCTTCGCGTGAAGCATTTCAGGTTACCCGCATTATGTCCAGCGACTATTTAAAACGTGTCCTCAACGCCAAAGTGTACGATGTTGCCATCGAGTCAGCGCTCGATTTCGCGCCCATTATTTCGCGCAAAATTGGCAACCAGGTATACCTGAAGCGGGAAGACACGCAGCCGGTATTCAGCTTCAAGATTCGGGGCGCCTACAACAAAATGGCCCACCTGAGCCAGGAAGCGCTGGGCCATGGCGTGATCGCGGCCTCGGCGGGCAACCATGCGCAAGGCGTGGCGCTGTCAGCCAGGCGAATGGGTTGCCGGGCCGTCATCGTGATGCCGACCACCACCCCGAAGCTGAAGATTGACGCGGTCAAGGCCTTTGGCGCGGAAGTCGTGCTGGCCGGAGACAGCTACAGCGACGCCTACGACTACGCCAAGGCGCTCGAAGCCAAGGAGCACCTGACCTTTGTTCATCCGTTCGACGATCCGGACGTGATTGCCGGTCAGGGAACGGTGGCCATGGAAATCCTGCGCCAGCATACGGGTCCGATCGACGCCATTTTCGTCCCGATCGGCGGCGGCGGCCTGATCTCCGGCGTGGCCACCTACGTCAAGGCCCTGCGGCCCAGCATCAAGGTGATTGGCGTCCAGACCGAAGACTCCGACGCCATGGCGCAGAGCATCCAGCAGGCCCATCGCGTGACCCTGAAAGACGTGGGCTTGTTCTCGGATGGCACGGCCGTCAAGCTGGTGGGCGAAGAAACCTTCCGTTTGTCGCAGGAATTCGTCGATGACGTCATCTCGGTGAACACCGACGCCATCTGCGCCGCGATCAAAGACACGTTCGAAGAAACCCGCAGCATTCTTGAACCAGCCGGCGCCCTGTCGCTGGCCGGCGCCAAGAAGTACCTGGCCGACCAGGACTGGACCGACAAAACCGTGGTGGCCATTGCCTCGGGCGCCAATATGAACTTTGACCGCCTGCGCTTCGTCGCGGAACGCGCGGAAGTGGGTGAAGCCCGGGAAGCGGTGTTTGCCGTGACCATGCCGGAAGAGCGCGGCAGCTTCAAACGCTTCTGCGAACTGGTTGGCACGCGCAACGTCACCGAGTTCAACTACCGGATGCAGAGCACCGAGAAAGCCCACGTGTTCGTTGGCATTCAGATCACCCCGGGCGAATCCACCACGGTGGCGGACAATTTCCGGCACCACGGCTTTGGCGTGCTGGACCTGACCCAGGACGAACTGGCCAAGGCGCATCTGCGACACATGATCGGCGGTCGCTCCGACGAAGCCGTCAATGAACGGCTGTTCCGCTTTGAATTTCCGGAGCGGCCGGGCGCGCTGATGCGTTTCCTGAGCTGCATGCCGCCGGACTGGAACATCAGCCTGTTCCACTACCGCAACCAGGGTTCGGACTACGGCAATATCCTGGTCGGCCTGCAAGTACCGCCCTCTGACCGCGACGACTTCAGCCAGTTCCTGCAGAAAGTGGGCTATCGCTACTGGGATGAAAGCAACAACCCGGCTTATACGCTGTTCCTGCGCTAAAGGGAGCGCACCCCTACACGCTTCGCACCTTGCCCTGGTTCAAGCCAGGCAGGCCTAACACTCGCTTGGATGGGGTTTAGTCGCCAAATACCGTTTCCAGGCGGTCAGCATCCAAAACGCGTAAGGCCCAGGTTTGCAAGACTTCAGCGTCCGCGCTGTGAACGCGTGTGTTGGCCCAGTCGGGCAAGGTGCCAAACTTGCGTTGAAGCAGAGACAGGAGGACGTTGGCAGAGCCTTCCTGCTTCCCTTCCAGTTTGCTGGCGGCTTTCTCTCGGCGCAGCCTGACGCGTTGCAGGCTATTCAGTTGTTCCATCATGTCGGTATCCTCGTGCGCATCCAGGTGGTCAAAGAAGTCTTCATCCAGCGGCTCAGGCAGCGTGAGCAATCCATCCATCAGTTGAAAAACCACCAAGCGTGTGTCTTCATCGTAACGCCATTTCTTGAGTTGGCGGGCCAGGTGGAGTTTGCTGGCCAGACGGTGACGATCGGGCTCGGTGGCGCGGCTGGTTAATTGTGCCAGGATGACTGCCGCAAACGGGTTATCTGACGCCAGATTTTCCAATTCTGCCATGCGGTGCCGCCAACGGGCCAGGTTGATGACGGGGAAGCGAAAGGTCAGGTCATCGCCGAAA
>Ga0172382_10002988_pt1 | contig 27279 bp, 19 predicted proteins | sample Leawel138RmetaG_FD_122245 | JGI IMG/M metagenome (GOLD analysis project Ga0172382, IMG submission 122245) | Leachate microbial communities from a municipal landfill in Southern Ontario, Canada - Leachate well 138R metaG | ecosystem: Engineered > Solid waste > Landfill > Unclassified | place...
CCAGCGACTCCACGTGTCCGCCCACCTCGGTGGCCACCACGGGCAGGCCCGCCAGGCAGGCGTCCAGGACACTGCTGCCCAGGGCCTCGGCGCGCGAACTGCTGGCATACAGATGGCCCAGCGCCAGCGCATCCCCCATCTGCGCCTCGAAGCCCATCAAGACATAGTCTGCTGACAGCGCCAGCGCCTGGATGCGCGCGCGGGCGGCCGGTGCCGCCGACCCATCCGCGCCAAAATGCAGGCAGATCAGTTCGGGGTGCGTGCGCCGGGCCAGGGCCACGGCCTCGATCAGCAGGCAGGGATCTTTTTCGGGCGTCAGGGCAGCGGCCGTGACCAGCACGGACCGTCCATCCAGCCCGAGGCGGGCCTGCAGGGCCCGTACCCGGGCGGGATCCACGGGCAGGGGCTCCACGGCGCTGGGGATGACGGACACCGGCAGGGCCAGCGCGCGCGGCGCCAGCGCGCTGGCTTCGCTGATCGCCACCAGCGCATCCACGCGCGACCACTTCCAGCGATGGCGCTGGGCGGCCCCCACGGCCTCGAATGCGGTACGCCGGGTAAACACGGTCTGCGCCGGCAACAGCGGGCACATCACGGCCAGCACGCTCATGGCCTGCGCCGTCTGGGCATGCAGGATGTCGAAGCCGCGGCGGCGCAACAGCAGCTGCCAGGCCAGCGTGCCCACACCCGGGCAGGCCAGGACCGGCACACCGGCCGCCTGCGCGCGCTCGGCCAGCGGGCCGCCGGCACGGGCCGCCAGGGCCACGGCATGCCCGCGAGCCTGCAGCCCCTGCAAGGTCAGCAGGGTCTGGCGTTCGCCGCCGCGCCAGCCTTTTTCGAGATTCAGGTGCAGAATGCGCACTTCAGGGCTTCGGGGATTCAGGGCTTGCGCTTGGGCCGCGACCAGCCCGGGATCGTTTCCTGGGGCGCCCGCGACAGGGTCAGCTGACCGGCGGGCGCATCCCGCACCAGCGTCGTACCGGCCCCCAAGGTGGCCCCGGCCCCGACCCGCACGGGCGCCACCAGCTGCGTGTCCGAACCGATGAAGGCATCGTCTTCGATCACCGTCTGGAACTTGTTGACGCCGTCGTAGTTGCAGGTGATGGTGCCGGCCCCCACGTTGACCCGCTCGCCGATCCGGGCATCGCCCAGGTAGGCGAGGTGATTGGCCTTAGAACCCCTGCCCAGGCGCGTCTGCTTGAGTTCGACGAAGTTGCCCACGTGGGCTTCGGGGCCGACGTCGGCCCCCGGACGCAGCCGTGCATAGGGGCCGATGCGGGCGGCATCCGCCACCCGCGCCCCCTCGATGTGGCTGAAGGCCTCGATCGCCGTGGCCGCGCCGATGTCGGCATCGCGCAGCACGCAATACGGCCCGACCCGCACCCCGTCGGCCAGGCGCACCGCGCCCTCGAACACACAGCCCACGTCGATGTGGACGTCGCGCCCGCAATGCAGCGTGCCGCGCACGTCCAGGCGGGCCGGATCGGCCAGGCTCACGCCTTGTTCGAGCAGACGCTGCGCCTGCACCCCTTGCCAGATCCGCTCGAGTTCCGCCTGCTGCGCGCGGCTGTTCACCCCCAGGGTCTCCCAGGACGCGGCCGGCTGCGCGTGGGACACGGCTACGCCATCGGCCACCGCCAGGCCCACCACATCGGTCAGGTAGTATTCGGCCTGCGCGTTGTCGTTGCTCAGGCGCCCCAGCCAACGCCGCAGGGGCTCGAGCGGCGCCGCCAGGATGCCGGTATTCACTTCGCGCAGGGCCTGTTCCTGGGGCGTGGCGTCCTTGTGTTCCACGATGCGGACGATCCGGCCCCGGCCATCCCGCACGATGCGGCCATAACCGGCCGGGTCGGCCAGGGTTTCGGTCAGCAGGGCCAGCCCGCCCAGGCCCCGCGCCTGCAACAAGGCCTGCAAGGTGGCGGGCTGGACCAGCGGGACGTCGCCATACAAGACCAGGCACGCGTCGTCCGCGCCGCCCTGGAGCAACGGCATGGCCTGCATGACCGCATGCCCCGTGCCCTGTTGCGGCTGTTGCAGCGCAAACTGCAGCCCCTGGCCGGCAAATGCCTGCTGCACCTGTTCGGCGCCATGCCCCACGACGACCACGATCCGCTCGGGCGCCAGCGCGCGCGCTGCGCGCAGCACGTGGGCCAGCATGGGTTCGCCGGCAATGGCATGCAACACCTTGGGCTGCGCAGACCGCATGCGCGTACCTTGCCCGGCAGCCAGAATCACAATATTGAGCATCGATCAGCCGCCTGTCGAACGGGTCGGCGCCGCCCCCTTGCGCCCCTGGGTACCGGAGCGGGCCGTGGCTTCTGTGGCCCCGGTCGCTTTGGCACCGGTTTTCGTGCGGGCCTTGCCGCCCGCCCTGGCGGCTGCCGCGGGTTTGGCCGCCGGCGGGTTTTCGCCGCCGGCCCCAGCGTCGGCCGCCGGACCCTCGGCGGCCTCTTGCAGGCTGGCCGCCGTGGCCTGAGCCAGCTGTTCGAACTGCTGCTGCACCATGCGCCACCACTCGCCTGCGGCTTCGGCGTAGACACGGCCGGCCTCTTGCGCCGATGTCGGGGCATCCGCCGAAGCGCCTTCGGCCGCCTGCGCCGCCCCATCTGGCGACGCGCTGGACGCGGGCTCGGCGGGCCCGGCGGCGGCCGCCGACTGCAGGCCGGCCATGGACGCCAGGGTCTGATCCGCAAATGACTGGAACGTCTGCAAGGTGCTGCGCTGGATTTCCAGCCCCTGGATGGTGCTGGCCAGCATGCCGGCGTTGAGCTGCAGCCAATTGTGCACGGTCTGCAGCTCGCGGATGCGCTGGTCGAGTTCGTCGACCGACAGGGTGGGCAAGGCGCCGGCTCCGCCGCCCGCCGGCTTGCCGGTACCCGGCAGGCCCGCCATGTTCTGCCAGGCCTGACGCATCATGTCGAGCCCTGCAAACAGCGGATTGCCCGCCGCATCGCCTACCTGCCCGAGACCGGGCAGCACGAAAGGATTGCCTGTTTCTTGAGCCATGATGTTTGCCTCCCTGGGCATTGCCGATATGTCTGACAGCCGCCGGCACCACCCGCTGTGGCGCCGCCGGCACCCGGCTGGCTGTTCAGGACGCCTGCGCGACCGGATCGGCCAGCCGTCGCTGCAAAGAGTCCAGTATGCACAACTCGGCCTCCAGCGTGAAGACCCCACCCTCCAGACAGGACCACAAACCGGCCAGATCCAGGCAGCGGAACTCGATCACCTCGCCGTCCTGGTTCACCGGCACGACCCCGGCGGGCAGCACGCAATCGGCCAGCAGCACGTTCTCGACCTGATAGCCATCCGGCAGGCGGCGATGCATGCGCAGCACGGTGCGCAAGGGGCCGCACCCGTCCAGCATCATGGCCGGCAGGCCCGCTTCTTCGTAGGTTTCGCGCAGCAAAGCCGTGGCGCACGTCTCGCCCGCCGCGACCAGCCCGCCCGAGAGCGTGTCCCAGAGGCCCGGATCGGTACTTTTGTCGAGCGCGCGACGCGCCACCCACAGGCGGCCGTCCGGCGCCCAGGCATTCAGGTGCACGGACTGCGTCAGCAGGCCCAGCGGCCGCATGGCCCCGCGCTCGATGCACGCCAGCCGCTGGCCTTCGGCCACCACGTCGAGCGATTCATTGCGCCAGGCGCGAATCAGGCCGGCCTGGTTCAGCGCCTGGGCCATGTGCTCGAGCACGGTGTCCAGACTGCGGCGGGCGCCCGCCGTGACGTGCACCGCCTCGGGCTCGACGTGCACCCCGGGCAGGCCGGCCACGGCCGCCTGGGCGGCGGGTGTGATCCAGCCCCCGACCCGACCCGCCAGAGTGACCGGCCGGGCGCCCGCAGGCGGCAATTGCTGGGCCTGATGATTGAGGCGCGCCCTGCACGCCAGCAGATGAGCAGGGTCTGGAAGAAGAGCTGTGGACGGCATCCCGGCATTGTAATGGAATGGCGATCGCTGCCTTGAACGGCGGCCCCTGTTCGGGCCGGCGGCCCCTGCCCGCCCGGGATGCCCGCCCGGGCCCCGAACGCGCCATCCGGTGCGGCGACTTCAAGTACACTGGAACCGGACATCCCTGGAACCGTACATCGCCCGGGCCATCCCGGGCCCCATCGCGCACCGGGGCCGGCCACCTTGGCCGATGATCGCATTTCACGCTGAACACCATGAATCCCTTTACCATCCGCCGCCGTCATTTCCTGGGCACGCTGGCCGCCCTGACCCTGTACCCGGCCCTGGCCGCCTGCTCTCAGGATCCCGAACCCCTGCCATTCGAAGGCAACGACATCACCGGCAGTGGCCTGGGCCAGGACCTGGCCATGCCCGACACCCAGGGCCACATGCGCACCCTGGCCGATTTCAAGGGCAAGGTGCTGCTGGTGTTCTTTGGCTACACGCAGTGCCCAGACGTCTGCCCCACCGCCATGCTGGAAATCAGCCAGGCCATGGAGCTGCTGGGCGATCAGGCCAGCCACGTCCAGGTGGTGATGATCTCGGTCGACCCGGCACGCGACACGCCCGAAATCCTCCAGGCCTACGTCGAGCTCTTCGACCCCCGCTTCATGGGGCTGACCGGCACCCCCGAGCAGCTCGACAAGACCGCCCGCTCGTTCAAGGCGTTCTATGCCAAAGAGCCCGGCCCCAGCCCCAACCACTACGCCATGAACCACTCGGCGGCCTTCTACCTGCTCGACCAGAACGGCCAGCCACGGGCCCTGCTGGGCCCATCGCTCACCCCGGAAGACATGGCCCACGACATCCGCCTGCTGCTCGACGCCGCCTGAACCTGCGCAGCCCACGGCCGGCGCCCCGCGCGCCATCCGGGTGAACGGGGGCGCCGGCCGGCCCGCTCAGGACGGATCGGTACCGGGCAATGGCTCGGCGCCTGGCAATGGTCCGGCCTCCGACAATGGCTCGGCGTCCGATAATGACCCGGCGTCCGGCGATGGATCGCCGCTTGCCGATGGGGCGGCCGCCAGCGCCGGCTGCAGATCGGGCAGCGGCTCGTGGTGGCGCTCGCCGCGCTCGAACTCTTCCCAGACCTCGACCGCCCGCAGCCGCTGGCGCACCACCGTTTCGATGCGCTCGCGCAGCACCGGAAACTGGGCCTGCAGGCGCTGGAAATCGGCCTCGGGCAGCATCAGCAGGCGGCTGTAGCCCAGCGACCGCGCGCGCGCCTCGAAGTCGCGGTTCATCATCAGCGCGATTTCGCCGAAGATCTGGCCGCTGCCCAGCTCGGCCGTGGTGCCATCGGGCAGGTCCAGCAGCACGGCCCCCGAAGCCACGATCACCATGGCGCGGCTGCGCCGCACCCGCGGCACGATCGCCTGCCCGGGCAGCGCCAGCCGCGCCTTGAGCGCCTTGGCGATGGCCCGGCGCGTGGCTTCGTCCAGCCCCTCGAAGAACGAGACCCGCGCCACCAGCGCTTCGGGGCTGAGCGTGATGTCCAGGCGGCCGAACCGTTCGAGCGGCCCCCAGCGGGCCTCGACCTGATGGATCAGGTCTGCATAGGTCTCGCCGCTGATCAGATTCTGGCTCAGCATGTCGCGATAGCGCAGGCGCTCGAGCGTGCGCGCCATGCGCGCCAGGTACGCCTCTTGTGCGGTCTGGGCATAGCGTGGATACTGCAGCACCAACGCCTGCAAAGCCTCTTCGAGCTGATCGAGCCGGCGCTGGTGCGCGTCTACGATAATGTCGGTGACCGCCTCGCCCAGCAGCGGCTGCACATCGCCGCGCGCAAACGAAATCAGGCGGTGCGCCACCGACCACTTGGCCATCAGCAGGTTGAAGCGCCGCGTGAGCGCGCGCACCAGCCAGAACTGCCAGCCCGTCAGGTGATGCAGCCGCATCGCCAGACGCAGGCTGAGCGAATATTGCAGGTCCGCCGCCAACGCCGCCTCGAACCCCGCCAGGCCCCGGGCGCGCACCGCATCGCTCAGGCGCTCGGCCCGCGACAACAGCGCCTCGGCCGTGCGCCAGCCCATGAGCTGTTGCTTGAGATTCTCGAAATAGAGCTCTTCTTCGCGGCCGGCCAGGATCCCCATGCCCACGGCGACTTTTTCTTCTTGGGTGAGCTGATGCACCTGCGTTGCATCGACGCTGGCCTGGCTGGCATCGAAGACGGCATGCAGGCGCTTGAGCACCGGCGCCTCGAGGTGCTCGTTGCGTGCGACTTCGTCGATCTTGTCGCGCAGGGCCTCGAGCTCGACCACCTGGGCCTGATCGCGCAACGCGCGATCGACCGGGTTGAGCTGATTCAGGCCCAGCCGCGTGATCAGCGCGCGCAGGCTCATGCCATTGACGAACAGCGTCAGGAGCACGAAGCCCGTCGTGGCCACGGCGATGAACTGGCGATCTTCGTGGGGGATGGCGGCCTGCTCGGTCACGGCCAGTGCCAGCGCCAGCGACACGGCCCCGCGCAGCCCGCCGGCCAGCATCACCGTGCGGTAGGCCGGGCTGACCTGCGTGCTCAGGCGCAGGCGGCCCATGATTGGCAGCAGGCCGAACACCACCAGGGCCCGCGCCGCCATGGTGACCGCATACAGCACCAGGATGAGCAGCACCTCCAGCCACGTGATCTCGGCCATCATGCGCGGGATCAGCATGGCGGCCAGCAGAAAGATCAGCGAATTGGCCCAGAAACCGAACTGCCCCCAGGCGCCTTCCAGCTGCTCGAACGTGGTCGGCGACATGCGCGTGCGCCCGTTCGACCCCACCACCAGGCCGGCGATCACCGTGGCGACGACGCCGGAGACGTCCAGATAATATTCGGAAATGAAAAAGGCCAGATAGGCCAGCGCCACGGTGAGCGTGATTTCGGCGGCCGGCCAGCCCCGCAGCCAGCGAAACAGCATCGTCGTCCCGGCGCCCATGACGAAGCCCATCAGCCCGCCGCCCAGGAACGAAACCAGGAAATCCTTGAATATCGTCAGCTCGGAAATGGGCGAACCGTCGATCAGCGCCGCCACCAGCACCGTATACAGGGCGATCGATGCCGCGTCGTTGAACAGGGCCTCGCCCTCGACCAGATTGGTCAGCCGCCGCGGCGCCCCGACTTCGCGGAATATGCTCACCACCGCGCCCGGATCCGTGGTCGCCACGATGGCCCCCAGCATCAGGCAGGCCACCAGCCCATAGGATGAGATCGCCGACAGCGACATGCCCACCATAACCGTGCACACCACCACCGCCACCACCGCCATCACCAGAATGGGGCTGATGTCGTCCATGAGCCGCCGGATATTCGTGGCCAGCGCCGTCTCGAACAGCAGGACGGGCAGAAAGACGAACAGGAAGGTCTCGGACGAGACCTCGAAATGCTGCAGGGTATCGAGGAAATCCCCCACCACGCCCGGTGCCCAGCCGTGCACGTGAATGACGACGCCCAGCACGAAACCGACCACCGCAAGCAGCACAGAATAAGGCAGGCGCAGGCGGCCGGCGAGCGGCGGCATGAACGAGATGAGGGCCAGCAGCCCTGCGAGGCCGAAGACCAGCAGGCCGATTTTCATGGGTGGATCCGATGCAGCAATGGTTGAGGCGGATACAGCCTCAAGAATAGCGGATCCATGGTTAAAAAAAAGGGATGCCGGTAAAGGCATCCCTCAAGTCGTCCGCTTCCATATAAGAGGGGAAAGGGTAGAAGCGGGCGAAAGAGGCACCTGACACGTCAGAGATGAGGAATGAAATGCGGCGCAAAGAAAAAAGTTCAACGTCGGCACACGCCGAATTGAAACTTTTTGTAACTTCGAAAAAAGGACCAGATCGACCGGGTTCGCGCGCGCCTGGGCCGGCAGCCCGGGAGCATGCCGTGGCGCGTGGGGTCTTGTGATGAGCCCGGCCGGCGAATGGGCCGGCGAGGCGTCAGGCGGCTTGGGAGTCAGGCGGCCTGGAAATCGGGCGCCTGGTCTTCCAGTGCGAGCCGCAGTTTCTTGAGCGCCGCGGCCTCGACCTGCCGCACCCGCTCGGCCGATATCCCGTACTCTGCCGCCAGTTCGTGCAGCGTGGCCGCCTTGCCGTCGGCCAGCCAGCGCGCCCGCACGATGTGCTGAGAGCGCGCATCCAGCGTCGCCAGCGCGTTCTGCAGGCCTTCGCCCTGCAGCGTGTCCATCTGCTGGCGGGCCAGCACCTGGGCCGGCTCCTGGGCGGGATCCGACAGCCAGGCAGAGGGCGCGTACTGGTCTTCGGCATCGACCGGAGCATCCAGGGCGCAGTCGCCCCCGGACATGCGCACTTCCATCTCGGCCACGTCTTCGGGGCGCACGTCGAGTTCGCGGGCAATGTCGGCCACCTGATCCGGTGCGAGGCTGGTGCCATCCGGGCGCATGCGGCGCAGGTTGAAGAACAGCTTGCGCTGCGCCTTGGTGGTGGCCACCTTGACCAGGCGCCAGTTGCGCACCACGTACTCGTGGATTTCGGCGCGGATCCAGTGCACCGCAAACGACACCAGGCGCACCCCGCGGTTGGGGTCGAAGCGGCGCACGGCCTTCATGAGGCCGATGTTGCCTTCTTGGATGAGATCGGCATGGGGCAGGCCGTAGCCCAGATACTGGCGGGCGACGGACACGACCAGGCGCAGGTGCGACAGGATCAGGTCGCGCGCGGCGTCGAGATCATTGTGGTCGTGCAAGCGATGGCCGAGGTCGGCCTCTTGTTCGGCCGAGAGCAGCGGCAGCCGGTTGACTGCCGCGATGTAGGCTTCGATGGTGCCCAGCGCTGCCGGATTGGCGATGGCCAGCGACAGCTGCGACGGCACCAGGGCCGTGGTGGTCGGTTTTGATGTCATGTGGCTGGGGCCTATTCAGGGTTTTCCATGATATTAGCACTCTAATGGTTAGAGTGCCAACTTTTCTGAGAGTTCCGCGATGACGGAACCGGCCCGGTCAGGGCAGTTCGAGATCGGCCACCAGCGGTGCATGATCCGACAGCTGCTTCCAGGGCAGACCGTGCAGCACCCGCGCCTTGCGTACGGCAAAGCCGCGCTGATAGATGCGATCGAGCCGCAGCCACGGAAACATGGCGGGAAAGGTGCGCGGCGGCGGGGTCGTGCGGGCCTGGCCATGAAAAGCCAGTTCGGGCGTGGCCCGCAAGGCGGCATCGGCCGTCCAGGGCAGGCGCTGGCGCAGGCGCGCCACCGTATGGCGCAGGCGGTAGACCTCGTCCACCCCTTGCGGGGCGGCGGAAAACACTTCGACCAGGCCCAGCTGCTCGACGAACAACGGCGCCAGACGGTTGCTCCAGTCGTTGAAGTCGCCGGCAATCAGCAGCGGCTCGGGGTCGGGCACCAGACGCCGGATGCGATCCACCAGCGCCTCGACCTGGCGCACCCGCCCGCCGGCGAGCAGCCCCAGGTGCACCACCAGGCAATGCACCGGCACGCCGTTCATCTCGACCACCGCATGCAGCAGGCCGCGCTGCTCGAGCCGGTGATCGGAGATGTCCTGGTTTTCGAAACTGAGGATAGGATAGCGCGAGAGCAGCGCATTGCCGTGATCGGTGGCGGCGCGTACCGCATTGCAGCCGTACGCGGCCTCCATGTGCAACGCGGCCGCCAGCGACTCGTGCTGCGCATCCAGGCTGACCTGCGCCTGGTTGCGCCCCTGGACCTCTTGCAGGAACAGCAGGTCGGGGCGCAGGCCGTACAGGCCCAGGCGCAGATCGGCCAGGGACTCGCGCCCACCGGTGGCCGAGCGCCCCTTGTGAATGTTGTAGCTGACGACACGTATGCCCGACACACCCCCCACCTATGCCGTTTCGATCTGGCGCAGCCGGATGTGCAGCTCGCGCAGCTGTTTTTCGTCGACCGGCGCGGGCGCATGCGTGAGCAAATCTTGGGCGCGCTGCGTCTTGGGAAACGCGATCACGTCGCGGATCGAGTCGGCCCCCGCCATCAGGGTGACCAGGCGATCCAGCCCAAAGGCCAGGCCGCCATGGGGTGGCGCCCCGTACCGCAGGGCATCGAGCAGGAAGCCGAATTTCTGCTGGGCTTCTTCGTCATCGATGTGCAGGGCGCGGAACACCTTGCTCTGGACGTCGGCCCGATGGATGCGTTCGGAGCCGCCGCCGATTTCCCAGCCATTCATGACCATATCGTAGGCCTTGGCCAGCGCCTGCCCGGGATTGGACTCGAGCAGGTCTTCGTGGCCGTCCTTCGGGCTGGTGAACGGATGATGCGCCGCCGTATAACGGCCTTCGGCCTCGTCGTACTCGAACATGGGGAAATCGACCACCCACAGCGGCCGCCAGCCGGCTTCGAACAGGCCGTGCTCGCGGCCGAAATCGCTTTGCCCGAGTTTCACGCGCAAGGCCCCCAGGGCGTCGTTGACCACTTTGGCCCGGTCTGCGCCAAAGAAGATCAGGTCGCCATCCTGCGCGCCGGTGCGCTCGATCAGCGCCCGCAGCGCGGACTCGTGGATATTCTTGACGATGGGCGACTGCAGCCCGGCCGGAATGTCGGCCGCGGCATTGACCTTGATGTAGGCCAGGCCGCGCGCACCGTAAATGCCCACGAACTTCGTATAGGCGTCGATATCGCTGCGCGGCAGGCGGGCCCCGCCCGGTACGCGCATGGCCACCACGCGGCAGCCGGGATCATTGGCCGGGCCGGCAAAAACCTTGAAATCGACGTCGCGCATCAGGTCGGCCACGTCGGTGAGCTCGAGCCGCACGCGCAGGTCGGGCTTGTCGGAACCAAAGCGCTGCATGGCCTGGGCCCAGCTCATGACCGGGAATGGATCCGGCAGCTCGACCCCGAGCACCTGGCGATAGACGTCGCGCACCATATCTTCGAAGAGCGTGCGGATCCGGGTCTCGTCCAGGAACGAGATTTCGCAGTCGATCTGCGTGAACTCGGGCTGCCGGTCGGCGCGCAGATCTTCGTCGCGGAAGCACTTGGTGATCTGGTAATAGCGGTCGAACCCCGCCACCATCAGCAGCTGCTTGAACAGTTGCGGCGATTGCGGCAGGGCGAAGAATTCGCCCGGGTTCACCCGCGACGGGACCAGGTAGTCGCGCGCGCCCTCGGGGGTGCTGCGCGTGAGCATCGGGGTCTCGATGTCGATGAAGCCCTGGGCATCCAGATACTGGCGCACCGCCATGGCCACCCGGTAGCGCAGCATCAGGTTGCGCTGCATCTGCGGGCGGCGCAGGTCGAGCACCCGGTGCGTCAGGCGCGTGGTCTCGGACAGATTGTCGTCATCCAGCTGGAAGGGCGGCGTGACCGAGGGGTTGAGGATCTCGAGATCCTGGCACAGGATCTCGACTTCGCCCGAAGTGAGCTCGGGGTTGTGCGTGCCTTCGGGGCGGCGGCGCACCCGGCCGGTGATGCGCAGGCAGTATTCGTTGCGGATGCGCTCGGCCAGGGCGAACACCTGGGGGGTATCGGGATCCACCACCACCTGGGCCAGGCCCGCGCGGTCGCGCAGGTCGATGAAAATCACGCCGCCGTGATCGCGGCGCCGGTGCACCCAGCCAAACAGCGTGACGGTCTGGTCGAGGTATTGCGTGGAAACCTCGCCGGTATAGCAGGTACGGTTCAAGTAAGGCTCCGTGTCGGAAGAATGTCTGGAGAAGCGGGGGCCGCCACCGAAGGCGGCGCCACCACGCCCATGGAGATGATGTATTTCAGGGCCGTCTCGACCGACATGTCGAGCAGGCGCACGTCGGTGCGCGGCAGCATCAGGAAGAAACCCGACGTGGGGTTCGGGGTCGTGGGCACATAAATGCTGACGTAGTCGCCCGGCAGGTGCGCGGCCGCCTGTTCGCAGGGCACCCCGGTGATAAACCCGATGGTCCATAGGCCTTCGCGCGGATACTGCACCAGCACCGCCTCGCGAAAGGCCTGGCCACCCGGGGCGAATACCGTGTCGCCCACCTGCTTGACCGAGTGATAGATCGAGCGCACCAGCGGGATGTGGCTGAGCAGGGCTTCCCAGCGTGCGAGCAGGGCCCGGCCGATGAAATTGGCGAAGACCAGCCCGGTCAGGAACACCACCACCAGCACCAGGGCCAGTTCGAACCCGGGGATGTCCACCCCGAACAGCGCCTCGGGCGACAGGAACGCAGGCACCAGCGAGACCAGCGTGCGGGCCAGCATGGCCAACACCCAGATGGTGGCCACCAGCGGCAGCCAGATCAGCAGGCCGGTCATGAAATAGCGTTTCAGAAAGCGCATGGTGCAAGTGCAGGCACAAGAGCCCGCCCCCTAGGAAAAGGCGCCGGGCAAGAGGAACATGATAGCAGCCACCAGCGTGGGCACCGCAGCCGCCCCCAGCAGCTTCAAGGGCGAAATCGTACCATGCGCGAAGCAGCCCTTGAGCAGCGAGAAGCCGGCCGGGTTCGGCGCATTGGCGATCACCGTCAGGCCGCCGCCCGTGACCGCGCCCGCCACCAGCATGTAGCGCCAGAGTTCATCGGTGCCCTCGACCAGCGAGCCCAGATAAGTAAGCGCGGCATTGTCGGTGACGGCCGTGAGCGCCGTGGCCCCGACATACAGCACGTAGGGCGACAGGCCCGCCAGCAGATCCTGCAGCCACCACTGCTGCAGCCCGCCGAGCACCACCAGGCCGGCCAGGAAGAAGCCCACCATCAACCCTTCGCGCAGCAGCAGGGGCGACTGATAGCGCTTGTAGGCATGGGCGTAGCCGATGAACAGCACCAGCAGGGCCAGAAAGATCGTCATGTGGTGCGATGCCAGAACCACCGCCAGCAGGAACAGCACGTGCACCAGCATGACCACCGGCGACATGGGCCGGCGCCGGGCGGTGGATTCGTCTTCGTGGTGGGGCCTGCCGATCGAGCCCTCGACCAGGAACGGCCGGCAGATGATGGTAAGCACCAGGCTGTTGAGCCCTACCGCCAGCACCGCGCGCCAGCCGAAATGGGTGGCCATGAAGGCCGTGTCCCAGCCGAAGGTGTGGGCCACCATGAGCACCGGCGGCGCCGCGTAGGCCGTGAGCACCCCGCCGATCGAGATGTTCACGAACAGCACGCCGATGGCCAGGTACTTGAAGCCGTCCTGCCCGGGGCGCCGGAAGTAGGCATCGCGCAGCAGCAGCGCGGCCAGCGTCATGGCGGCGGGTTCGGTGATCAGCGACCCCGACAGCGGCACCAGCGTCATGACCACGAAGAAGCGTGAGAGTTCGTGACGCACCGGGATCCAGCGCGAGACGATGTCGACCACCCCCTGCACCAGCTCGATGATGGGGCGGCTGGCCGCCACCACCATGATCACGAACACGAAGGCCGGTTCGGTGAAATTGCGGGTTTCGAGGTACTTGACGGCGCCCTCGAGCCCGAGGGTCAGCGCCATCCAGACGAACAGCGCGCAGGCCCAGACACCGAACACCGCCTCGACTTCGGACAGCAAATGCCACAGGCCGGCGTGCGGCCCCCCTTTGTTGGCCAGGCGGGCGAAGACAGGAACGGAGAACGTGTGGACGATGGCGATGGCAAAAAGAGCTGTTGCCACGACTTCGGTGTGACTGACCATATTCGGGTCCTGGGGGGTAACGATGAAGCGTCAGGAGGCCAGGATCATGCGCGCGCCCTTTTCGGCGATCATGATCGTGGGCGAATTGGTGTTCCCCGAGGTGATGCGCGGCATGATCGAGGCATCGATGACACGCAGGCCCTCGAGCCCGCAGACCCGCAGCTGGGGATCGACCACGGCCTGCGAATCGACGCCCATTTTACATGTGCCCACCGGATGGAAAATCGTGGTGCCGATATCGCCCGCCGCCGCCTCGAGGGCTTCTTGCCCCTGCGCCGCGGCGCCCGGCAGGTATTCGTCGGGGCTGTACCGGGCCAGCGCCGGCTGGGCCATGATGGTGCGCGTCAGGCGCAGGGCGTCGGCCGCCACCGCGCGATCATGCGGCGTGCCGAGATAGTTGCACAGGATTTCGGGTGGATCGGAGAAGTCGGGGCTGAGCGCGCGCACGTGCCCGCGGCTTTCGGGCTGCAGGTTGCAGACCGACGCCGTCATGGCCGGAAACCTGTGCAGGGGGTCGCCGAATTTGTCGAGCGACAGCGGCTGCACGTGGTATTCGAGATTGGGGCGGGCCTGGGCCGCATCCGAATAGGCGAATGCGCCCAGCTGCGACGGCGCCATGGACAGCGGCCCGCTGCGCCACAGCAGATACTGCAGGCCCATCCAGGCCTTGCCCCACCAGGCATTGGCCAGGGTATTGAGCGTGCGCGCCCCGCGCAAGCGGAAAATCATGCGCAGCTGCAGGTGGTCCTGCAAGTTTTCGCCCACGCCGGGGAGGTCGTGCACCACCGGGATGCCCAGGGCCTGCAGGTGCGCACCGGGCCCCACCCCCGAGACCTGCAGCAGCTGCGGCGAACCGATGGCGCCCGCCGCCAGGATGAGCTCGCGCCGTACCCGGGCCTGAAGGCGCTGGCCATCGTGGGTGAACTCGACCCCCGCGGCCCGCCGGCCCTCGAACAGGATGCGGCCCACCTGCGCATGCGTCATGACCTTGAGCTGGTCGCGCCCCATGATCGGGTGCAAGAAGGCCTTGGCGGCGTTCCAGCGCACCCCGCGCCGCTGGTTGACCTCGAAGTAGTTGCAGCCGAAGTTGTCGCCCCGGTTGAAGTCGTCGGTGCGCGGGATGCCCGCCTGCTCGGCCGCGGCACGAAAGGCATCGAGCACGTCCCAGTGCAGCCGTTGTTGCTCGACCCGCCAGGTGCCCGAGGCGCCGTGGAATTCGCCGGCCCCGGCATGATGGTCTTCGACCGCCGTAAACAGCGGCAGGACGTCGTTCCAGGCCCAGCCGTCGTTGCCCAGCGCCGCCCAGCCGTCGTAATCGGCCGCCTGGCCGCGCAGGTAGAGCATGCCGTTGATGGAAGACGAGCCCCCCAGCACGCGCCCGCGCGGATAGCCCAGCGAGCGCCCGTTCAGGCCCGGATCGGCCTGGGTGCGGTAGCACCAGTCGGTGCGCGGGTTGCCGATGCAATACAGGTAGCCCACCGGAATGTGGATCCAGCGCCAGTCGTCTGGCCCGCCGGCCTCGAGCAGCAGCACCCGGTGATTGCGCGACAGGCGGTTGGCCAGCAGGCAGCCAGCCGAGCCGGCGCCCACGATGACATAGTCGAAATCGAGCGCGCTGGCGCCGGACGTGGCCTCGGGCATGATCGGTCTCCCTTGGGCGCCGCGCGTCTGCACCCAGGCCCGGGGGCCAGGCCGAAGGCGCACGCACGGGCAGCCTTTCTGTTTTGTTGCAAGCCAGTCTACTACAGCCAGGGGCGCAGCACCGTCCCTGCCAACGCCGCCACGACCATCAGCACCCCCACCTGCATGTTCGAGCGAAACAGCCGCAGCCCGCGCTCGGGGTGGCGCACGTCGAAATACCCCGCCTGCCACACGAAATGCACGGCGATCACGCCCAGCACGACGTAGTAGGGCGCATCCATGCCCATGCCCCAGCCCGCCAGCGCCCACAATACGATGGTAAGCCCGTACATGGCGCTGATCCAGGGCTTGCCCTGATCGCCGAAGCGCATGGTGACGGATTTCAGGCCCAGGCGCAGGTCATCGCGCAGATCGATGTAGCCGTAGATCGCGTCATAGCCGATCTGCCACAGGATGGCGCCGACCCACATGGCCAGCGCCGGCCACGGCAAGGCCTCGCGCGTGTCGGTCCAGGCTATCAGCATGCCCCAGTTGAAGGCCGCCCCCAGCACGGCCTGCGGCCAGTACGTAAAGCGCTTGCACAGGGGATATAGGATGACCAGCGGCACCAGCAGCAGGGCCAGCCAGCGGCTGGGCGCGTTGATGGCGAACAGCAGCAGCGCGCACACCAGCAGCTGCGCCAGCACGAACCACAGCGCCGCGCGCAGGCTGATCTGCCCGCTGGTCAGCGGCCGAAACCGGGTGCGCTCGACCTGGTGGTCGAAATCGCGGTCGAAGATATCGTTGAAACAGCACCCCACGCAGCGCATCAGCAGCGCCCCGAGCGAAAACACGGCCACGCGCCACAGCGTGGGCCAGCCGTCGGCCGCCTGCACCAGCGCGGCCAGCGCCGGCAACAGCGTCAGCCAGGTGCCGACCGGCCGGTCGAGCCGGCACAGGCGGGCATACGGCCCCCATGCGGGCGGCAGCCAGCGCGCCACCCAGTCATCGGGGTGCATGTCGGAGAGATCGGGGCGCAGGCGCGCCGCGGACGATGCATCGACCATCCGGGCCGCCTGCCTAGAACGGGATGTCGTCATCCATGTCGGACAGGTCTGCGGCGGCGGCCGGCGCGGCCGGGCGGGCCTGCTGGGCCGGGCGCGGCGCGGCGGGCCGGCGGGCCGGCGCCTGGTCGAAGCCGTCGTCCGTATCGGCGCTGTCGCGCCCGCCCAGCATTTGCATCTGGTCGGCCACGATTTCGGTGCTGTAGCGATCGGCGCCGGTTTCCTTGTCTTGCCACTTGCGGGTGCGCAGGCGCCCCTCGATGTAGACGGCGCGGCCTTTGCGCAGGTATTCGCCGGCGATTTCGGCCAGCCGGTTGAACAGCACGACGCGGTGCCATTCGGTTTCTTCGCGCCGCTCGCCCGTGGACTTGTCTTTCCACTGGCTGGAGGTGGCCAGCGCCAGGTTGCAGATGGCGGCACCATCGGGGCTGTAGCGGACTTCGGGGTCGCGCCCGAGGTTGCCGACGAGTATGACTTTGTTGACTGAGGCCATGGTGGTTCCTGTGCGTGAAGGATGAAGCCCGATTATGCCCGTGGCGGTACGCCGGGCCCCATCAGGAAGGCATAAACGGACATTATCGCCCAGGCGGGTTTTCCGCTACAAGCGCACGTCTTTGAAGCCGCGCGCCGTGTACAGCCAGACCACGGCCAGCATGGCGCACACCCAGAACACCATGGACGGCCCGCTGGCACGCACCAGCATCCCCCCCGCCAGGCTGCCGGCGAACACCCCCAGCGACTGGGCCGTGTTGTAGAAGCCCAGCGCCAGCCCCTTGTAGCTGGGTGGCGCCACGTGCGAGACCAGCGACGGCTGCAGCGCCTCGAGGATGTTGAAGGCCACGAAAAAACCCACCAGCGCCGCCGCCACCGGCCAGAACCAGCCCGAGATCCAGGGCAGCACCCCCATCACCACGGCCAGCCCCAGCACCGCCCATTCGAGCGCGTATTTGTGCACCTTGCGCGTTTCGGTGTAGAAGACCGCCGGCACCATGAAGACGAACGACAGCAGGATGACCGGCAAGTAGACTTTCCAGAGGCTGGCCGAGTTGTAGTCGCCCAGCCGCCCCAGCAGGCCCGGGGTCACCATGAACAGCGCCATCAGGATGAAATGCAGGCAGAACACCCCGAAATTCAGGCGCAGCAGATCGCGGTGGGCCAGCACGTCGTGCGCGGAGGCCTGCACGATGTCGGCCTCGGAGCGCGGCACGGCGGGCACGAAAAACATGGCGATGAGCAGGCACACGAAGCCCAGCAGGCTGATCGCCCAGAACAGGCCGGACAGGCCGAAGGCCCCGACCAGCATGGGCGAGAGCACCAGCGACAAGGCGAACGAGATGCCGATCGACCCGCCCACCATGGCCATGGCGCGCGTGCGGACCTCGGGGCGGGTGGCATCCGCGATCCAGGCGGTGATCGCCGCCGATACCGCGCCCAGGCCCTGGATGATGCGCCCCACCGTGACCCAGTCGACGTCGTTGGTGAGCGCGCACAGGACGCCGCCCAGCACGAACAGCAGCATGCCGAAGACGATGACCGGCCGGCGCCCGTAGCGGTCGGACGCCATGCCCAGCGGGATCTGCATGATGGCCTGGGTCAGCCCGTAGGCCCCCAGCGCCAGCCCCACCCGCACCGGGTCGTGGCCGCCCACCAGCGTCTGGGCGGCCACCGCGAAGATGGGGGTGAGCAGGAACAGGCCCAGCATGCGCGTAGCAAACAGCAGCGCCAGCGAGATGCTGCTGCGCCGCTCGAGCGGAGTCAGCCGCAAGGCCGGAGAGGAGGAGGAAGAACGGGCCATGTGCGCACGCCATAGAACAGTGAGAGGCCCTTCGATTGTAAACAGGGCTGCGCGTTATAGTAGCAAGTTGCCCATCGAAACACTGGAACCCCCCCACCTGCATGGACGTCATCGGCATACGCGGTGCCCGCACCCACAACCTGAAGAACCTGTCGCTCGAGATCCCGCGCCGGCAGCTGGTGGTCATCACCGGCCTGTCGGGCTCGGGCAAGTCCTCGCTGGCCTTCGACACGCTGTATGCCGAAGGCCAGCGCCGCTACGTCGAAAGCCTGTCGGCCTACGCGCGCCAGTTTTTGCAGATGATGGACAAGCCGGACGTGGACGTGATCACCGGCCTGTCGCCGGCCATCGCCATCGAACAGAAAACCGCCGGCCACAATCCGCGCTCCACCGTGGGCACCGTCACCGAGATCCACGATTACCTGCGCCTGCTGTATGCGCGGGTGGGCACGCCCTATTGCCCCGAGCACGGCGTGCCCCTGCAGGCGCACAGCGTCAGCCAGATGATCGACCGCACGCTGGCCCTGCCCGAGGGCACGCGCATCGCGGTGCTGGCACCACTGGCCCAGGCCAGCCAGGCCGACCTGGGCGACGAATGCCGCCGCCTGCAGGCCCTGGGCTTCGTGCGGGTGCGCGTCAACGGCAGCCTGCATCTGCTCGATGGCAGCGTGCCCACCCCCGTGGCCGACGGGCCCTGGGATCTGGACGTGGTGGTCGACCGCCTGCGCGTGCGCCCCGACAGCCGCCAGCGCTTGGCCGACAGCCTCGAGACCGCGATCGAACTGGCCCGGGGCCGGGTGCGCGTGCTCGACATGGACACCCAGGCCGAGGCCGCCTACTCGGTGGACTATGCCTGCCCCCTGTGCGGTCACACCCAGGAACCGCTCGAGCCGCGCCTGTTCAGCTTCAACAACCCGGCAGGCGCCTGCCCCGAATGCAAGGGCCTGGGCCAGATCGAGGCCTTCGACGCCGAGCGCGTGGTCGCGCTGCCCGAGCTCAGCCTGGCCGGCGGCGCCATCTACGGCTGGGACCGCCGCAACGCGTTCAGCTACGCCACCATGCTCAGCCTGGCCCGACACTATGGCTTCGAGCTCGAAACCCCGTATCAGGACCTGGACCCAGCCGTGCGCCAGGCCATCCTGTACGGTTCGGGCGCCACGCCCATCGCTTTTCAGTATCTGGGCGAAGGCGGCCTGCCCGAGTTGCGCCAGCACCCCTTCGAGGGGGTGATCCCCAATCTAGAGCGGCGCTGGCGTGAAACCCATTCCAGCGCCGTGCGCGACGAACTCGCGCGCCTGCGCCGCAGCACGCCCTGCCCGGCCTGTCACGGCACCCGCCTGGGCAGCACGGCCCGGCACGTGCGCCTGGGCGAGCGCGCCATCTACGAGCTCGAAGCCCTGTCGCTGGCCGACTGCCGCACCTGGTTCGCCGACTGGCAGCCCGAGGGGCCGCGCCGCGACGTGGCGGCGCGCATCGTCCAGGAAATCCGGGCGCGGCTGGATTTCCTGAACGACGTGGGCCTGAACTACCTGACGCTCGAGCGCGGTACCGACACGCTCTCCGGCGGCGAATCCCAGCGCATCCGCCTGGCCAGCCAGATCGGCTCGGGGCTCACCGGGGTCATGTACGTGCTCGATGAACCCTCCATCGGGCTGCATCAGCGCGACAACCGGCGCCTGATCCACACGCTGCAGCAGCTGCGCGACCTGGGCAACAGCGTCATCGTGGTCGAGCACGACGAGGACATGATCCGCTCGGCCGACCACGTGATCGACATGGGCCCGGGCGCCGGCGAACTGGGCGGCCACCTGGTGGCCCAGGGCACCCCGGCGCAGGTGGCCGCCTGCGCGGCCTCGCTCACCGGCCAGTACCTGGCGGGCACGCGCCGCATCCCCGTGCCGGCGCGCCGCGCCATACCCGCGGGGCATGCGCGGCTGATCCTGCGCGGCTGCAGTGGGCACAACCTGAAGCAGATCGACTTCGAGCTCCCGGTCGGGCGCTTCGTCTGCGTCACCGGGGTCTCGGGTTCGGGCAAGTCCACCCTGGTCAACGACACCCTGGTGCCGGCCCTGGCGCGCGCACTGCAGCGCGCCCAGACCCAGCCCGAGCCGTTTACCGGAATCGAGGGCCTGGACCACTTCGACAAGGTCATCAGCATCGACCAGAATCCCATCGGGCGCACGCCGCGCAGCAACCCGGCCACCTATACCGGCCTGTTCACGCCCTTGCGCGAACTCTTCGCCGGGGTGCCCGAGGCCCGCCTGCGCGGCTACGACCCGGGCCGCTTCTCTTTCAACGTCAAGGGGGGCCGCTGCGAAGCCTGCCAGGGCGACGGCGTGGTGCGGGTCGAAATGCACTTCCTGCCCGACATGTACGTCCCCTGCGAGGTCTGCAACGGGCGCCGCTACAACCGGGAAACCCTGGACATCCGCTATCGCGGCCTGAACATCAGCCAGGTGCTGGATCTCACCGTGGCCCAGGCGCTGGCGCTCTTCTCGGCCGTCCCGGCCCTGGCGCGCAAGCTGCAGACCCTGGCCGACGTCGGCCTGTCCTACCTGCGCCTGGGGCAAAGCGCGACCACGCTCTCGGGGGGCGAAGCCCAGCGCATCAAGCTCGCCCAGGAGCTCTCGCGGCGCGGCACCGAACGCACCCTGTACGTGCTCGACGAGCCCACCACCGGCCTGCACTTCGAAGACGTCGCCGTGCTGTTGCGCGTGCTGCAGCGCCTGGTCGAGAGCGGCAGCACGGTGCTGGTCATCGAGCACAACCTGGACGTGATCAAGACGGCCGACTGGGTGGTCGACCTGGGCCCCGAAGGCGGCACCGGGGGCGGCGCCATCGTGGCAGCGGGCCCCCCCGAGGCCCTGGCCGCCTGCCCGGCCAGCCACACGGGGCACTGGCTGGCCCCGCTGCTGGAAGCCGCCGCGGCTCAGACCTGATCGTCCACGACCACCCGGTTGCGCCCGGCCCGCTTGGCCTGGTAGAGCGCCCGGTCGGCGCGGCGGATCAAGTCTTCGACCCCGACCAGATGGCCGCGCACCTGCTGGGCCACCCCAATGCTGATGGTCAGCCGGCCGGCCACCCCCAATGGATGGACGATCTGCAAATCTTCCATCCGGCGCCGCATGGTCTCGGCCAGCCCGCCGGCCGCGGCCGCATCCAGCCCGGGCAGGATGACGGCGAACTCTTCGCCGCCGTAGCGCGCGGCCAGATCGGCCGGACGCCGCAGCGACGCCTGCAGGACATCGGCCAGCCGGCACAGGATCTGGTCGCCCGCCTGATGGCCATAACGGTCGTTGTAGGCCTTGAAGTAGTCCACGTCCAGCATCAGCAGGCTGAGCGCGTCACCCGAGCGTTGGGCACGCGCCCATTCCTTGGCCAGCATCTGGTCGAAATGGCGTCGGTTGGCCAGCCCCGTGAGCGCGTCGGTGAGCGACAGCGCCTGCAGGCGCTCGTTGGCCTGCGTCAGCGCGGCGGTGCGCTCGGCCACCAGCTGTTCGAGCTCGCTTGCGTGCGCCTGCATGTGCTGCGCCATCTTGCCCAGCGCGCGCGACAGCGTGGCAATCTCGCGCACCGGGCTGTGGACCGGCTGCGTGCGGCCCTGCCGGTCGCGGGCCAACTGCTCGGCCCAGGCGCTCAGTTCGTGCAGGGGCCGCGAAAACCACCAGGCCACCCCCACGGCCACCAGGGTCCCCATCAGCCAGAACCCCAGCACCAGCAGGCCGATGCGCTGCAGAATGCGCTCGGACGACTCGGCATAGCGGCCTTCGGGCAGGGTCAGGGCCAGCTGCAGGCGCGGCCCGTTGGGCAGCTCGATCGAGCGCCAGTGCAGCAGCGTGCGCACGCCATTGACCGCCATCCACTGCTGGCCGGTCGACTCGCGGCTCTCGCGCATCCGTTCGGTGCCCTGGCGCAGATCGGCCAGGGGGCTGTGCCGGGCCTGGGTGTACAGAAGGCCGTCGCGCACCGGCTCGCCCATGGCCTCGGGCGCCGAGACGGCCAGCAGGGTGTCGTCGGGCTGGACCAGCCAGGCCAGGCCGCCCAGCGGCGCCATTTCCTGTTGCAGCAGCTGGCTGATCTGCGCCAGCGCCACATCGACCATCAGCACCCCGGCCGGCTGGCCCTGCGCATCACGCAGCTGCAGCGACATGCCGATCCCCCAATCATCGTACAGCGCACCGGCGTCGTACACCACGTACGGATCGGGCAGGTTCCAGTGCAGCCCGGCGGCCTCCTCGGCCTGCCGGTAGCGGGCGTGCGAACGCATGTCGAAATAATGGTCCGCCTGCGATTCGAGCCGCCCGCGCCGATTGGCGTCATCCACGCGCTGGATGCGCATCAGGCCATCCAGGCGCATGTCCGACTCGAGAATGCGCAGGCCGGGCGCATCGCCATCGAGCCTGCGGCTCGCCGCCCAGAACCGGCCATCTTCGCGCACGAAACCCAGCAAGGTCAGGCGCGGCTGGACGCGCAGCTGCAGCAGGAAGCTGTCGAGCATCGAGGCCGGGTCCTGCGCCTGGATCAGGCCGCCGCCCCACTGCCCCTGGTTGAAGGCCATGGTGTGGCTCGGGATGTTGAAGACGGCCGTCAGACGTTCGCGGACCAGGCTGCCCAGTTCGGCGATCTGCTGCTCTTCGAGCGCCTGCACGGCCCGGATCGAGGCGCCGTACACCCACCAGCCCGTCAGCCCGGCGATGATCGGCAAGGGGACCAGCACGGTCAGCAGCATGAACGTGCGCAGCGAAGTCAGGCCATCGCGCGGCGCCCGGCGCAGCCAGTGGCGCAGGACCTCGTCCTGCCGCCACCACAGCGCCAGCACGCCCAGCGCCAACAACAGGCCCGCCAGCCAGATCCAGCCCGCCCGCGCGGACGGATACGCAGCCCACGCACGGCCGGGCACCGCGCGCAGCCACCAGGCCTGGTCCGGCAGTTCGAGGCGCACCTGGCTGCGCCCGACGCCGGACAATTCGACCGGCCCGTGCAACAGGTGTTCTACCCCGCTGGCGTCTTCCTGGCGAATCTGCAGCTCGAACGGCAGCGCGTCGCCCGCGAGCCCCTGGCGCCGCAGCAGGCCCTGCCAGTCGAGCGACATCACCGTATGCCCCCGGTACTGTGGATTATCGGACCGGTCGTAGTAGGGGCTGCGCAGCAGCACGCCCGGGCGCCCGGTCTGCAGCAAGCGCGGCACCGGGTCGAGCACCGTGCCGCGGCGCGCCAACATGCGCTGGATCCCGCCCATGTACTCGGGATGGCGGTTGTAATCCAGGTCCATGACGTTTTCGTTGCCCTGGCGCGGCGTCACCCGGCGCAGGCTCAGGCCATCGATCCAGGACTGGCTGATCAGCTCGGGGCGCTGGCGGTGCAGTTCGGCCGTCCACAGATCGAAGGGCTCGATCTCATCGCCCGGGGCCTCGGACAGGGCCTCGGCCAGCCGCTCATTCATCTCGATCAGGCCCAGCAGATAGGTTTTCAGCCCGCGCACGCCCGTCTCGAGCTGAACCTGGACCTGCCGTTGGGCGTTCTCGGCATGGCGCGCCCGATCTTCGCGCTCGACCCCCCAGGTGACCACCAAGACGGCCAGCAGCAGGAAAAGGAAGGAAAGATTCTTTCTGATCATGTGCGGGCCGGCCCGGCGCTATCCCATCCGGTAGATCGCGTCGTGCTCGCGGATCGCGTAGCGGTCCGTCATGCCGGCGATGTAGTCGGCAATGGCACGCGCCTGCGCGACAGGATCGTCGCGCCGGTATTCGGGCGCCAGCAGCCGCGGCTCTTGCAGAAACGCGGTGAACAGCTCGCGCACGATGCGCCGGGCCTTGTTGGTCATGCGCACCACCCGCCAATGGCGGTATAGATTGTCGTGCAGGAAATGCTTGAGCTCGTTGGCCTGCCGGCGCACCCCATCCGAAAATGCCGCCAGCGGCGGCGCGGCCCGCACCGCGTCGACCGACCCGGGCGCCAGATCGGCCAGGCGCCCGGCCGTACAGCGGGTCAGGTCGAGCACCAGCGTGTTGATCATGGCACGGATGACTTCGTGTACCAGGCGGCGCGCCTCGATCTGCGGCCAGCGCTGCAGCACTTGCGCGTGATGCCGGGCAAAGAACTCGACCTGCAACAGCTGCGGCACGCTGATCAGGCCCGAACGCAGGCCGTCGTCTACGTCGTGATTGTTGTAGGCGATTTCATCGGCCAGGTTGGTCAGCTGCGCCTCGAGCGACGGCTGGGTGCCCTGCAGGAAGCGCTCGCCCACCGCGCCCAGCAGGCGCGCCTGACGCCGCGAGCAGTGCTTGAGAATCCCCTCGCGCGTCTCGAAGCACAGGTTCAGGCCGTCGAAGGCGGCGTAGCGCTCTCCGAGCGTGTCGACCACCCGCAGGCTCTGCAGGTTGTGCTCGAACCCCCCGGCCGCGGGGGCCAGTTCGCGCAGGCAGGCGTTGAGCTCGTCCTGCCCGGCATGGCCAAAAGGGGTATGGCCGAGGTCATGCGCCAGGGCGATGGCCTCGATCAGGTCTTCGTGCACGCCCAGATTGCGCGCGAGCGTGCGGGCGATCTGCGCGACCTCGAGGCTGTGGGTCAGGCGGGTGCGAAACAGGTCGCCCTCGTGGTTGAGAAACACCTGGGTTTTGTATTCGAGCCGCCGGAAGGCGGCGCAATGCACGATGCGGTCACGATCGCGCTGGTAGTCGTTGCGCCCTTCGGGCGACGGTTCGGCATATTGCCGCCCGCGTGTGGCACGCGGATCACAGGCGTAGGGAGCAAGTGAAGGCATGGCGGCCCTGGTCATCTTCCTGCAGGCAGGATATCACCCTATGCGCCTGGGTGTGGCGCCGCCATGCGTCGGTTACGGGTTTTCACCGCCCGGCGCGCCCCCGCCCTGCCCGGCCAGCTGCGCCAGCAGGGGAGCCACCGTGTCGTCATCCACCGCCTGCACCTGCGCCGCCCCCAGCCGCGGCAGCAGCACATAGTGGATGTGGCGCCCGCGGGTTTTCTTGTCGACCCGCATCAGTTCGAGCCAGCGCTGCACGCCCAGATCGGGCGCCTGTACCGGGCAGCCAATGGCCTGCACCAGCGCACGGATGCGCGCCACCGCGGCCGGATCCAGCCCGCACACCCGCGCCGAGAGTTCGGCGGCCAGCACCATGCCACAGCCCACCGCCTCGCCGTGCAGCCACTGCCCATAGCCCAGGCCGGCCTCGATGGCGTGGCCGAACGTATGGCCGAAATTCAGGTGCGCCCGCACCCCCGCCTCGCGCTCGTCCTGCGACACGACGGCCGCCTTGATCTCGCAGGAACGCCGGATGGCCTGCGCCACGAGCGTGGCATCGAGCGCGCGCAGCCCGGCCGCGTGGGCCTCGCACCAGTCGAAGAACGCCGCATCGGCGATCATGCCGTACTTGATCACCTCGGCCAGCCCGGCCGAGATCTCGCGCGCCGGCAGGGTCTGCAGCACGTCGGGGTCGATCACCACGGCCTGCGGCTGGTAGAAGGCGCCGATCATGTTCTTGCCGCGCGGGTGGTTGATCGCCGTCTTGCCCCCCACCGAAGAATCCACCTGGGCCAGCAAGGTGGTGGGCGCCTGTACGAAACGCACGCCGCGCTGGTAGCAGGCGGCCGCAAAACCGCCCAGGTCACCCACCACGCCACCGCCCAGGGCCACCAGCACCATCTTGCGATCGAGCCCCTGCGCCAGCAGCGCATCGAAGACCTGGTTCAGCGAAGCCCAGTCTTTGTGCGCCTCGCCATCGGGCAGGGCAATGGTCAGCAGCGGTTTGCCGGTGGCCGCCAGCAGGCTGCGCACCCGTTCACCGTACAGCGCATCGACCGTCACATTGGTGACCAGCGCAAGGCTCGTCGCATCTGCCGGAATGTGGTCGGCCAGCGTCTGCAGGCAACCACTGCCGATATGGATGGGATAATGCCCGCCGGGGGTCTGGACCCGGACGGACTGCACGTCGCTCATTTGCATATTGCCCTCGGTTGAAGAATCCAGGGACGCGGCTTGCCCGGGCCTTGCCCGGGCGCCGGACCGATCCGGGCCTGGCCGCCGCGGGGGTCAGCCATCGACCTGACCCAATTGCTCTACCAGCTTGCGCAGGATCTGGCTGACGGGCTGCGTGCCCGTCGCCACCGTGATGTGCGCGACCTCGGCGTACAAAGGCTCGCGCTGCTCGAGCAGCGCCATCATGCGCGCCTGTGGGTCTTCGGTCTGCAACAATGGCCGATTATGGTCGCGTGCCACACGCCGATGAAGCTCGTCGGCATCCGACTGCAGGTAGATGACGCAGGCGCGCGTACGCAGCATGTCGCGGTTTTCGGGCGCCAGCACGACCCCGCCCCCGGTCGCCAGTACCAGGTCGGGCTGGCGGGTGTATTCGTCGAGGATCGCGGTCTCGCGCTTGCGAAAGCCCGCTTCGCCCTCGATGTCGAAAATGGTGGCCACGCGCACCCCGCAGCGCGCCTCCATGGCGTGATCGAGATCCACGAACGGCCGCCCCAGGGCCGCCGCCAGTTGCCGGCCCAGCGTGGTTTTCCCGGCCCCCATCATGCCCACCAGGCAGATTGGCTGGTGGCCCACGGCCGCGTCGGGGTCGGGTGCAGCAGAATCGGGGGCGACAGGAACAGGCATGACAAGATGGGTCGGGTTACGCGGCAATAGGGATCCGGTGGCGGGAGAATGGCGCGCCTTTGGGCGTCGGGCCACAAGTCGAATCACGTAAAATAGCGTGTATTATCGCATCTGCATCGCATCCGCCCGCCCGGGGTCTGCCCTAACCTTGCCCCGGCTCTGAAATATCCACTTACATCCCTACTCGCCTGCTTGCACGCCCACCTTGGGCCAGCGCTTACAATCGCCCCTGATGACCACCTCGCGTAACAATTCCGCCAACAAGGCCGCCGGATCGTCCTGGCTGGCGCGGCTGATCGCCAAGACCTTCGCCGTCTTTGGCGGGCTGGCGCTGTGCGCGGCACTGCTGCTGGGCATGGCCCTGGCGCTGGCGTGGCCCAACCTGCCCGACCTCGGCGCAATGATCGACTACCGGCCGCGCGTGCCATTGCGCATCTATACGGCCGACAAGGTGCTGATTGGCGAATTCGGCGAAGAGCGCCGCAACGTCCTGCGCTTCAACGAAATCCCCGACGTCATGAAATCCGCGGTGCTGGCCGCCGAAGACGACCGCTTCTACCAGCACGCCGGGATCGACTGGCTCGGCGTGCTGCGGGCCGCCCTGGCCAACACCATGCACATGTCCAAGACCCAGGGGGCCAGCACCATCACCATGCAGGTGGCGCGCAACTTCTACCTGTCGTCCGAAAAAACCTA
>Ga0172382_10002989_pt1 | contig 27278 bp, 23 predicted proteins | sample Leawel138RmetaG_FD_122245 | JGI IMG/M metagenome (GOLD analysis project Ga0172382, IMG submission 122245) | Leachate microbial communities from a municipal landfill in Southern Ontario, Canada - Leachate well 138R metaG | ecosystem: Engineered > Solid waste > Landfill > Unclassified | place...
GGATGGCGCCGCCGCTGTCTTCTTCGAACGGGAATACCGCCTCGACTACCTGATTCACACCTACACCAAGCCCATTCTGGTGTGGGGTCACGGGGTGGTGATGGGGGGTGGCCTGGGGCTGCTGGCCGGCGCCAGCCACCGGGTGGTGACGGCGGAAACCCGCCTCGCCATGCCGGAGGTGACCATCGGCCTGTATCCGGACGTGGGCGGCTCCTGGTTCCTCAATCACATGCCAGGTCGCACCGGCCTGTTCCTGGCCCTCACCGGCGCCAGCATCAATGCCGGCGATACCCTCTATCTGGGTCTGGCGGACCGCTTTCTCCAGCACCGCCAGTGGGATGACCTTGTCGCCACCCTCAAGGCCACCCCCTGGGCGGAGCCGGGCCGCCACGGCGGCCAGCTCAGCCATATCCTTCGCGACCTGGAACAGGGCGCCGGCGCGCCGCCGGTGTCCGTGGTTCGCGAACACTACGACATTATCCAGGGCATGACCGACGGCGACGGCCTCGACGATATCGTCGCCCAAATCACCGCTTATAAAGGGGATGACGGCTGGCTTGCCGCCGCCGCCAAAACCCTGGCCAACGGCTGCCCGACCACGGTGCGGGTGATTCACGAACAGCTGCGCCGCGCCCTGCACCTGTCCCTGCGGGAAGTGTTCCAGATGGAGCTGATTGTCTCCGCCAACTGCATGCGCTTCGACAATTTCCACGAGGGGGTGCGCGCCCTGCTGGTGGACAAGGACCGCAACCCCAGCTTCGTGCCGGCGACCCTGGCGGAGGTGACGGCGGATTTCGTCGCCCAGCACTTTGCGCCGCCCTGGGGTGATCAACCCCATCCACTGGCGGATTTGTAAGTGCCGGGACGGTTGTTGAGTTTCACGCTTCACGTTGCACGTTGCACGTTTCACGTAAAGGCAACAACGCCACCGACAGCCGATCTATCTGCACTGAGGCGCCTGGTCACGGCGCCGTTATCGCAGGTGGCACCCACGTGCAACGTGCAACGTGCAACGTGCAACGTGAAACGTGAAACGTGAAACAAAAAACTGACTGAGGAGCCCCACCATGTCCCACCAAGTCGCATTTATCGGCCTCGGCAATATGGGTGGCCCCATGGCCGCCAATCTTGCCGGCAAAGGTTTTGCCGTCACCGCCTTCGACCTCTCCGAGCAGGCCTTGATCCGAGCCGCGGAGGCCGGCTGCGCCACCTCCGGCGACCCCCACGCCGCGGTCGTGGGTGCGGATTTTGTCGTCACCATGTTGCCCTCCGGCCCCATCGTCGAGGCGGTGATGGTTGCCCAGGGGCTGCTGGACAGCATTCCCGCCAGGGCCCTGATCATTGACTGCTCCACGGTCTCCCCCGACGACTCCCGCCGGGTGGCCAAGGCCGCGGGGGAACGCGGCCTGCGTTTTATCGACGCCCCGGTATCGGGCGGCACGGCGGCCGCCGCCGCGGGGACCCTGTCCTTTATGTGCGGCGGCGACGGCGCCGATGTGGACCGCGCCCGCCCGGTGCTCGGCGCCATGGGCGCCAACGTCTTCCACGCCGGGGATCACGGCGCCGGCTCGGTGGCCAAGATCTGCAACAACATGCTGCTCGCGGTGCATATGATCGGCACCGCCGAAGCCCTGCAGATGGGGGTCAACAACGGCCTCGACCCCAGGGTGCTGTCCGACATCATGCTGAAAAGCTCCGGTTGCAACTGGTCCCTGGAAAAGTACAACCCCTATCCCGGTGTCATGGCCAATGTGCCCGCCAGCAAGGGCTACGAGGGTGGCTTTATGGTCAACCTGATGCTCAAGGACCTGGGCCTGGCTCTGGAAACCGCCAAGACCTCCGAGTCCGCGGTGCCCATGGGGGCCCTGGCTCAAAGCCTGTACGCCATGCTCAAGCACAGCGACCGGGAGCTGGGGGGCAAGGACTTTTCCAGTGTGCTGAGGTTGTTTCAGTGAGGGTGCCCCGCCGCCGGTGAACCCGGCGGTGGGCGGGCATCAGCCCTGCAGGTCGGGAAGGTTGGCGAACAGGGCGAGTGATTCCGGGTTGGCCAGGGCGGCGGTGTTGGTCGCCGCCCGGCCGTGAACCATGTCCCGCACCGCCAGTTCGGCGATCTTGCCGGTCTTGGTGCGGGGGATATCGGCAACCTGGATGATTTTTGCCGGCACATGGCGAGGGGTGGTGTCGGCGCGAATTTGCGCGCGAATCCCGCCCGCCAGGCCCTCGTCCAGCTCTACCCCATCCCGCAGCACCACAAAAAGCACCACCCGCACATCGTCCTGCCAGTGTTGGCCGATGCACACGGCATCCACCACCTCGGGGATTTTTTCCACCTGACGATAGATTTCCGCAGTGCCGATGCGCACCCCGCCGGGGTTGAGTACGGCATCGCTGCGGCCGTGGATGACAAAGCCGCCACTGGCGGTGATCTCGCCAAAATCCCCCTGGGCCCAGACTCCGGGAAAGCGGGAAAAGTAGGCCTTCCGGTAGCGCTCCCCGGAGCTGTCCCGCCAAAAACCCAGGGGCGCGGAGGGAAAGGGCTGGGTGCACACCAGCTCCCCCTTCTGCCCGCTCACGCTGTGGCCGGTCTCGTCCCAGATATCCACCGCCATGCCCAGGCCCTTGCACTGCAATTCTCCAGCGTACACCGGCAGGGTGGGGGAGCCGTTGACAAAGGCTGAGATGATGTCGGTGCCACCGCAGATGGAGGACAGGCAGACATCCCCCTTGATGGCCGAATAGACGTACCTGAAGCTCTCTGCCGACAGTGGCGAGCCGGTGGACAGCAGGGTTTTCAGACTGTCGAGGCGGTGGCTGCGGGCCGGTTCCAGGCCGGCCTTTTCCAGGGCCACCAGGTATTTGGCACTGACCCCGAAGTGGCTGATGCGCTCCCGGTCCACCAGGTCGAGGAGGGCCGCGCTGTGGGGATAAAAGGGCGAGCCGTCGTAGAGCACGGCGGTGCAGCCGGTGACCAGGCTGCTGAGAAGAATGTTCCACATGGTCCAGCCGCAGGTGGTGTAGTAGAAAAAACGGTCCTCGGGGTGGACGTCGAAGTGCAGCAGGTATTCCTTGGCGTGCTGGAGCAGGGTGCCGCCGGCACCGTGGACGATACACTTGGGGGCGCCGGTGGTGCCGGACGAGTAGAGGATGTACAGGGGGTGGGCGAAGGGCAGCCGGGTGAAGGCCATGTCCTCCGCCACCGGGGTGGCCAGGCACTCCCCCCAGCTCAGGGCGGTGGCCAGGGGTGGCCGAACACTTGGCTCCGGCTCGTCCCCGGGCAGGGGCACCAGAATCACTGCCGCCAGGGAGGGCAGGCGGGCGCAGATCTCCGCCACCCGGTCCCCCAGGTGGTGGCGCTTGCCGTTGTAGAGGTAGGATGTGCAGCTGATCAATACCCTGGGCTCGGTCTGGCCGAAGCGGTCGACCACGCCGCTGACGCCAAAATCCGGCGAGCAGCTGGTCCACACCGCGCCAATGGCGGTGGCCGCCAGGGCGGCGATGGCGGTGGCGGCGATATTGGGCAGCAGGCCCGCCACCCGGTCCCCGGGGGTCACCCCCAGTGCTCGCAGGCGGGACGCCACCGCCAGCACCGACGCCCGCAGCTGGCCGTAGCTGAGCTCTTCCCGGGTGCCGTTTTCGAGGATCCCCACCAGGGCGCAGCGGCCGGGGTCGGCGGCCAGCAGGTTCTCGGCCACGTTGAGGCGCAGTCCGGGGAACCAGGTGGCAGTGAAAAAATCCCCGCCCTTCTCCAGGGCCGGTTCGGTGTCACCCTCGCCCCTCAGGCCGGCGTAGCGCCACACTTCCCGCCAGAACAGCTCGGGTTCCGCCAGGCTCCATTGATGAAGGGCGTCGTAGTCGGCAAATACCAGCTGGTGCCGGGCGGCCAACTGACCCTGGAAGTGGGCCAGATGGGAGGCCTCGACTCTGGCGGCGGTGGGTGTCCACAGGGGCTTCATGGCCAACTCCAGTGACGGTGGGAACGGCTCAAGCCTGGGGCTCCGAGGGTTTGAGCCAGAACTTGTGGGGGGGTGGCAGGGCCCCCAGCTGGATGGCCACATCGCGGAAATTCCAGAAGGTGAATTCCCTGACGATCTTGCGCTCCCGGTAACAGTGAAAGGTGATGCCCCGGGTGTGGGTGGTCTTGCCCTGGCAGCCGGTAAGGCCAAGGAACTCGTCCATGTTGTGCTGTGCCCGCCACACCCAGTTCATCACCCCCCACTCGTCGTAGTCGTGGTCGATACCGAGCAGGGCGTCGGCACTCCAGGTCTGCCATTCCTCTGCGCCGTAACCCTCGGGCATGGTGCTGCGGGCCAGGCCCCGGCGGTCACCGGCGGGGCCGCCATCGTAGCGGATGACATCGAACTGGTGAACCCCGGCGGGGGAGTCTGGACCCTCGTCGTTGAAGGGCAGGAAGGCGCGGTAGAGCTCATCCTTGTCGGCAATGGTCTGGAACAGGGTGATGTCCTCGAATACGAAGTCGTCGGCGTAGTAATGGATGATGGCCTCGGCGCCGCCGGTGAAGAAGGTGTCGATCCAGTCCTCCCCGGTGCTCATGCCCATGCGGCCTTCACCGCGGAAGCCGCGCTGCTCGGATGCCCTGGCGAAGGCCAGCTGTGGCGGCAGGCCCGCCACCAGAATGGCGGCCCCCAGTGTTTTCAAGAGGTTTCTGCGGGTGCTGAGATCCGCATCTTTCATGGTGTCGAGATAGCCGAGGTGCATGGCAAGACTCCTGTGACTGTTATTTTAGGTAGGTGGCCCACCCGCAGCAGACACCCGTCCGGGTTGTTTTCGGGGCGACTGTCGAGTGTTGCTCAATAATTTATGCGCTATTGACATTGTTGTCAATAGAGTTGTAGCCTGTTGTTGAGTGCTGTATCAATAGTGCGGGCGCAGTTCCCCGTGGCCCTTGCGACGGCAGCAGACAACACCACAGTTAGGACACCAGATAACAAGAGGTTCGCCATGACCAGCAGCGCAGCGGCCCCCCGCAAGGCCTCGGCATTTCAGTACATCCAGCCGGCCAGGCGCCGGGCCACCCAGTACGAGGAGATCACCCTGCACACCCAGTGGGACCCGAAGAATTTCGCCGCCCAGGGGTGGTTCAATTACGACGCCAGGGGGCGGCCCATCTGGAGCGATGAGTCAACCCTGCTGCGCTCCCCCGACTGGTGGGCCTATCGGGACCCCCAGGGGGAGTGGTTCCGGCCCTTTGTGCGCCGTCAGGTCGACACCGGGCGGGCCATCGAGCAGGCGGTGGCATCCACCGGCCGGGCCGGGCTGTTCGCCGCCTTCGATCCCCAGTGGCTGGACTTCCTTGGCGGCCACTACGGCGCCTACCGCTACGCCGAGTACGGCCTGTTTATGGCTCTGTGCCAGGCCCAGCGGGAGGCGGGGTCCGACGTTATCGCCCAGCCCATCGTCTTCCAGGCGGTGGAAAAGGACCGCCACGCCCAGGACATCACCCTCTACGGGCTGGCCCTGGAGCAGCACATACCCGGTTTCAGCGACAGCGGCTGCAAGGCCCTGTGGCTGACGGCACCGGAGTGGCAGCCGGCCCGGCGGCTGGTGGAACTGCTGCTGGCGGCGCGGGACTGGGGAGAGATCAATATCGTCATCAACTGTCTGGTGGAACCGCTGTTTTCGACCCTGTTCAACCGGGAGCTGGTGTTGCGCAACGCCCCCCGCCACGGCGACCCGGTAACCCCGGCGGTGGCTGGTGGCGCCGAGGCGGATCGGGCTCTGCGCCGCGACACCACCCGGGCATTCACCCAGCTGTTGTGCGCCCAGGACGGCGCCAACCGGGATGTCATCAATGCCTGGCTGCTCCACTGGCAGGGCCATGCCTTCGCCGCCTGCGAGGCTCTGGCGCCACTGTTTGCCGCTCTGCCGCGGGCGGCGGTGAGCTTCGACGAAGCCTATGGCAGGGTGCGCGCCGAGTACCGGCAGATCTGCCGGGATCTCGACCTCAGTCTCCTCGAGGAGGTTGCCCATGATTGAGCTGACCGGCAACGACCTGGTGTCCGCCAAGCTGATGGCCGGCGAGGAGGGGGAAGTCATCGCGGCGCTGATGGCCGAGCGGGTTGCGGGGCTGATGGTAACCGACCACGAGTCCTATATTGACCTGAGTGCCGTCGGCTGCGACCTGGACTTCGACATGGCCGCCATCGGTGAGGAGCTGGGGTTCCCCTACAGCGTTTCCCGCTTTCTAGCCGTCCTCGCCACCTACAAGGGGGACATCGAGGTCGGCGACGACCGCGTTGTGATCCGCGTTTTTTCACCCGACCCAGCCAACCCGAGGTTGCCATGAACATCAGCCAAGCCTACGACCGCGTCAAGGATCTGGAGTGGGAGCCCAGCTACATCACAGCCGAGGAAAAGGCCGTGGAAAGCACCCGCTTCCATATCGAGAACGCCAGACCCAACGACCCCTTCAAGACCTTTGTGCGGGAATACTGCGAGCAGGAGCTGGAAAAGGACGAGCGCCACTACGCCCTTCTCGAAGCGTCGTCCCGGCTCAGCACGCGGGAGCCGGACCCGCGCTGGATGGAAGCCATGAAGTTTGGCCTGTCCAACCTGGTGGGGGTGGAGTACGCCGCCGCCCGCGCCATGGGCCGCATGGCACGCACCGTGGCGCCAGTGGCGTTGCGCCAGGGCTACATGATGCAAATGCTCGACGAGATGCGCCACTCCAACCTGGAGATGAATGTCATCCGCCACCATATGCGCACCTGGAGGGACCCGGCGGGCTACGACCTCGCCGCCAAGGCCAATGCCAACAGCGTGGGCAGCGGTATCTTCCGCTCCATGGTGGAGGATCTGATGACCAGTGACCCGGTGGAAACTTCCATCGGCCTTCAGGTGTTTATCGAAACCGCCTACACCAACCTGTTTTTCGTCGGCCTGTCCTCGGCCGCCGCAGCCCACGGCGACGACATGATGGCCTCTACCATGATGACCATCCAGTCCGACGAGGCGAGGCACATGGCCAACGGCTGGGCCACCCTCAGTGCCCTCCTCGGCGACGACCGCAACATCCCCCTCATCCAGGACGCCATGGACAAGTGGTCGTGGCGCATTCATTGCAGCTTCGGCACCGGCAATATGCTGTTTTCCGACTACTTTGTCCGCCAGCGCAGCGAGTCCGCCAAAGAGATGACCATGCGCTGGGTGATGGAGGATTTCTACGGCGGTTTTTACCAGAAGTTGGAGCAGTTCGGCCTGCGCCCCCCGAAGTTCCTCGATGAGATGATCAGCGACCTGGACTGGATGTCCCACACCACCGCGGTTTACCTGTTTGGCGCCTGGCCGGTGTTTTTCCACCGCTACGACGGCATGGGCCCCGAGGACTTCGAGTGGTTCGAGAAAAAATATCCCGGCTTCTACCGGCACTTCGGACCCTTCTGGGAGGCCTACCACAGCTGCAAGGATCCGGACGAGCGGAAGCTGGTGCTCAAGGAGCTGGGGGGGTTGCCCAACTTCTGTCAGGTCTGCCAGCGGCCGACCATTTTCCCGCGCCAGGATCTGGCCCGGCCCCGGGCCCTGGAGCGGGGGGGCAAGGCCTACTGCCTGTGCTCGGACGGCTGTGAACATATTTTCCGCCGCGAGGCCGACCGCTACATCGGTTCGAAAAGCTTTTACGACCTCTACGAGGGCATGGAGCTGTCCGAGGTGGTCCGCAAGCTGGGCTATGTCCGCGACGATGGCCGCACCCTGATGGCCCAGCCGGAACTAGAACCCCGGCGGATGTGGACCCTGGCGGACATCAGCGCCTGTGGCTACGTGGTGGAGCGGCCGCCGCTGCCTCCCCTGGTGGATTGGGGGGTGCCATGAGCCACACCATCACCCTGCACCCCTACGCCATCACTTTCACCTGCAGCCCAGGGGAGACCGTGCTCGACGCTGCGGTGCGCGCCGGTGTCGCCCTCCGCCACGGCTGCCGCCACGGCGGCTGTGGCGCCTGCAAGGTGCAGCTCGCATCGGGTTACGTCAGCCATGGCTCCCGGGCCACGGCCATTTCCGAGGCCGAGGAGGACAGCGGTCTGGCCCTGTTGTGCTGTGCCCTGCCGGAAGAGGATGTGGAGATCAACCTTCCGGAGGATTACTGCGAGGCCGAACTCACACCGCAGTTCCCCGTCGTCGAGCGGGAGGTGGCCATCTCCACCATTGCACCGGTGACCCGGGATATCGTCCACCTGGGCCTGGCCCTGGGGGCGGGCGAAAGCCTGGGTTTCCGCGCCGGACAGTACCTGGAGGTACAGGTGCCCGGCACCTCCTCCTGGCGGTCGTTTTCCCTCGCCAACGCCCCCGGCAACAACACCCTGGAACTGCTGGTCAAGCTGATGCCCGAGGGCCTGTTCAGCGGTCACCTGCGCCACCGCGCCCGGGTGGGGGACGCCCTGCGGGTGCGCGGCCCCTTCGGCCGTTTTGGCGCCGCCGCCACCGGGGCGCCGATGATCATGGTGGCTGGCGGCTCGGGGATGGCGCCTGTTGTCGCCCTGCTCAAGGACCTGGTGGCACGGGGTTCGGACCGCCAGGTGCAGTTCTTTTACGGCGCCAGGTCCCGGGCCGATCTGTTCTGGCTCGACGAGATTGCCGCCCTGGGGCGAGGGCTGCCGTCCTTTACCTTCACGCCCGCCCTCTCCGAGCCGGATGCGGCCGACACCTGGGCGGGGGAAACCGGGCTGATCACCGAGGTGCTGGCCCGCCACACACCGGCCAACCTGCGCTCCTTCGATGGCTACTTGTGTGGCCCGCCGGGGATGATCGACGCCGCGGTCGAGGTGCTTGCGGGGAAGGGTATGTTTGCCACACGGATTGCCTGCGACAGATTCCTGAGCACAGCCTAAACCCGGGTGCCAAGGGCCGGTTGGAATGCTATTGTTGTCCCCCACAGAAGTGAGGATGCAATGGTCAAACGCAGAGCTACCGCGCCCCAGGTTGCCGGGCACAATTCGGGACGGGTCCGCACCCGGGCGCAGCGCATGTCCCCCGAGGCACGGAAGGCCCAGTTGTTGGCCAATGCCATTGTGATTTTTGCCGACAAGGGGATTGGCAACGGGGTGCACTCGGACCTCGCCGAGCTCACCGGGGTTTCCGTGCCCACCGTGTTCCACTATTTCCCCACCCGGGAGGCCCTGGTGGCCGCGGTGCTGGGGGAAATTCAGCGTTTTCTCCTCGACGACCTGGTTGCCACCCACCTGGATCCCCGCCTCGACGCCGCGGCTTCGGTGGAGGATTTGCTGATGACCTTCTGCGACGCCATCGATACCCACCAGGACTATATCCGTATCTGGCTGGAGTGGAGCGTGTCCATCCGCGGTGAGCTGTGGACGTCCTATCTGGGCTTTTACCAGCGGGCCATTGTCGGTGTGAAACAGATCATCACCCGCGGCCGGGAAGATGGCTCGGTGGCCGGGGATCTGGATGTGGAGGATGCCGCCCGGGTAATCGTGGGGGTCGCCCATATGGTGGCGCAGATGAAATTTGCCCACAGCTCCCGGGACACCATCCAGCACACCATCCACTCCCTGGTCAGCGGGTACCTGGCCAACCGGGCCTAGGGAGCCGCTGAACAGCTACTGTGGGGGCCGATCTGCACTTTGCATACTCGCCTCGGCAGCTGGTCAACAGCGCGCTAATCGATCATCACCACCGCTTCGCCATCCGCCGGAGCCTGGCGCAGGACATGGGCTTCCACGGCCCGGCGCTTGATTTTCAGGGTTGGGGTCAGCAGCCCGGCGGCGGTGGTCCACTCGCTGCGGCACAGGTAGGCGGTGTCGATGCGCTCGTAGGGCGGCAGGCTGGCGTTGGTGTTGGCCAGCAGCTGAGTGATCGCAGTCACCAGGTCGGCTTCGGTCATCGACAGGGCCTCGGGGCTCAGGGTGGCCGCCAGAGCGGGTTGATGGCGGCCGTGGCCGAATACGCACACCTGTTGCAGCAAGGGCGTGCCGGTAAACAGGGCCTCCAGGCGGGTGGGTTTGATGAACTTGCCCTTGGTGGTTTTGAACACTTCACTGAGACGCCCGGTGACCCACAGGCCGTGGCTGTCGATGCGCCCGCTGTCGCCGGTGTGGTACCAGCCGTCCCGCAGCACCTCGGCGGTTTTTTCGGGCTCGCGGTAATAGCCGGTCATCAGCCCGGTGCTGCGAAAGCAGATCTCGTCGTCGGCGGCGAGTTTCACCTCCACCCCGGGCAGGGGCTGGCCGCAGCAGCCGGGCAGTGGCCGCCCGGGGGCCAGCCAGAAGGCGCCGTCACAGAAGTTCTCCGTCATCGAGTAGCCCTCCCGCAACTCGATACCCAAGTCCAGGTACCAGTGGTGGATGTCGGCGGGGCAGGGGGCCGAGCCGGTGAGGATCACCCGCGCCCGGTCGAGGCCGAGCTGGGTGCGCACCGCGGCTTTCTCGGCTTCGCCCCAGTGGCGCTGAACCTCGGCGGGAAACTTGGCATCCACCGCTTGCTTGAACTTGCTCCACAACCGCGGCACCGAGAAAAAGAAGGTGGGGCGCACCTCCCTCAGCTCGTCGGCAAAGTGCGCCGGGCCCGCGGAAAAGCTGATGGTGGCGTTGCTGTAGAGGGCGTTCATCTCAATAATCGCCCGCTCCGCAGCATGGGACAGGGGCAGGTAGGAGATCATCCGCTCCCGCTCGGCCCCCCTGCCTATCCCCCAGACCCCGTGCATGCGGGCCATCACCCGGCCCGGGGTACCGTGGGCGTGCATCACCCCCTTGGGGTTGCCGGAGGTGCCGGAGGTGTAGAGCAGGGAGAAGGTGGCCGCGGGGTCGGGGCGCGGCGAGGCGGTCAGCGGTGAGTGACTGGCAAGGATGGCGGCCAGGGAGTGCTCCGCCGCCACCGTGCAGCCGTGAATGGCGACTCGGGGCAGGCCGGTGGGCAGCACGGCGTCGGCCCGGCTCGCCAGATCGAAGGCGCCGATGAAGATCAGTTGGCTGTCGCTGTGATCGAGAATGTAGCGCACCGCCTCGGCATCCTGGCCGGGATAGAGGGGCACACTGAGGTGGCCGCTCATCATGATGGCCAGGTCGACGATCACCCAGTCCGCGCAGTTGGCGGCATAGATGGCGATACGGCTGCCCGGGGGCAGATTGCGGGCGGCGAGGAAGGCGGCGGTGCGGCGCACCCGGTCGGCGACCTCGGCCCAGGTCAGCTCCTGCCACCGGCCGGCCACCGCCTGGCGGAGAAAAACCTGTGCCGGGCAGGTGGTTTCCCAGTGGTAAAACATCTCTAGGGGGGTCTGGTTTTCGATGTTGGTCATAGCGCTGGTTTCCTGGTGGCGGGGGACGTCCAGGGTGGCTGTTCAACCCTGGGTTGGCCCCCGAGCTGGAGAGACTTATCTTTATAGTTGAGCTTTGCTCGAATCAATTATTGTGTGCTTACTCGCTTCTTGGCAAGGATTTTATCAAAGTTATTGACATAAATTAAAATAAGGATAGTATTGTGTTGAGTAGTGCTCAATAGTGCCGCAGCCCGGGTGGGCCGGCGCTTGATGCTCATCTAACGATAACAAGTGGAGGCAGGGTCCAATGGTCGACAACAGACTGATAACCAGGTGTTCGGTGCTGGCAGCAAGTATTCTCACGGTTTACGGGGCACCCCTGGCGGCGCAGGAATCGGTGACGGTGCTGGAGGAGGTGGTGGTTTCGGCGCGCAAGCGGGAGGAGGGCATGCAGACGGTGCCGGTGTCCATGGCGGCGCTGACGGCAACGGAGATCGACCGCAGCTTCGCCACCCAGTTGGATGAGATCAAGGGTATCCCCAATGTCGCCCTGGATCAGGCCCCGGGCTACCGCAACGTCGCCTCCTTCTATATCCGGGGCATCGGCTACCAGGATATCGATCTCACCTTCGAGCCCGCCGTGGGGGTGGTGGTGGACGGTGTTTTTCTCGGCAAGGCCAACGGCGCCCTGCTGGATGTGTTCGACCTGGAATCCCTGGAAGTGCTGCGCGGCCCCCAGGGCACTCTGTACGGAAAAAACACCATCGGCGGCCTGATCAATCTCACCACCAAGAAGCCCAGCGGCGAGGCTGGCGGTGAACTCCAGGCCACCTTTGGCAACTACGGGCGCAACGACTACCGGGCGGCGCTGGAGGGGGCGGTGGGGGAGAGGGCCGCGGCCCGGCTATCCCTGCTGTCGAACAATTACGACGGCTACGCCCGGGATCAGAACGGTCGCGACGTCGGCGGCGAAGAAACCCTGCTGGCCCGCGGCACCCTGGTGGTGGAGGCCAGCGACGACCTGTCCCTGACCTTTATCGGCGACTACCTCCGGGACCGTTCCGAGGCCTCTCCCATGAACAACGCCTCGGTAATCCAGGGCGAGCCCTTTCCCCTGTTCAATGCCATGGCTGCCCTTGGGTTTCCCGCCGACAGCGACGGTGACCTCAACAAGGTGCGGGCGGATATCTACGGCCCCTTCGATATCGACGCCTGGGGATTGTCCATGCAGGTGGATTGGGATCTGGGGGACTACAGCCTGACCTCCATCACCGGCTACCGCGACCAGGAGGAGGACACAAATACCAATGTGGACGGCGAGGCCCTGCCGCTGTTTTCCCTGCCCCGCACTGCGGACTTCAACCAGTTTTACCAGGAATTGCGCATCAATATTGCCCCCAGCGACAGGCTGGACTTGGTGGCCGGGGTGAACTACATGCGCCAGGAGCACGACCAGAATCTGGGCTTCTTCCTCGACAGCTACCTGCTGGGCATCAATCTCGGTGCCCCCGGGGATTTCGGTACCACCCTGGATACCCCGCAGAGTCAGACAGTGGACACCTACGGGCTTTTCATGCAGGGCGACTACAGCCTCACCGACAGGCTTCGCGCCACCCTGGGGCTGCGCTACAACAAGGACGAAAAGGACTACACCTACACCGAGACAGGCTTTGCCGACAACACCTTCGGCCTGCTGGGGTTGTCCCTGGGTTCGGTGAACGGGGGTGCACCGGCGCCCCGTCAGACCCGGGATTTTTCGGCCAGCTGGAATGATGTCACCTGGCGGGCGGGTCTCGATTACCGTCTGTCGGATGAGGTGTTTCTGTACACCAGTGTCGCTTCCGGGTTCAAGGCCGGCGGGTTCAACGGCCGCGCGACCACCTTCCTTCAGGTTGGTCCCTACGAGCCCGAGGAGGTGCTTACCTACGAGGTGGGGGTCAAGGCTGAATTCTTCGAGCGCAGGCTGCGGGTCAACACCGCACTGTTCTGGAACGAGTACGACGACCTGCAGGTGGAGATTCTCCAGGACATCGGCGGCGCCAGTGTGACCCTGGTGGAAAACGCTGCCGGCGCCACCATTGGCGGTTTCGAGGTTGAAGCCACCGCGGTGCTCGGGGATTTCTGGAGCCTGCAGGCCGGTGTCGGCTACCTGGACGCGGAGTACAACGACTTTTACGCCGATGTCTTCAGCCGCGGGTTCTCGGTGGACAACACCCATCTCGATCTGCGTCGGGCGCCAAAATGGACCCTGAGTGCCGGTCTCGGTTACGAGCGGGATTTCGATGCTGGCACTCTGTTCTGGTCGGGGGACTGGTCCTACCACTCCGACTATGAGACCAATGTTCAGAACTACAGTTTCGGCACCCGGAAATCCGAGCACCTGTTCAACGCCAGCGTGGGCTATTCCCCCCTGGACGACAAGTGGCAGCTCGCCCTCTTTGTGCGCAACATCACCGACGAGGTGCGGGTGTCCAGCTCCAATCCGATTCCGCCCTTTTCCTCCTTCAACCAGCCGACCCCGCCGCGCACCTACGGCCTAGAGCTGACGGCGAAGTTCTGAGCCCTGTGCCGCCGCCACCCCCAGCGGTGTCGGCGGCGGCACCCTCACCCACGGAATTGTTGCGATGTTTCAGGATAACTGTCTCGCCGGTCACGCCGCCTTTATCTCCGGCGGCAGCAGCGGCATCAATCTTGCCATTGCCGAGGCTTTGAGTCGGCTCGGCGCCGGGGTGTGCATCATCGGCCGCGACCTGGACAAGGCGCAGCGGGCGGCACGGCACATTCGCGCCGCCAGCGGGTGCCAGGTGCTGGCCCTGAGTGCCGATGTCCGCGACGGCGATGCGGTGGCCGCGGCTATGGCTCAGGCCAGGGCGGAGCTCGGCGAGCTGTCCATCGTCGTCGCCGGGGCAGCTGGCAATTTTTTTGCCCCGGCGGTGGGCATCAGCTCCAGGGGTTTTCGCACCGTGGTGGATATCGACCTGGTGGGTACCTTTCATGTCTTTCGCGCCGGCTTCGATCACTGCCGCAAGCCCGGGGCCAGTTTCATCGCCATCACCGCCCCTCAGGCGGTGCGCCCCATGGCCATGCAGGCCCATGTCTGCGCCGCCAAGGCGGGGGTGAATGCCCTGGTCAGGGCCCTGGCCCTGGAGTGGGGCCCGGCGGGCATCCGCGTCAACGGCATCGCCCCGGGCCTGATTGGAGACACCGAGGGCCTGCGCCGGTTGCAGGACAGCCAGCCCCGGGAGGCGGCCAGGATGCGGGAAGGGCTTGCCCTGCGGCGCTTTGGCGGGGTGGCGGACATCGCCAGTGCCGCTGTGTATCTGGCCGGTCCCCTGGGTGCCTATATCAGTGGCGCCATTCTCGATGTCGATGGCGGCTTTCAGCTCGGCGATGCCGCCGGGGATTTTTTGACGGCGACACGGTGAGGTGACAGTGACTGGATTGATCAGGGTCAGTGATGCGGATGGGGTGAGAACCCTGTCCCTGGACGATGCCCCCAGCCTCAACAGCCTGGGGGAGAGCCTGGCCGCGGAGCTGTTTGCCGCCCTGCGTCAGGCCGAGGCGGATACGGCGGTGCGCTCTGTGGTGCTCACCGGCAGCGGGCGGTTTTTTTGCGCCGGCGGCAATCTGCGGGATTTCATGGCGGTAACCGAACCCCTGGATGCCTACATCGGCCGGGTGATGGCCGAGCTCTACAACCCCCTGGCCAACTTCCTCCATACCATGGAAACGCCCACCATCGCCGCCGTCAACGGCCCGGCCATCGGCGCCGGCGTGGGCCTCGCCCTCAATGCCGACCTGGTGGTGATGGCGCAAGGCGCCTATTTCTCTCTGCCCTTTGTGCCCCGTCTGGCGGTGTTGCCGGATATGGGGGCAACCTGGCTGCTGGTGCGGGGGCTGGGCTACAGCCGCGCCCTGGGCCTGACCCTGACCGGCGCCCGCCTGGGTGCCGATCAAGCCCGTAGCCAGGGGTTGGTTTGGGAGGTGGTGGCGGACGAGGAGTTCGCCGCCCGGGTGGGAGAGCTGGCCCGCGACCTGGCCCGGCTGCCGCGGGGGGCCATCGGCTGTGCGCGCCACGCCCTGGCCTGCGGGTCTGGCAACACCCTGGCGGAGCAGCTCGATGTGGAGCGCGCCCTGCAAATCCGCCGCTTTGCCTCCGCCGCCTTTCGCGAGGGGCTGCGCGCCTTTGCGGAAAAGCGGCAGCCGGAGTTTGCTAACATGGACGACTGATGGCGGCACTGGTCGCCACTGGATCGAGAGGGTGTAAGGTGATGGAATCAAAACGCAAGGTGACCCGGCTGTCCCGGGAGGATCGCTCCTCGGCCATCCTCGCTGCGGCCCGCAGGGTGTTCGAGGCCAAGGGCTATGAAAAGGCCACCGTGGCCGAGATAGCTCGCGAGGTGGGCGTCGTCGAGGGCACCGTGCTCCACTATTTTCCCAGCAAGCGGGTGCTGGTGATGAAGGTTACCGAGGGCTTTTATGCCGAGCTTATCGCCGGCCTCGTCAAGGGTCTGGAGGGCATCACTGGTGTCGCCAACCGGCTCCACTACATCATCCACAGTCACCTGACTGCGCTCCATGACAACAGTGCCCTGTGCGCGGTGATTCTCAGCGAGTCGCGGGGTATCGACCGGGAGCTGGCGGACCAGGTGCACGACTTTAACCGCCGTTATACCGGCATTCTCACCAAGGTCATCGCCGAGGGTCAGAGGCAGGGGGAAATCAATTCCACGGTGACGCCGGTGCTGATTCGCAATGTGGTCTTTGGCACCATTGAGCACTACCTGTGGGATATCGTCGCCGGTCATCCTCCGGCCTCCATTAGCGATATCGCCACCCAGTTGACCTTGTTGATCACCGACGGGGTAGGGGTGCGGGCGGTGAATGTGGACGCAGATGTGAGGCAGCTGATCGGTAAGCTCAACAAATTGATGGAGTGAGGTGAATACCATGGGCGACCATGCCGGAAGGTGCCGCTGCGGCACTGTCAGCTACCACTGCCAAGGCGACCCCCTGGATGTGAGAATCTGCCACTGCCGGGACTGCCAGTACGCATCCGGCGGTCCCTTCGCCGTGGTCGCCTACTTCCCCGCCGCGGCCTGCGAAGTGTCGGGCGAAACCAGCGCCTTTGCTGTGGAGGGCAGTTCCGGCATGACCGTCACCCGGCGTTTCTGCCCCCGCTGCGGCACGCCCCTGTTCAGTGCGCTGGCGGAGCTGCCCGAGCTGCTGTTCGTCAAGGTTGGCACTCTTGACCATCCCGAGGGGGTCAGGCCCAGCGGTCATATCTGGTGCGCCTCCATGCTGCCCTGGGCGGCCGTCGAAGACGGTCTGGAGAGGCTCCCCGGCAACCCGCCCCTCTGAGGTCAAGCCGGGGCGGCGCTTACCTGCCGTAGCTGTCGATGACTTCGTTTCCCCCTGCCGGGAGGGCCATCTCCCGGTGCCCCTTTCTGTGGATTGTTGAGTGTCACTTTTTTAAGCCATCCAAATAGCTCGGCAAAAATCAGTATTTTTATCAAAGCAACAAATTTTTGAATCCAGATATTGAGCACAGCTCAATAAGTTGTTAGGATCTCTATAGGATAACGAATGAGCTCCTGCAGTGGGTTCGCAGTCGCGATAACGGGTGAAATAACGATGTTTCGAAAAGTATTGATTGCCAATCGCGGAGAGATCGCGCTGCGGGTGTTGCGGGCCCTGCGGGATCTGCAGGTACTCGCAGTGGCCATCTATCACCACGACGACCGCCATTCTCCAGTGGTGGCCCTGGCCGACGAGGCGGTGGAGATTGTCGGTGACAGCCCAACTGCGGCCTATCTTGACACAGCCCAAATCCTGGCTGTGTGCGCCGAGCTCGGTGTGGATGCCGTGCATCCGGGCTATGGCTTTCTCTCGGAAAATGCCGGCTTTGCCCGGGCTCTGGCCGCGGCGGGCATCACCTTTATCGGCCCCTCTCCCGACGTCATCGACCTGATGGGGGACAAAATCACCTCGCGGGACTTTGTCACCAGCCTCGGGGTGCCGGTGCCGCCGTCCATCACCCTGGCCGCCGATACGCCGCAGTTTGTCGAGCGCGCCGCGGAGCTGGGGTTTCCCCTGGTGGTGAAAGCCTCCGCCGGCGGCGGCGGCAAGGGTATGAGCATCGTCCGGGGTGTCGGCGAGCTGGCCGGGACCCTGAGGGTGGCTGCCTCTGAGGCCCAGAAATACTTTGGCGACAACCGGGTTTATGTGGAGCGCTATTTCGCCAGCGCCCGCCATATCGAGGTGCAGGTGCTGGGGGATGGCCGGAATGTCGTCCACCTGGGGGAGCGGGACTGCTCGGTGCAGCGCCGCTTCCAGAAAATCGTCGAAGAATCGCCGGCCCCCGGTCTCAGCCCCGCCAAGCGAGAGGAGATCTGTGCCGCCGCGGTGGACATCGCCCGGGCCGCCCACTACGCCAGTGCCGGTACCGTGGAGTTTCTCTACACCGACAGCGGTGAGTTCTTTTTCCTGGAGATGAATACGCGGATCCAGGTCGAGCATCCGGTCACTGAAATGGTTACCGGCATCGACCTGGTGGCGGCCCAGATCCGCATTGCCGCCGGCGAGCCCCTGGCCCTCGCGCAAAGTGACATCGCCATGACGGGCCACGCCATCGAATGCCGGATCTGTGCCGAGGATGCCTTTGCCGGTTTCCTGCCGGAGACCGGCCGGGTGCTGTACGTCAGTGCCCCAGGCGGCGACGGGGTGCGCTTCGACAGCGGCCTGTACCAGGGGCAGCGGGTGACCACCGCCTTCGACCCCATGCTGGCCAAGCTGATCGTCCACGGTGTGGATCGGGAGCAGGCCCTGGCCCGCTCCCGCCAGGCCCTGGCCGGGCTGGTCATCCTCGGGGTGAAAACCAATCTCGACTACCTGGGTGCCCTGCTTGACCATCCGGTGATTTGTGCCGGTGCGGCGGACACCTCGTTTGTGGGCAGCCACAGCGCAGCCCTGACCGTGCCGGTACCCACCCAGGCGCAGCTGGACGCGGTTTTGGCCCTGGCCCTGTGCAGCGACCCCACCATGAAGCTGCTCGGCGCCGCCACCCCCGACCTCTATACCACCATGGGCCACTGGAGAAACTGAGATGCGTCCACAGTACCGGATCAACGGCTGCCTTCACGAGGTGGTGCCCAAACGCCAGGGGCACACCCGGCGGATCGGCATCGACGGCCGCGACCTCGATGTCGCCCAGGTGGCCGCCGACCAGCACCGCGGCACCCTGATCGTGGCTGGCCACAGGTATGCCTACCATGTCGCCCAGGACGATGGCACCCTGTATATCCACCTCGGCGGCCGGCATTTCGAGGTCGGCATCGTCGACGAGTTCCAGGCCGCGGGCCGCCACGACGCCGACGGCGACGGCGACCTGCGTGCCCCCATGCCCGGGGTGGTGGAGGCCATCTATGTGGCCGTGGGGGACAGGGTCGCCGCTGGCCAGCCGATGCTGCTTATCGAGAGCATGAAATTGCAAACCGAAATCCACGCCCCCGTCGCCGGCACGGTCAGCGCCATCAATGTCGAGGTCGGCGGCAGCTTTCAGCGCAATGCCCTGCTGGTGGCCGTGGCGGCAGCTTCCGAGGAACACCCATGAGACGAATCGAGTCCGGGCTGAACACCAATTCCGCCCTCTACAAGCGCTACCGGGAGCACAATCTGGCCATGATGGCCGACTTCCACCAGCGCCAGGACAACGCCCGCCACCACCGCCCCGAGCGGGATATCAGCCGGCTGCGCAACCAGAACAAGATGCTGCCCCGGGAGCGCCTGGAGCTGCTCCTCGATCCGGGTACCCCCTTTCTGGAGCTGTCGTCCCTGGCCGCGGGCGAAGCCTACGGCGGCGCCGCCCCCGGTGCCAGCTGCATCACGGGTATCGGCGTGGTCGCTGGCCGGGAAGTGTTGATCAACGCCAGCGACAGTTCGGTGAAGGGCGGGGCCTGGTATCCCCTGACGGTGAAGAAGATCGTCCGCGCCCTCGATATCGCCATCGACAACCGCCTGCCGGTGATCCACCTGTGCGACAGCGCCGGCGGCTTCCTGCCCCTGCAGTCCCATCTCTTTGGCGACAAGTACATGGCCGGGCGCATTTTTCGCAACCAGAGCCAGCTGTCCAAGCTGGGCTGCCAGCAGCTGTCCCTGGTGTTTGGCCACTGCACTGCAGGGGGGGCCTATATCCCGGCGCTGTCCGATTATTCGGTGATCGTGGCGGGCACCGGGGCGGTGTTCCTCGGCGGCCCGCCCCTGGTGAAGGCAGCTACCGGGGAGGATGTCAGCGTCGACGAACTGGGGGGCGCGCGCATGCACACCTCGGTGTCGGGGACCTGCGACTACTACGCCGCCAGTGAACGGGAGGCCATTGCCCTGGGCCGGGAAATCGTCATGCAGTGGGCGCAGCCGCCCAAGTTCGCCCTCCAGCGGGAGACCCCGGAGGAGCCCTACTATGATCCCGATGAGCTCTACGGCATCATTCCCGACACCACCAAGGCGGGTTTCGACATGCGCGAGGTGATCGCCCGCATGGTGGACGGCAGCCGTCTCGCCGAGTACCAGCCGGACTACGGCACCACCCTGGTGTGCGGCTTTGCCAACCTGTGGGGCTACAAGGTGGGCATCATCGGCAACAACGGCGTACTGTTCAACGACAGCTCCCTCAAGGCGGCCCATTTTATGGAGCTGTGCAATCAGAACCGGGTGCCGCTGATCTTTCTGCAGAACATCACCGGCTACATGGTTGGCAAGGAGTACGAGCAGCAGGGTATCACCAAGCACGGCGCCAAGATGATCATGGTGCAGGCCTGTTCCGAGGTGCCCAAGTTCACGGTGATGACCAATGGCTCCTTCGGCGCCGGCAACTATGGCATGTGCGGCCGCGCCTTTGACGCCCGCTACCTGTTCAGCTGGCCCAACAGCCAGATCAGCGTAATGGGCTCGGAGCAGGCCGCCAACACCCTGGCGACGGTCAAGATCGACCAGTTGCGGCGCACTGGCGAGGCCCCGGACCCCGAGCAGATCGAGGCCATCCGCCAGGCGGTGCTGGCCGACTACGAGAACCAGACCAGCGCCTACTACAGCTCGTCGGAGCTCTGGGATGACGGTATCCTGGACCCGGTGGCGACTCGCAACGCCCTGGGTATCGCCATCAGCACCTCCCTCAACACCCCCTTCGGGGAGCCGCGCTACGGCGTACTGCGGCTCTGACCGGGCCACCACCACCTTTTCGGAACCCGACCATGCACGCTTTTTCATTGACCCCGGATCAGCAGGCCCTGATGGATCACGCCGACAGGTTCGGCCGCGAGCGCCTCTACCCGCTGGCTGCCAAAATGGACCTGGAGGAGTACTGGCCCGCGGAGATCTTTCCCGAGATGGCTGCCCTGGGCATGCTTGGCACCACGGTGCCGGCGGTCTACGGCGGCGCCGGCATGTCCCTGTTCGACACCGGCATCATGCTCCAGGCCTTTGCCCGCTGGAACCACGCCCTGGCCCTGAGCTGGATCGCCCACGACAACCTGTGCACCCACAATATCGCCCGCAACGGCAGTGACGAGGTGCGCCAGCGCTACCTGCCGGGCCTGTGTTCCGGCGAACTGGTGGGCTGCCTGGGCCTCACCGAGCCGGGGGCCGGGTCCGATGCCCTGGGATCCATGCGCACCCGCGCGGTGGCCGATGGCGACGATTTCCTGATCACCGGCAACAAACTCTATATCACCAACGGCCCGGTGGCGGATCTCTGCCTGCTCTACGCCAAGACCCAGCCCGACGCCGGCTCCAAGGGCATCACCGCCTTTGTGGTGGAAACCGCCACTCCGGGTTTTGCGGTGGCCCAAAAGCTGGTGAAGATGGGCTTTCGCGGCAGCCAGACTGCGGAGCTGGTGCTCGACCAGGTGCGGGTACCCAGGGCCAATATCGTCGGCGAATTGCACCAGGGTCATCGGGTGGTGATGAGCGGCCTGGATGTGGAGCGCGCCCTGGTGGCACCCATCAGTGTGGGCATTGCCGAGCGCGCTCTGGCGCTGTGTATCGACTACGCCAGGACCCGGGTTCAGTTCGGCAAACCCATCGCCAGTTTCCAGATGGTGCAAGCCCATATCGCCGACATGTACGTGTGGGTGGAAACCATGAAAACATTCTCCGCCCGGGTATTGGCGGAGGTGGCGGAAGTTGATGAAACCCAGACCGGCCGCGGTGCCATCCATGCCCTCACCGCGGCCGCGGTGATGTACTGTGCCAACATGTGCAATCAGGTACTGGACCGGGCGGTGCAGGTGCACGGCGGCAGCGGCTATATCTGGGAGGCGGAGATCAATCGCCTGTTTCGCGCCACCAAGCTGCTGGAGATAGGTGCCGGCACCACCGAGGTGCGCAAGATGATCATTGCCGGGGAGCTGCTGGGCCCCTGAACCCTCTTCGCCAACCACCAACCGGAGCAGCTATGACAGCCCACCCCTTCGGCCTCAGTGATAGTGAGTTGCACACTCTGCCCTGCGCCTACCGGGACGACCTCCTCGCCGGCATTACCGTGGTGGTTTCCGGGGGTGCCAGCGGTATTGGCAAGGCCACCGCCTGGCTGTGCGGCCGCCTGGGGGCGGAGGTGGTGCTGGTGTCCCGGGACGCCGCCAAGCTGGACGCCGCCCGCGCCGCCATGGCCGCCGCGGGGTTGCGGGTGGTGGCCTATCCCCTCAATATTCGCGACCCCGATCAGGTGCGCGACACCCTAGCCACCATCACCGCCGAGGTGGGCAACTTCACCGTGCTTATCAACAGCGCCGGTGGCCAGTTTCCAAAACCCGCCCTGGATATCACCGACAACGGCTGGCGGGCGGTGGTGGACACCAACCTCAATGGCACCTGGTACATGATGCAGGCGGCGGCCCGTCTGTGGCGGGACCGCGGCCGGGGTGGGGCCATTGTCAATCTGGTCGCCGTGGTTGACCGCGGGATGGTGGACATGGCCCACAGCTGCGCCGCCCGGGCCGGGGTCATTCATCTTTCCAAAACCCTGGCGGTGGAGTGGGCGCCCCTGGGTATCCGGGTGAATTGCGTGGCCCCCGGGGTGATCGCCTCCGAGGGCATGACGGTCTACAGCGATACCGCCCGCGCCGCCTTTCCCGGCTCCAACCCCATGATGCGCTTCGGCTCGCCCTGGGAAGTGGCCCAGGCGGTGGTCTACCTGGCCAGCCCGGCGGCGGCCTTCATCACCGGCGACACTCTCACCATCGACGGCGGCGGCCGCCTGTGGGGGGAGCTGTGGCCCCACGCCAAGCCGGACTACTTCAAATCACTCTGAGCTCCCCCGGCTGCCGTGCCGGGACTGGGCCGAGTATTGCGTACCATGCTGCAACTGGTCACCCCATCACCTTTTCCAGCAGCGCCAGCAGGCGTGCCGAATGGGGGGCCTTGAACAGCGGGGTCAGGCTGAGCAGGCCCTGTTTGTAAAAGGCCTTGGCGTGGCTGAGCTGGCGGAAGCCGTCAAAACCGTGGTAGCTGCCCATGCCGCTGTGACCGACACCGCCGAGGGGCATGGTGTCCTGGAGGACGTGGGCGGCGATGTCGTTGACCACCATGCCTCCGGAGGTGGTGCCCGTCTTGAAGGCGGCGATTTCACTTTTGCTGGTGCCGAAGTAGTAAATGGCCAGGGGGCGCTCGCCGCCATTGATATGGGTGATGACTTCGTCCATGGCGCGGTAGGTGCGCACCGGGAACAGGGGGCCAAAGATCTCCTCCCGCAGGCAGGCGGTATCCAGGGGCGGATCGATCACCAGGGTGGGTGCCAGTTTGTTGCTGGCGACGGGCTGCCCGGCGGGGCTGTCGGCGAGGGGGATCAGGCGTGCCCCGCGGGCTGCGGCCTCGTCCAGGTAGCGGTTGAGCCGTTCCAGGTTGCGGCCGTCAATCAGGGAGCAGTAGTCGCTGTTGGTGGCCAGCCCCGGGTAGCTTTTGGCCACGAAGGCCCGGCACCGGGTGACGAAGTCGTCCATGAGTGCCTCGGGTACGAAGGCGTAGTCCGGTGCCAGGCAGATCTGTCCGGCGTTGGCGGTCTTGAACACCAGGGTGCGCAGCACCGCGCTGGCCAGGTCGGCGCCGCTGCCGATCACCACCGGGCACTTGCCGCCCAGTTCCAGGGTCAGGGGTACCAGATGGTCGGCGGCGGCGCGCATCACCTCCCGGGCCACCGCCGGTGCGCCGGTGAACACCAGGTGGTCGAAGGGCTGCCGGGTAAAGGCCTCCCCCACCTCCCTGCCGCCGGTGACCACCGCCACCTCGGCGGGGTCGAAGTATTCCGCCACCAAATCCTGCATCAGGGCCGAGGTTTCCGGGGTCAGCTCCGAGGGTTTGATGAGCGCCCGGTTGCCCGCCGCGAGGGCGTTGGCCAGGGGCGAAAACGACAGTTGCACGGGAAAATTCCAGGGCGAGACGATGCCCACCACCCCCAGGGGCTGGTAGAACACTTCGGCCCGGGCGCCGCACAGGTTGAGGGGAAACTTGGCGCCACGGCGTTCCGGCTTCATCCAGGCCCCGGTGTGGCGGCGGCAGTATTTCAGGCTCTCCAGGGGAATCAGCACATCCAGGACGATGCTCTGGAAGCGGGAGCGGGAGCCGTAGTCCCGGTCGAGGGCCCGGGCGATGGCCTCCTTGTGCCCCCGCAGCAGGGCGATGGCCCGATCGAGGCGGTCGCGGCGGGTAGCCAGGCTTGGGTAGGGTTCCCGCAGGCAGTGCTGGCGCTGCAGGCCCACCAGGGCGGCGATATCGGTCATGGGGTTGGCGGGGTTGTTCACAGTATTTACTCCGGGGTGATGCCGGCCTGGGCGAGAATCCGCCTGGCCTGCTTCAGATGGGGCAGGTCGAGCATCTTGCCGTCCAGGGCCAGGGTGCCGGTGGTGCTCGCGGCAAAGGCCGCACAGACCCGCCGGGCGTGGGCGATCTCCGCGGCGCTGGGGGTGAAGCATTGGTTGATCACCGGGATCTGCGCCGGGTGGATGGCTATCTTGGCGCTGAAACCCTCCTGGCGGGCGCGCTGGCATTCGCGACGCAGCCTGGTCTCGTCGCGAAAGTCGGCACAGATGCCGTCGATGGCCTGCATGCCGCCGGCGGCGCACAGCAGCAGGCAGTTCGCGCGATTCATGCGGTGAACCAGGAAATGGGCACCCTGGTCGTCTGTATTGGCAGCGGCGCCGAGGTCGGCAGCCATGTCCTCCGCCCCCCAGGTCATGGCCCGCAGCCTGGGGCTGGCGGTGGCAAAGGTCCCCTGGTTGAGGGCGCCACTGGCGGATTCCACCAGGGTCATGATCCCCGTCATTCCCAGGGGAATATCGTGCTGGGCCTCGAAGGCGGTCAGGTAGTGGTCCAGGGTGACGATATCAGCCGCCGTGGCCGGCTTGGGCAGCAGGACGCCCCGGGGGCGCGCCGGGATTACCGCTCTCAGGTCCTGGAGCAGATGGGCCGTGGCCAGGGGGTTGACCCGCACCCAGAGCTGGGCGGGGGCGCCCCTGTTGCCCTCCAGGTACTCCGCCACCATGGCCCGGGCGACCGCCTTGCGGCCCTCGCTTACCGCGTCCTCCAGGCACAGGATCAGGGCGTCGGACCCCAGGCTTCCCGCTTTGGCCAGCTTTTTGTCGCTATCCCCCGGCACAAAAGTGTAGGACCTCAGTTGCCTGGCACTCATGGCAAACTCCGTTGGAGCAGGGCAATCCGCAGCACGGTGCACACCAGGTCGCCGCGCTGGTTGAAGACCCGGTGTTCGAAGGTGATGATCCCCGCTTCGGGGCGGGAGTTGCTGTCCCGCTTGTCGGCGATCAGGGTTTCCACCCGCAGGGTGTCGTTGATGAACACCGGCTTGGGAAATTTCATCTCGCCAAAGCCCAGGTTCACCACCAGGGTGCCCAGGGTGGTGTCCTCCACGGAGACACCGCAGGCGAAGGCCGCGGTGTACATGCTGTTGACCACCCGCTGGCCGAATTCGGTGTTCCGCGCGTACTCGGCATCCAGGTGCAGGGGCTGGGGATTGTGGGTGATGGCGCAGAACAATACGTTGTCGGTTTCGGTAACCGTGCGTGTCAGCCGATGGTGGATTATCTGGCCGATCTCGGCCTGGTCAAAATAGATGCCTGGCATGGCGGCTCCTCTGGGGTGCCTCACTCCGGGGAGGACCGGGGTGGGTGAGTCCTGGTGTGGTTGCTGCGGCCCTTGCTGTTGGCAAGCGGGCGCTATCAGCCACGACTCTACAACTATATTGAGTAAAACTCAATAAAATGTCTGCGGTGTCCCCGGTGACGCGGTCGGCTGCCGCCGGCAGCTCGAAAAGCAAGGTTGCAGCCGGGGGCGGGTGGCGGTTGGCTATGGGTTTCGCGCCGTTGTGAAGTGCTGTGAGCCGGGGCTGCGCTTGCAGATGCCACAGGGCTGGAGGCCCCGTCGTCGGCGTCCTGGTCGACAGCCGCGCACCGAGCGGGATTTTACAGCCCTGGCCGGGCCGCTGGACAAACAACTTGCGAGACTATCGACTCCAGCTCAATTAATATTGACAAATTAGTCAATATGAATAAAATTTCCTTAGCCCTCCCGTCCGCGGTTGGCATAAAGCAAACGGAAACCCGGAGCTCGCCATGATTCCGAAGCCCATCGTCCGCAAGATTCAGGTGGATTTTTCCCAGGCCCGTATCGACTGGATTCCCGCCGACCCCGAGCTTGCCCAGTTCTGGAACGCCATCAGTCTCGGTCTGCCTCTCCTGGAAGGTTTCTTGATCCGCGCCCTGGGCCGGGCCAAACGCGAGCTGCCCCCCGACCGCCCGGATTTGATTGAGGACTGCCAGTTGTTCTGCGAGCAGGAGGGCTACCACACCCAGGCTCACCTCGGCTTCAACGACATGGTGCGCAAGACCGGTTACTACCCGCGCCTGGAGGAGTATATCGACAAGCTCAGAGAGGACTACGTCCGCTACGGTCGGGAGCGGGACCTGAGGTTTGCTCTCCTTTACGCCGAGGGTTTCGAGACCGCGGGACCCATCCTGGCGTCCTACTTTCTGGAGCGGGCCAACGCAAGGCTCCAGGACGACAATGTGGATCTGGTTACGGTGTCGCTGTGGCGCTGGCACCTGTCCGAGGAGTTCGAGCACCGCTGCTGCGCCTTCAATGCCGTGGAGGCGCTTTACGGCACCTACTGGGGGCGGGTCGGCGGTATCCTCTTCGCCACCCGCCACCTGCTAAACTTTGCCCTGTCCCTGAGCAGCTACCTGATTGCGGAGGATATCAAGGCCGGCCGTCTGGCGGGGGGGATCAGGGGCAGGCTGCGCAAATTCAGGGCCTACACTGGGCTCTTTGGCTATATCATCCCCAGAATCCTGGCCACCTTCAGCCCCTGGTATCACCCCCGCAACCTGCGCCCACCGCGGGGTTGCGAGGCAGTTCTCGCCGTGGCCTCGGAAACCCTGGACCTGAATGAGATGGCGCTGCGGGCGCGGCAGACCGTCTGACACCCAGGGGGGCGTTGAGCTGTCCAGTCTCCCAGCGCTCCCCACCATTCCCTCTGCCCTCCCTGATCGCCGCAAGCCGCGGTCAGTGGGCCCCTTTTTGCCTGCGTGAGCCGTTTTCCTCGCCGCCCCAAGGCCTGTAGGCCATGGCCAAGCGCCGCGACCGGGAGCTGGGGAGCAAGGACTTTTCCCGTGTGCTGAGGTTGTTTGATTGAGGGCCGCGGCAAGGGCGCGGTGGTCCGCTTTGGGCAAAAAAAAGCCCTGGTCCTATTGGGCCAGGGCATATCCAAGACCGGGTTGTCGAAGGGAGCGACGCGCCGGTATTACTCACAACGAAGAGGGGAACAATTCGCACCTTCTCAGAGTGGTCAAGGGGGATAAAGTTCAGGGTGCTGGCGATTTTATTTTTCATTGTCCCTGGGGTCGCTGTTTCAGTGCGCTGAGGCTTTACACATAAGTCAGATTCAAGGGCGACACGGCGGTGGCGGCCGAGGGCAGAGGTTTCCAGCACCGGCACGAGTACATCCCTGTAGTCTGCGTCGGCGACGTCCTGTCGCCGACGCTGCTGGAAA
>Ga0172382_10002990_pt1 | contig 27262 bp, 22 predicted proteins | sample Leawel138RmetaG_FD_122245 | JGI IMG/M metagenome (GOLD analysis project Ga0172382, IMG submission 122245) | Leachate microbial communities from a municipal landfill in Southern Ontario, Canada - Leachate well 138R metaG | ecosystem: Engineered > Solid waste > Landfill > Unclassified | place...
CGGCAGAGACGATATTTCAGGTCAAATACAGGTTATAGATAGCTGCCCGAGTCTCGGAGAGACGGCATTTTAGATCTGTTTATATCTAACCACAAAAAGCACGAAAGTACACGAAAAGGATATTGAGTCACACCAATTACAAGGATTGCACAGTACAACGTCATCTAACACCTACTCCTTCCCCATTAACCACCCTTGTCTCTCCTTTGTCTCGACAAGGGTGAGACAAGGGTGGTACAAGGGAGGCTAATGGGCAAGGACTGCCCCGAAAAGAGCGAAAAACCACTGAAATTATTGGATTTAAACAGCGACACCAAAGCTACCGCCCACTCCTAATCCTCAATGCATTATCAGGGTTTAAAAAGTAAGCACTTTGTCACTGCTCTCAACCCATTCCGCCAAGTTTGCCATGGTAGATTTTTCAGCGCCGTCAAAATATGGGTGGTTCTTATGGATGCCACATCGTGCCATACAGCTTCCGCATACTTTCACGCTTACATTTTGTTTGATTAATTCCTTTAAGACTGCTCCCAAATCTTGATCGTAGCCCTCTGGTTTCTTACAAATATCGCGCGCCAGATCCACGGCATCATTCATGAGGAAAACTCTGAGTTCATGACCCTTGTCGAGAAGGGTGTTCACCAAGCGCAAGCCATTGTAGGTGAGATCGCTGCCATCATAAGGTGCATGATTGAAGATTACTAATATTTTCATGTCTTCTCCTTTATGTTATTTTGACGGATTGCCATATATAAGACAATATAAGCGCAATCACTCCCCCTGGCAATTGATCCAAAACAGTGCTTTTCACCATTCGTTGGTCAAAATGTTTATTTCACTTGACACAGGTGGGCTTATAAAAAAAGGTGAAAACATCGAAAATTTTACAATCTATTGGGGTTTTCCGATTTGCGAATGCCCTGATGCAATGAGGTTATAGATGTCTTTATTCGATTTATTTGGCATGATGACAAATGATATCGCCATTGATTTGGGAACAGCCAATACCCTGGTCTACAAAAAGAGCTCGGGGATTGTGATTGATGAACCGTCTGTGGTAGCAGTTTCCACGGATAATAAGAAGATCATTGCCATTGGTCAGCAGGCAAAGGTGATGTTGGGCAAAAACCCTGACGAGGTGAGAGTTATCAAACCATTGAAAGATGGTGTGATAGCAGATTTTCAGGTTACGGAATTGATGTTGCGCAATCTCACTTTGAGGGCACAGAAAAAGCGCCTGTTGGTGCGTCCCAGGGTGATAGTGTGTGTTCCTTCCGGTATCACCGAAGTGGAAAAGCGTGCCGTTAGAGATAGCGCACTGCATGCCGGAGCCAGGGAAGTATTTTTGATTTCAGAGCCTGTGGCTGCTGCCATCGGTGCTGATCTTCCCATTGAACAGGCTTGCGGCAATATGGTGATGGATATCGGTGGCGGTACCAGTGAGATCGCCGTAATTTCCCTCTCCCACATTGTGGTTCACAATTCCATCCGTGTGGGTGGAGACAAGATGGATACTGATATCATCAGCTATCTGCGCAAGAAGAACAATCTGCACGTGGGCTTGCAAACAGCGGAAAAGATCAAGATGACCGTGGGATCTGCATATCCCCTCAAGCAAGAACTCACGATGGATGTGCGTGGCAGAGATATTGTATCCGGCTATCCCGTTACCATCAAGATCAGCTCCGAGGAAATCCGCGAGGCAATGTCTGAGACCATTTCCACCATGATAGACGCCATCAAGCGTCTCTTCGAGCGCACCGCTCCAGAGCTTTCCGCTGATATCGCAGAGCGCGGTGTGTTCCTCACAGGTGGAGGGGCACTCTTGAAAGGCTTGGATGAAAAGATCTGTAAAACGGTGGATTTGCCCGTACACGTGGTGCCTGATCCCCTGGAATGTGTGGTGAAAGGTGCCGGACGTGTGTTGGATGATGTGGATCGTTATCGAGACGTTCTGATAAAACGCATAGAAGATTAAGCTCGTTGCCATGATAATCCCACAGGCAGGTATCAGTGCATTCATATTATCTGGCAAGCCGGGGATAGCATTATGATCAAGCGCTATTTGGTGCCGCTGATTCTGTTTTTGCTTTCGCTTTTGATGCTGATTGGCAGCCAGGAATCCAGGATGATGCGCGCCTCTATTTTGGGACGCACCATCTTTTATCCCTTTGTACACAGCGTGAGCTCCGTGCATTCAAACAGCCAATTGCGAGACGAAGTGAAAGACCTCAAGGCTCAGCTTGCCAATCAAACCCTAAAAACCCTGGCTTTACAAAATGAACTCAAGCTGTTTAGCACCAGTCTGGCTGTGGCTTTTGATACCGGATTGGAAGACTTTGAGGTGGCAGAGGTGATAGGCTATGCCGGCCCCTTCCATCAGCGCAACCTCATCGTAGACAAGGGCACATTTCATGGAGTTTCCCTGGAAAGCCCGGTGGTTTCTTCCTCCGGGATAGTGGGCAAGGTGATCAATGCCGCAGATACCTATTGTGTGGTCTTGCCTTTCACCAATCCCCAGTTTCAGATGCCTGTGATGGACAGCCACACAATCGTACAAGGCATCCTGCAATCGGATTTGAGGGGCACTTTGAGCATGAACATGATCAAGCTGGGCTCGGAAATCAGCGTGGGTGATACCATCGTCACCTCCAATCTCTCCCGTCTCTTTCCCAAGGGCTATCCTGTGGGGCGTGTAAAGCGTCTCAAAGAATCCACCGATAACCTTTTTATCACCGCAGAGATCAGCCCCTTTACTTTGGTGGAAAACCTGGAACACGTGTTTATCCTCAAGGATGAGAAGAGGAAGCCATGATCTGGAAATTTATTGGCACGTGGCTTTTGGGGCTCCTGTTTCTTTATCTCCAGCTGTTGGTGATGCCTGTTTTTGAGCTGGCTGGCTGTATTCCCAATATCCTGATACCGTGGCTGATATATCTGATTTGGAGCCGCCCGCGTGATCTGGCTCTTATCATCAGCTTTATCATTACTGCAATGTACGACGTCAATCAGCCTGCGATGTTTGGATTTACGCCTTTTGCGTTTTTACTGATAGGGATAGCGCTATCTGAAGCTCGCAAACCCTTTGAAGCCCAAAGCAAGGTGGCAAGGATGCTTACGCTGCTTCTGGCAAATCTTATCTACGCCCTGATGCTGTGGCTCACCTTGGGCGTGGGCAGTGGTTTCAGCGTTCAGCTGGCAATTCTCAGCCTCATCTCATTTATTTACAATCTGGCAATCAGCTTTGTGGTCTTTTGGATCCTTTATATCGTATCTCGCATGAGGGTGGTGATAGTAAATGAGTAAGGGCATCCCCGTTCTGGTAAATCGGATTATACTGGGGCTGTTATTCACATTATTGTTTGTGTCCTTATTTCGTTTGCAGGTCATCAAGGGGAACGATTATAAGCGTATAGCGGAGAGCAACTTCGTGCGTATCCGCAGGATTACAGCAACGAGGGGAGAGATTTATGACAGAAAGTATCGCTCCATTGTCACCAATATCCCCTCCCACAATCTTTATCTGATCAGCGGCAGAATCAACAGCATCGAAACTTTGGGTGCCTTTTTGTACCTCAATTTTGGCATCACCAAACAAGAGCTGCATGATCTGATATTCAAGCAGCGCTTTCGCACTTATGAAGAGATACTGTTGGTGGATAATATCCCCTATGAAGCGGTGTTGGCTCTCTCGGAGCAGTTAAACTATTATCCGGAATTGGTGGTGCGCAACGGCAACACCCGTCAGTATCTTTATCCCAATCACTTCACAGGCTATGTGGGGCGCATCAATGAGGATGAATTTAAGCGCTATCGGGAAGAAGACTATTCTTTGAATGCCTATTTGGGCAAGACCGGCCTGGAAAAGTATTATGAGGTGCTCTTGCGGGGCATGGATGGCAAAGAGATTGTGCAGGTGGATTCCCGCGGGAAGAGCCTGGAGCTATTTCGTGATAACCAGGGGGTTACTCCCCTCAATGGTCTCAGCTTGGTATTGAGCATAGATAACGATTTGCAGGAGTTTGCCAGCTCCGTATTCCCCGAGGGAAGGCGTGGCGCCATCGTGGTCACCGATATCCCCACAGGTGGCATTTTGGCTTATATAAGCAAGCCGGATTATGATCCCAACGTCTTTATGCAAAGGATTGATCCCGAGCTGTGGAAGCATCTGAATCGCCCGGAAAAACCTCTTTTGGATAGGGTGTGTCAAAGCGCCTATCCTCCCGGCTCAGTGTTTAAACCGCTCACAGCCGCTGAAGGCCTGGAAAGCGGAGTGATCACACGCAATACCCTGTTGGCTTCTTGCGCAGGAGGGATGAAGATTGGCACCCGTTTCTTCAAGTGTTGGACCAGCGCCGGGCATGGAAGAACCTCCGTGGTGGATGCCCTCAAAGTCTCCTGTGACGTCTTCTTCTATGACCTCATCAATCGCATGAATCTGGATGAAACATGCCAACACACCAGAAAGGTGGGCATGCTGGATAAAACGGGCATCGACCTGCCCAACGAGCGCAACGGATTTTATCCGGATACTCAGTGGTATCACAATCGCTTGGGACGCAGCAGCGGTTTGCAGGGTTATAAGGCAAACCTGGCTATTGGACAGGGCGAGGTGCTCACCACCCCCTTGCAAATCAATGCTTTCTTTGCTGCCATTGCCAGAGGAGGGGTTTGGATTCAGCCCCATCTTATGGTGAAGACCATGGGCAGGGGCAGATTGGAGCGGGATCAGGTGCAACCCATTATCAAAAGAAGGTATGGATGGTCTGCCGCCACCGTGAGTGCCATCCAGGATGGTTTGTGGGCTGTATCCAATGCACCGGGAGGCACGGGCAGAGCACTGCACGTTCCCGGAGCCCAATCTTTTGGCAAAACAGGCTCGGCAGAAAACGCCATGGGTAAAACCACCCATGCCTGGTTTTCAGCCTATATCGTCACAGACAAACCGGAGATTGCCGTCACCGTCTTTTTGGAGAATGCCGGAGGCGGGGGAGCCGTGGCAGCCCCCATTTGCAACAAAATCATGAATTACTATGTGGGCAATCTGGAGAGCTTCAAGGCTCCCGTAGTGGTACCCAAGGAATTGCTTGATCTGGAACCGGAGGTGCGTCCTGAGGTGATTAGCGATACCCTTCCGGATGATGGCGACTATGCTGTAGATCAACCGCCTGCTCCAGTTAAAATCGAGGATGAGCACTGATGTTTCACCGTAAAAAGTTTGATTGGGGCATTGCCATTCTCCTGCTGATTCTGATGATATTTGGTGTGGTGGCAATCTTCACAGCCAGCAGCACCACCATCGGACAACAGCGCAGCACCCAAAGCTTTTGGTGGAAGCAGCTCATCTTTGTTGGACTGGCGATAGTCTCTATTGTGCTATTGCTCAGGCTGCCCATGCCCATTTTCGATGTGCTTATCCTGCCCCTGTATTGGGTAAATATACTGGCTTTGGTTGTGGTGCTTTTCACCCCTGCCGTTGGAGGAGCCCATCGCTGGTTCCGGCTGTTTGGTTTGAATTACCAACCCTCAGAAAGCGCAAAGCTCTTTACCATCCTCATGGTGGCAAGGGCTATCAGCAAAGATAACCTCAATGAATTCAAGCAATTGCTTTATGGACTTGGCTTGATCATCCTGCCCGTGGCGCTCATCATCATTGAACCGGATTTTGGCACCACCCTGGTCTTCATTATTGCGCTTTTGGCAATGTATTTAGCTGCGGATTTACCTCTGTTTTACCTCTTATTAATTATCTCACCGGTGATCAGCATCATTAGTTCTGTTCATTGGATAGGTGTGATCTTATGGATGGGCTTGTTTGTTTTTCTCTTGGTGCGCATGCGTCTTTCTTGGGTCACCATCACCATTTCCGGCATCTTCAACCTATTCTTGGCCCTCATCATGCCAGTATTTTGGAATAGCCTCAAGGATTATCAACAAAACCGTATCCTCACCTTCCTGGATCCCATGCGTGATCCTTTGGGTGCAGGATACCACATCATCCAGTCCAAGATAGCGGTGGGCAGTGGTGAAATCATCGGCAAAGGCTGGCTGCAGGGGACGCAAAAGAATATGAACTTCCTGCCCGAACATCATACGGACTTCATCTTTTCTGTGATTGGCGAAGAATTTGGCTTTTTGGGCAGTCTCTTGCTCTTGGGTGTGTTCGCACTATTCTTTTGGAAGCTGATCAACGCCATGGGTGATATCAAGGTAAGAGAAAGGAAAATAGCCACTGCCGGCATCCTGGCTTATCTATTATTCCAAACATTCATCAATATTGGTATGAATATTGGCTTGGTTCCTGCAACTGGAATACCCTTGCCATTTATCAGTTATGGTGGATCCAGCCTGCTAATCAACGCATTGACGGTAGGCGTGGTACTTAAATATTTAAACGAAAGGGGATTTATGAAATGACCAAAAAACTAATGCTACTATTAATTCTGATTGCGATGCTGTTAAGCTCTTGCATAGTAAGATCCAGCCTCACATTCACGGAAGCTCAGACCCAGGATAAGATCAATCTGCTCACCAACCCCAGCTTCAACCCCTATTCTCTGGACCCCCAAACTGCCTTGCATGGCTGGCGGATAGATACTGATCCTCCAGATCAGGAATTGGGCAAGATTGTGATAGACACTTCCACCGCCTTGGATGGTAAGACATCTGTGCGTATAGATGCCTCAGACCATGCCGTTATCCTGATCTCAGATTCCTTTGAAGTGATTCGTTATGGAGGATATTATATCAGCTCCGCAGTTCGCAGCGACTCCCCGGAAATGCCGGAAGTGGAGCTGCGTTTTATAGCCTTCAAAGAAGACGGCAAGATATATAATAGCTTCAAAAAGAAGATCAAAACAAAGCCGGAATGGAGCAAAGGTGAAATCAGCGCGGGCTTTATCCGTCCAGGTGTCAAGCGCGGCCGCGTAGCCATCCTGATTCCTCCCTTTGAGGAAGGTTCCCTGTGGATAGATGATGCCGGCTGTTGGAAAGTACACCACTTCAGGTCAGATTGATGCGCGTCACCTTACAAAGGGTAAAATATGCCCGGGTGCGGGTGAGAGACGAGCTGGTGGGCACCATCGAGGAAGGCTTGATGGTGCTGGTGGGCTTTGGTGATATGGACGAGGTGGATGTATTGGATACCGCCATCCGCAAGATATTGGAACTCAGAATCTTCATCGATGCCGCCGGCAAGATGAATCTCTCCTTGCTGGACACCAAGGGTGCCATCCTTGCCATCTCCCAATTTACCCTCTATGCAAATTGCAGCCGCGGGCGCCGGCCTGATTTTACCCATGCTGCCCCTCCCCAAAAGGCAAGGGAATTATTCGATCTATTTGTGGCCAAAATCCGCCAGCAGGGCATCCCCATCCAAACGGGTATCTTTGCCGAGGATATGCAGGTGGAGCTGTTAAATGATGGGCCTGTCACCATCAATCTGGAGTTTTAAGCCCTCCTTTCTATTTCACCCCTATCCGCGCACAATAATCATAAATAGGGCACTGGGAGCATTTTGGTTTGCGGGGCAAACAGAGGTTTTGCCCAAAAGCCACCACGAATGAATTATAGTCCAGCCAATGCTTGAGAGGCAGGATTTCCCTCAGCGCCATTTCGCTTTCCAGAGGGTTTTTGGTGGTGATATATCCCCAGCGGTTGCTGATGCGATGTACATGTACGTCCACGCAGATGGCTGGCAGGGAAAATGCCACCGCCCTTACCAGATTGGCGGTTTTGCGACCCACTCCGGGCAGTTTCAAGAGGTCATCTATCTCACTGGGCACCTTGCCGCCAAATTCCTTGTCCAACACATCAGGTAGGTTCATCAGATATGTACTCTTTTGGCGGTGAAACCCCACCGGCCAGATCAACCTGTCTATTTCATCAAAACTCAGCTTCCTCAAGTCATGATGGTCCTTCACGTGTTCAAAGAGGGCGGCTGATGCCTTGGCGGTGGTCTCATCTTTGGTTCTGGCGCTCAGGATGGTGGCAACCAACACCTTGAAGGGATCCTTTGTTTGTACCTGTATCAGATCCACAATCGGGGTTTTCACCTCTACAAAGTGCTTGCCCAACGCCGCCATCACAGCGTCTATATCAAATTTCTTTGCCATTCTCTTTACTCCTGATTCTTATGCTAATTTATTTTGCTTGCACAAAACAGCGTCTTATGTTTTTTGTCAATTCCAAAAGGAGCTTGATGCCATGTGTGGAAGATTTGCCCAGGTAATAAAACATGACCAGCTTGTAAAGCTGCAGCGCGAGCTGAGGCTGAGGGAAAATGGCGAACAGATTTCGTTCAATTTCAACGTAGCCCCCACGCACACGGTGGCTGCCATCGTGGGTCAGGATGCGGGAGCCTATATAGGTCACTTCAGATGGGGGCTCATCCCCTCCTGGAGCAGGGAGCTGCCCAAATATGCCCTCATCAATGCCCGTAACGACAGCTTGGATAACAAGCCCAGCTTCCGTGGCGCCTTACAAAGAAGACGCTGTCTGGTGCCAGCCACCGGCTTTTATGAATGGCGGCAAAGCGATAAACAACCCTTCTTCATCCATGCCGCTGATAACCACCCCATCCTGATGGCAGGAATCTATGACGCTTGGTATGGGGCGGATGGCAGCTATATCCCATCTTTGGCGCTCATCACGCTGGATGCTGATAGCTTTATGCAGCCAATCCATCACCGCATGCCCGCCATCCTGAACCAAGAACAGGCTTTGGAATGGCTACATCACAGCAACCAAGATCAAATCCAGATGCAAGAGATTCTTATTGGTACGGGCAAAGTGCCGCTGGATATGTATCCTGTTTCCAAGAGAGTGAATAGCGTGCGCAATAACGATGAGGAGTGTTTGCTGTCTGATTCATAACCTCCAGCCTATAGCTTGCCCATTAACCACCCTTGTCTCTCCTTTGCCTCGACAAGGGTGAGACAAGGGTGGTACAAGGGAGGCTAATGGGCAAGGAGTGGGTTTACAATACAAAATTGAAGAGTATCCAGAATAAAAAAACGAGCTTGGTCAAGCTCGTTTTATGGTTTGTAATTAAGATAGAGGTTTGTGCTTATCTGATAATGGCAAATTTACCGCGGGCTATTTCCTTATCCATCTCCACCACATAGAAATAGATGCCAGAGGAGACGTTACCGCCGGAAGCGTTTTTCATATCCCAGCGCCAGATATTGTTGCCCAATTCTGCTTTGAAGGGTCCCAGGGAGCTTTTGTGTACGAGGTCTCCGGAGCTGTTGTAGATGGAGATTTTCCCTGTTTTTTCCATGGGGAAATTGTGGATGGCAATCCAGTTGTTTACAGATGCATGCACGGGGTTGGGGAAGACCTTGAGGTTTTTGAGGTCTTTGCTATCCATCAGGTGAAAGCGTGCGATGCGATGTTGGGATGAGATGGTATTGCCAGCCAGGTCTTGGATATTGGAGATTTCCACGTGGTATGCCTGGTTGCTATATTTGAGTGGATGGGCAAAATTGAGTTGGATGCTATCATCAGAGTGATACACGGAGGTGATGCTATTGTCAGGATCATTGGCGGGGGTGTGTAAAGAGTAGTTCAACAGGTGGTTGGGATCCGGAGAGCTGGAGATGGTTTCGTTAAAATCGATTTTGATGCTGCGATGATCCTGGGCGATGGTAACGCCTGTAATCTGGGGAGCCTGGGTATCCTGCAGATAGGGAAATTGCAATTGGGAGTAGGGGACGGGAACGCCTGTGACGCCGCTGAGCTGCCTGAGCGTGAGGGTAAAGCTATCCTCAATTGGTGGCAGCTCTTGGCTAAAGCGGAGCAGCACTCCCCGTTGAGAGGCGATAGCATTGATGCCGTGGGGGATGCCGATATCATGGCTGAGTTCGTAACGATTGGGCATCAGAGCCGTTTGATCCAGCCTCTGATCGAATACCAGTTTCACTTCCCGGGGGCTTGTCATCTCAATGGTTTCCAGCTGGGGTGCGGGCAGGGGGATTGCCACAATCCACTTTGTGGGTATGCCTTCAGGGGGAGAATAGCTGTTATGAACGGCAGATACTGCATATTGATAGCTGGTTCCTGCGCTCAGGTTGCCATCAGCGAAGCCATTGTGGAGTACGGTGGCGATGAGGATGGGCTCCTCGTCTTCTTCCTTGCGATATACCCTATATTCATCGGCACCACTGTCTTTCCAGTTCAAAATTGCATTGGCTTCATCCAGGGGGATGGCGCTGAAATTGGCAGGCGGAGGAGGCCCAGTGTAAGGTTCATCAGCAGTCCATTCCATAAAGGCGGTGGAATCCATAAAGGCATCGTTGGTGGCAAAAAAGCTGCGTCCGGATTCATCTTTACGGCAGAGGATATCATAGCTGCGCATGCTGCTGCCATTGAATACGGGCTTGAATTCACCATCGACATATTTGAGGATATAGAGGTTGGGCGGGATGCCCAAGATGATTTCGTCCTTACCATCGCCATCCAGATCAAAGCTGCGGATACCGTTTTGAGTCATCACATTGTTAAACATGATATTGCCCATGCTTTGGTAACGGTTGTTGGCGGTATTGCGAAATCCTTCAAAATACCAAAAGCTCTTATCGGGGTTTACGATATCGGTGCGATAGCCGCCCACAATAAAATCTTTCCTGCCATTACCGTCAAAATCCCCGGCGGCAAGGGTGTAAGTGTTGCCCACAGGCATTTCATAGTGCCAGGTTAGCTCGTGCAGGGCGTCGTTTCTGATTTCAAAGATCATGACGTCACCATCTGTATCAGCGGTAAGGATATCGGGGAATTGATCGCCATCCAGATTTTCCACGATGATGGTGGGCACAAAGATATTGCGCAAACTGGTGGATGTGGGGTTGGTGAGAGTGTTTTTGGGGGTGACGGTGGCGCCGGTTTCACGCTGATATGCTTGGATAACGTTTTGGGTGGGCAGGTTTCTGACTAACAGGATATCCTTGCGACCATTAGCATTATAATCCGCAATCACTCCACCGGTTACGGATTGTTCGCTCCAGATATCCAGATTGGGGTAGATTTGTTCGGCTTGAGTTTCCCTCAAAAAAGCAGTATCACCTCTAATATAGAGCAATTCCTGACCCACGATGTCTGTATTACCCAGGTCGAAGGGGCGGAATTCCTCCCGGTAGTCATGAGTCACGATATGCCCTCCCGGCGTCGGCTGGTACACCTTTACATTGCCATAGCCAGATTTGGGGAGGTCCATCGCCACGTATTCCGGGATGCCATCCCCATTAAAATCGTGCATACGTGAAAGAGGAATTCGAGGATTGCCTATCATGGTGCTGCTGTATCCATAATTGGGAATCAGCTCGTAACGGATATCTACAAGGTTTGTAAATTCTTGGGTTTCAATGCTGAAATTGCTTGCATTTGTAGCCCTGATGGAGGCGCTGATTTGCCCTTCCGGCAGGGTTTGGGGCAATGCCCACACTTGGATGCTATCTGCCTCGGCTCCATAGCAATAGTGAATGCTGCCATCCGAGGCGGTTACCTTGAGCTGGGTATATACAGCTTCATCAAAGACAGCCGTTACATAATAGCGTATATTCTGACCATCATAACGTTTGTGGCTTTCCACGGTTTCCGGTCTCAGGATTGGCAGGCTGTTGTTGTAGATTACATTCAAGAATTGATTGTACTTTTTGCCCTGGCGGTTTTCATATTGGATGCGGATCAGATAATCGCCTTCGGGCAGAAGGTCTGGAATATAAAAGTGCGCCAATACTCCGTTTTCCACTGGAACCATTTTGTAAGAGGGTTGATTGGTGTGGTTTTGCACGTCTTTCCAATCCAGGATGGTGGTGGGAATCTGTTTGCTGGCATACATTACGCTATATCTAAAGAAGTCTTTCGCCTGTATGGTGCCCTTGATATCAAAGCTGCTGCTTACGCTTTGGTGTTCCACAGGGTGGGAGATATGGATCAAAGGGGGATCCACGCTTTCCAAAAGCTTGCGTACGTTCAAGAGCCCGTGTCCGTAATAGATATCAAAGCCGGGAGCGCCCAAATCGTCTGTGGAATTGAGTAGCAGCGAGCGTACCTCGGAAGGGGTGAGATCCGGACGCATCGCCAAGAGCAGGGCAATGGCACCGGTAACGTAAGGAGCAGACATGGAGGTTCCGCTCATTTCAAAATACTGTTCTCCGGGAGTGTTTTTGTAGGTACTGAGGATCATTTCTCCCGGTGCCACCAGGTCCAGATCGGGTCCATAGCTGGAAAAGCCTGCCAGATTGCGGCTACGGTTGATGGCGCCCACGGAGATTACAGTTCTTAATTTTGCGGGGTAATTGAGTATGGGCAGGGGCATGTTGCCAGCGGATGCTACCAAGACAGCCCCTTTATCATAGGCATATTGGCAGGCGTCTCCGATGATGGGGGCATACTTATCATCACCCCAGCTCATATTGATCACCCTGCAGCCCATATCTGCGGCATAGATGATGGCTGCGGCAACGTCGTCATCCTGCAGATAGCCATCACCCTCGATGGTGCGGAATCCAGCGCGGATGGGCAATATCTTTACATTCCATGCCACTCCGGAGATGCCCAAATTGTTGTTGCCCACAGCACCGATGATGCCAGAGACGTGGGTGCCGTGATAGTTTTCATCCGTCACGTCGTTATCCTGGTCCATATAGTCTCCGATGGCGATATCAGCCATTTCTGGAGCGTCCACAAAATCCCAGCCACACCAGTCATCTATATATCCATTATTATCGTCATCTATGCCATTGTCAGGAATTTCTCTGGGGTTGATATAGATATTATCCATCAAATCCGGGTGATCACGCAGGATGCCGGAATCCACCACTCCCACCAGAACGAGGTCGCTGCCGGTGGTGATATTCCAAGCCTGGGGCAGGGATACCAAATAGTGGAATTGCACTCCATAGAGGGGATCATTTGGTTCCAGATGCATTTTATTCAGATAATTGGGCTGCACATACTCGATGCCGGCAAATCTGAGCTTGCCCTCTTGGAGGTCCTGCCAATTGGGCTCCTGGTCAAGATCAATCATATAGTAGCGATCTTGGTGCATTCCCTTGATGGGACGCAGGTTTGTGGCACCCAAGCTGTTGAGATAGCTATCGAAAGACGGGAGGCCAGTGCGATCGGAACGGAGGTCTTGCAGGGGCTTGTTTGTTTTAAAAAGAAGCTGACCAGGCGTGATATCAAGCGCCATCAGGCTGCTTAGCATGATCAAAAGGGCGAGGGTAATCAGCTTGCGGAAGTCATGCACAGTCTAAAACCTCCAGGCGACACCGAAGCTGTGGACGTCGTTAAGTCCGTCTTGAAAGCCAGCCCAGCCATAGTTGAGATCCAGCTTGTTAATTTTGACGCCAATGCCGGCACTCAGGTTTTGGGATTCATAATTGATTTTATAAGCGCCACGCAGGCTAAGCATTTGCATCACACCCACCTGCACACCCACCACTCCTTTGATATCCGTATCCACGGTTTTCACGCCTCCCAGCTCCAGGGTGAGATCCACCTGTTCAAAATCCCATTTTTTGCCCATGTCTGCCTCAAGAGAGATGGGCAGTTTGGGCGCAGCAGCATCCATCTTTGAGGAAATGCCCAAATTGCGCACAGCCAGGGAAAGGTGCATATCGGTGATGGGAGGCAGCCAGGTGTAGCCAAGATCGGTGTGAAACCCGATGGCAGAGGCAGTGGCTATCTTCTGATACATGATGCCGCCATTCAATCCCAGATAGGATGAGGGGGAGATGCGCATGGCATAATTTGCCATCAGGCTGAGATCGCTGGGATGGTAATAACCAATCAAGGCGCCTGTGTCATCACGCTTTTCGATGCTGCCATAATCCAGATTGCGCAGGTTGATGCCAAAATGAGAGAGACGATTGGAATAGCTGTAATACAGGTTGTTATACCCGGTATCATCCAGCCAAGCCAGATAGGATGCACCCAGAGTGCGATGGCTATTGACGCTGCCAATGGCAGGCTGGCGGGCAAAGGCGTTGTGATCCATAGAAGCGTGGATGCCCCTGCCACCCAGAGCCAGATTGACGGGATCGCTGCTGATATTGAGAAACTGGTAGCCATAGGAGCCGGCATTATCGTGAATGCCTGCGCTCAAGATAGCCCAGCCGCAGAGCAGCAGTATTGATATAGCTTTGGAAAGTTTCATTATTTTACTCCCTTTACTTTTCCACGGCAAACTTGATGCGTCGTGATTCATTATTTGCCTTCACCACTGCAATATAGACGCCGGTTTTTAATTTGTCTGCTGGAATGTTGATGGCTTTACGGTTTTTGAGATAGGCTTTGGTGCGCCCTTTTTCGCTGTAAACCAAATTGCCGCCAATATCATAGATTCTCACATCCAAAGCAGCATCGGTATTGGTCATTACACTGAGGTTGATCTGATTGCCATAGATGGATTTGAGCGGATTGGGATAGATATATACTTCATCCTTTACAAATAGGGATGTGCTTTTGTAGGTATTGGGCATTTCGCCGGGGAAAAAGCAGGCTGTGCGCTGTAAATTGGCATATTCAGCATGCCAGATATCATCCAGGCTGAACGTGGCGTCTGGGGGCAAATCTTTGCGATAAACGCTGCCATTATCAGAAACGGTGTAAATATGGCCATTACCCTCTGCATCCCTGCCCAATAACGGCAGATTGCGGCTGCGCGTGGCAAAGGATACCGGATAGCCTCTTTGCAGGCGAAAATCCTTGTTATACACCTTCAATTGATTGTGTCCAAAACAGCCCAGCAGCTCCGGGCTGCCATCGCCATCCAAATCTACCGCCAAAGCTCCGGAACTGAATCCGTCTTCTTCGGAGCTATCTCCAATCAGGGATTCGGGGCTCATCAATTGTCCGGAATAGTCTATCATAATAACGCCGTTTTCACAGCCCAGAATGATATCCAGATAGCCGTTTTGGTCAAAATCAGCCAATGTGAGAGGTGCTGTGCAGATGGCGTCGTGGATGAAGGGGAAGCCGGGCAGGGGCGTGCCATCTTCATTAAATACATACACGGAATTGGCACATTGGACGATGAACTGGGTGTCTTGATCCGCCTTCAGTGAGGTTTGAAACATGCCCACCACTGTGGAATCAGCCGGAATATCCAAAAGCAGAGAGCCAAGCTCCCGGGTTTGAGGCAGGTAACGCCACAACCTGTAATATGAATCCGGCTCCAGGGTAAGAATGGCAAGCCGTTCCTGATCCCAGATGAGGTTGGTGACAATGGGATGGTCAAAGGTCAATTCCTCAGATGTTTCCCCATTATCCTTGTGGTGACGGTAGAGGATGCCGCCCTGTGGGGTATTGATGGGCAGATACAAATGGGTGTCACAATCCACGGGGTGGCTTGCCCAATATCGGTCCAAAGCAGTGAATAAATAGAGGCTGCCATTGGCGTCCATCCGGTGTAATCTGCAGATATTCTCCAGTTGCATGGGGATATAGAGATGCTGTCCATCCCAAGTGAAGTGGTTTTTGACGGGCTGCCTGCGCTTGGGATAGCCGGGCAACAATGTATCATCTTTCCACATATAGATGTAGCCATTGGGCATGGCGTAAAAGAGCTCGTCTTCACCATCACCATCCAAATCAATAAAGGCAGCATTGATGGGGTTTTCACCTTCGTATTCAGAGCTTAATCTCCAGGAAAAACGCACGGAAAAGCTCATCCTATTGCTGCTGTGGCTGATGTCGTAGATCTCCAACGGAATGCCGCCATAATAGCTTTCAGCCGTGGGCAGGCTCATGATGCCATCATGCATGGGATGGCCAAAGTAGTCGTTATTCCCATAACGGAAGGCATCGAAGGGGCTGCCCCATTTGTAGATATCATACACGGAGCTATCCAGATGCTGGATGCCATCGGCTTCCACCAAGTCCACGCCCTTGTGGTGGGCATTTCCGTTGATGCGGTTGAGGTCAAAATTGGGGGTGAATTTTTGGGCTATCACCTCTTCATCGATGTGCCAAATGAGGAGTCCGGAGCCATCCTGCAAGATGGGCTGACCGGGAGGGAAGGGGCCGCCCAAGCCGGGCAGAAAGAAATCCCACTCACAGCCGGCATAGCGGTTTTTCATAAAGTTAAAGTAGGGTAGTAGTGGTGCATCCTCGTAATAATCCTGCTCGCCTTCTTCCAAGAGTTTGAAGCTGAAGCTGGGCTGATTGTTATAGGGATCAAGACTATCATCGGGGTTTTGCTGACGATTTTCTATAAGGAAGTATTCCGTCTCAGAGATGGGGATTTTGTATAGCCGCCGGGCATAAGGAGAGTGATCCAGCCAATAATCCACAGGCAAGGCATCCATATCCCCGCTTACCACGATGGGGTCTTCCCAGCCCAAAAACAACCTGCTGAAGGCTGAGAGCTGGGCTGGAACGTAACCGCTGGCATTCCACACCCCGGTGCCCATCAAGCCCCAATTGCCGATGCCTTGGGATGCGCCATCGGATGAATCGTTGTCAAACAGGGTGGGCAATCCCAAGACGTGTCCAAATTGATGTGCCAAAACACCGTAAATGCTAAAGAGATATACCTCTGCATCGGGTTCACCTTCGGCAGGGAAGTAATCCTGAAATTCATGCTCGGCAATGATCACGATATTAGTGAGGTGCACCCCGTCGTTTGTTTCCAATCCAGGATAGTCGTCATTATCAGGATCCAAGTGTGATTGCAGACTCTTCCGGGTGAGGAAGGTGCTCCAGATTTGCTCTGTGTGTGCTGCATCAACATCGGATTCCTGACCCGCACCGGCATGAAAGATAATGATGCCTCCGTATTGGCTGAAATCAATCTCATCATCCACAGCATCTTTCACATCACGGGCAAATTCGCCTATCCTGCCATCGATCCTCTCTGGTGTGTCAGCTCCATAATAGGCAAGCGGATGGGGCAAGGTGATGACCTGGGGATACAAATGGTACTCCAGGATATAGTCAAAATGAGAGGCTTCTGCAAAGAAATCAGTGAGATGGATCATCCAGCGGTCAAAGAACTCGTCATCATGGCTCAAATAATCCGGGTATTCTGGAGTTTTGATGAAGTGGAGATCGCTGAATTGCACCCGCAAAACCAGGATATCATTGGGCAGTTCCCCTGTCCTTTTGGCAAATAAGCCATCCTCCGGCAGGGGCATCCGGTTATCCGAGGCAGCCCATGCCGTGGGAATCTGTCTGTATGATGGGTGAGGCGGAACCTTTATCCCACCCAGGCTTGTTATCAGTGTAACAAGCAATATCAGAGGCAGAGTGAATTTCTTTGGCTTCATGCCAATTCCCCCTTAAAAAAGATTTGAAAAGAAACAAATCATAATCAGGATAGCAGGCGAACCATCCATGCCGAATCCAATATTTACTCTGAAAGACATATCTTGTTTTATGTCAATGAAAAACTCGTTCGCAGATTAGATAAAACCGGCGAACGAGTTTCGCAATTCATTGTACAAAGCAGCTATGTGTCTATATTACAGAGTCTTTCCTGCTAAAAAGTCAGCTTCATTACATTTGCAAAGCTTCACAAAGTCGTAACGGGGAGTCCAACCGGCTCCACCCTTTTTGTTGCCAACTATTTTTACTCTTTTGATCTCTGTCTTGCATACGGGGCAAATCTGTTTGCCTTCGTCAGACAGGTCATGCGCCACTTTGGCAGAAAAACTTTTTACTTTTCCCATTATTTCCTCTTTGCGCTTTCCTGCGCTAATTTATGTATTTATTAGTTTGCACGTTCGATGTATTCGGATGTGCGGCTATCAATCTTAACCTTCTCACCTGCTTCCACAAAGAAGGGCACGGTGATACGCAAGCCGGTTTCTGTATAGGCGGTTTTGCCGCCACCAGAGGCGGTGTTGCCTTTCACGTTGGGCTCACACTCGGCAATGGTCTGGATCACGGTGACGGGCAGGTCAACGCCCAGGATGGCGCCATCAGGGCCACGCATCACCATCACTTCCATATTTTCTGTCATCAGCTTTTCACGCTCGCCCAAAAGAGCCTGATCCACGTGATGCTGTTCGTAGGTTTCCAAATCCATGAGGATGAGGAAGTTACTCTCACGGTAAAGGTATTCCATCTTGGTGCGTTCAATGCGCACCTCGTCGAAAGTATCGCTATCGCGGAATGTATTTTCAAGCACTTTGCCGGTAAGCACGTTTTTGAGCTTGGTGCGCATAAAGGCCGGACCTTTGCCTGGTTTTACGTGTAGGAATTCCACCACTTCATAGAGCTCGCCCCTGAAGTCGATGATCATTCCATTTCTAATATCTGCCATATGGGCCATATGTATTTACCTCTAATAATTAGACTGAATAAACCATGATTTTGAAGAGGCGCTTTTTGGCAAGTACTTTTTTGTGGTGCAGCCCAAGGGAATCATTTGCCAGGATAACGTTTGGGGGCCTATGGATGGGAGCTGACGGTGGGCGGAGACAGGAAGCTCCGCAGCTTTGTGAGAATAGCTTCTTTTTGTATATTAAAATCCTTGAGCTGGATCACTGTCAATTCTTCGGAAGCCACCATTTTCAGGTTTGAGGGATCAATCCACTGTCCGTTTTTCATCAAGCCAAAGTGGAGGTGAGGGCCGGTGGATTTTCCGGTGCTGCCCACGCGGCCGATTATCTGGCCTTTCTTCACGCTTTGACCTCGTTTTACGCCTATGGAAGAGAGGTGGGCATATTGGGTGATGAGACCGCTGGGATGCTTGATGCGGATTTGATTGCCCCATCCGCCGGCATAGTGGGCTTCTGTGACGGTGCCATTTGCCACAGCCATCACCGGTGTTCCGTGTGAGGCTTTATAATCCACGCCCTGGTGCATTGCCCAATTGCCATAAACGGGGTCTATCCGGCGTCCAAATTTTGACCTCACATGGATATGGGCAAGGGGATAACCCACGCCGCCTCCGCTGGAGGAACGCACGATCTTGCCTTCGGGTCCATAGAGGCCGGTGAGCACAGACTTGGGGTTTGGATCTTCATAGCGAAAGAGCTCGTGGGTGCCGGTGGATTTGCCCTTATATTGCACATACAGGATTTTGCCGCCGGAAATGAGCTTTCCTTCAAAGTAACGCAGGTCTGCCAAGATTTGGTATTCATCCTCGCTTTTGGCACGCCGGCGAAAGTCTATTTTGGATTCCAGGGCGTTGATGATCTGCTGCACATCGCTATTGGGAAGCCCCTTGGAAGCCAGGGATTCACTGAGGGTACCCTCCAGATTGCCGGTAATGAGCTTGGTTTCCATGCGTGTGGGCAGCTTTTCCTGGATATATACCAGGCTATCACCCTGCACCTTAAATTGGTGGCGCACAGTGGGCTCCTGCACAAACGTCATCGCCTCTATCTTCTGCCTGTCATCTGACAGCCTGATCTTGAGGGTATCCCCCGGTTGGATGGTGGAGACGTCTATATAATCCCCAAACTGATAGGTGATGGTGGCAATCTCCCTGAGCGGGATACCGTTATTTTCCATAATCCCATAAAGACTGCCTCCAGCTGGGATCACCTCGGTAATCCAAGGATCAATCTCCACTATATCTTCGCTTTGTTTGCCGATATTACGCTGTTTTGAGGATGCTGGTGTGGAATCCAGAATACTATAAAGGGAAAACCCAACGAATATGGATAAGACTATTCCCAGTAGGACGTTTCTCCCTGTAATCATAAATTAACTCCATAAACTATGTGACTTGTGGAAAGGCTGGATGGTAGTGGATATGCACGCTGTGAAGCGAGGCTCCATACTTTGCCATCAAAGCATCTTCCACGGCATGAGAGAGCTTGTGCCCTTCCTCCACGCTCAAAGATCCATCCACGCCGATGGTCATATTGATTGTGAAAAGATGTCCAAAACGATGAACGCCAAGCTCTTCAATGCGATACACGCCTTCCACCTGAAGGGCAATATTGCGCACCTGCCTGCCAAACTCCGGATCGGGGACGCTGTCCATGAGGTCTGCAGAGGAATCCATGATAATCTCAACCCCTGTTTTGGCGATATAAAATGCTACGATGGCTCCGGCAGCGGGATCCATCCAGTGAAAGCCCAGCCGTCCCATAATCACACCCACTACCACGGCAGCGGTTGCCATGATATCGTTCAGATGATCATTTGCCAAGGCACGAACCATGGGATTATCCACTTTGCGGTAAATCTTGTTTGTGTAAAAATAGAGGAATATCTTGAGCAGGATGGTGCCGATGGCGATAATGAGCACGGCAAAGGATGCTGAGCGACCGGGTGCATGACCGCTCAACTGATTGAATACCTTGTTGATGGCATCCCAAAAGATGGCTATGCCAGTGGTGAGGATGAAAGCGCCAACCACGATGGCAGCGATGTTTTCCAACTGGCGATGCCCATAAGGATGCTCGGCATCTGCAGGCTTGCGTGCGTGGTGCATAAATATCTTGACCACCACATAATAAACCACGTCCGATACGGAATTGATGCCGTCTGCAAGGAGCGCAGGAGAGTGTCCAAAGATGCCAAAGAACGTCTTTGCCAAAGAGAGGACGATATTGCTGACCAGCCCCAGGTTCACAATTCTGGCTGTCAGCTTGTCGCGCTCAAGCATGCTCCACTTCCATAACGTCAATAATATTCAGTTGGGGGAATGCAGTCCTGATATGGCTGCGGAAATGAGCGGCGTCTGCACTGGCGGCACCAATTGCCTCAGCATTCAGCGCCACTGCCTTGATTCTGAAGGGAATGAGGGTAAGGAGCCTGCATCTTTCATGCAGTGCTTGCAGGTCTTGCAAATCTATCTTGAGGCAATCCGGATGCCTCAGGATTATATTGGTCTCCTGCTGGGCAAATACGTCTTTCAGAAGGGGCAAGCTATGTTTACTGAGAACTCCGGGGATGAATATCCGGCTGGATTTGGGCAGGGATTTGATGAGGGTGGAAATGAGGGTTTCATTGCCGAAAAGGGTCTTGATCTCAGTGTTCTGCCAAGTGTTCTCCCCAGAATACAGAACCTCTTCCGTTTCACTCAGCAGCTCATATTCCTCGCTAATTGCAGGATACAGCTTGATATTGCTCAGCATCAGCAGCCTATCCAGCTCCGCGGTCACCTCTTGCACGTTCCCAAAAGATGCCCCCAAAACCAGGGCTATGGCATCAATGGCAGGGCTGAGGGTTATGGATTTGCGGTCCAGGGAGCCATCGATGATTATCTTTTTGGCGCCCAGGCTCTGCATCTGTCTGGAAAGCTGTATCTGGTCTGCCACAGTGGCAGGGCCAGTGATGCGGGTTTGGATTTGAAAGCGGCTGCGTGCTATCCACAGGGGTCTTTGGATATCGGGAAGACTTGCCAATACTTCCACAGTGCCTCCCTTTTCATCCAGTGTGCGGGAATCGCAGCAAAAGATGGTATTGGCAGGCAAGATGACGGCAGGCTTTGGAGTCTTAAAAACGCTATCTTCCTCTTCACCATCCAACCCGGTGGAGAATACTGCCATAGGGGTGTTGGGACACATCTTTAGCAGATGGTTCAATAGCGATGTCTTACCTGCGTTTTTAGAAATCCCGACGATGGCAATGATATCCACGCCATCGCCGGTAATCCAGTTAAAACACATTCTTAATTTTTGCGGCGCAGATTCCGTTTTGTGTCTGATGGTCCCACCGCCACTTTTTCGCCTCTCAACAGGCTCATCACACCATCGGTGGAACGGCGTTCCTGAGGGCTAAGGCTGCGGTATTCTTCATCTTTTTGAGCTTCAAAGCCGGGCTCTGTATAGGTGGTGATAAAGCCTTCATAATTGCGCAATATCACCCTGCCGGGCATTTGAGAGATGAGGTAATTTGGCATCACGGGGATCTTGCCGCCGCCGCCGGGGGCATCCACCACATAGGTGGGGATACAAAGCCCGGAGGTGTGTCCACGCAGGGATTCCATGATTTCGATTCCCTTGGAGACGGGGGTGCGGAAATGAGAGATTCCCTGGGAAAGATCGCATTGATAGATATAGTATGGGCGCACGCGGTTTTTCACCAGTTTGTGCATCAATTCTTTCATCACATCCGGATGATCGTTAACGCCTTTGAGGAGCACGGTTTGGTTGCTCAGCACCACGCCGATTTCTGCCAAACGTGCCAGGGCTTCTGCGTTTTCTTCGCCCAGTTCGTTGGGATGGTTAAAGTGGGTATTCAGCCAGAGGAACTTGTACTTTTTGAGCACATTCAATAGGTTGTCATTCACTCTCTGCGGCAAAACCACCGGCAAACGAGAGCCCAAGCGCACGATATCCACGTGGTCGATGGCAGCCAGTTTGCCCAAGATCTCATCAATGCGCTCATCACTGATGGTGAGTGGATCGCCACCGCTAAGGATCACGTCGCGCACTTCTTTGTGTTCGCGGATATATTGGATGGCTTGTTCCACGTTTTCGTGGGGCATAGGAGCGTCATTCTCTCCGGCTTTGCGGCGACGCGTGCAATGTCTGCAATACATGGCACATTGATCGGTAATCAACAGCAACACCCTGTCCGGATAGCGATGGGTCATGCCGGGCACGGGCGCATCGTCATCTTCGTGCAGGGGGTCTGCCATATCCACGTCTGCCAGATAGCTTTCCTGAATGCGGGGTATGGCTTGCAGGCGCACGGGGTCTTTTGGATTGGATTGATCTATGCGGGATAGATAGTATGGTGTGATTGCCATACGGAAGGAGTGGGCGGTATTTTGTGCCATTTGCTCTTCTTCGGGCAGGAGGCGGATGTATTTGCGCAGCGTATCAAAATCTGTGATGCGATTGCGAAGCTGCCAAAACCAATCTTTCCACTCTTCGTCTGTGGCAATGGAACGGATGGGGATGATATCACTCATGGGGTTTCCTCCCTTAGTCTATATAACGTTCTTTAAAAAGTCTCATCAATACAGGATTGCGGCGCAGCAGATCCAATGAGATCATGGCGTGATTGCGCGCATAACCATTACCCAAAATCATATCCACATCAGCGCCGATGCCTTCTGCACCCAGGGCTGCTTTGGTAAAGGAGGTTGCCATGGAAAAGAAATAAACCAACCCACGGTCTTTACATGCCATGATGCTGGGCAATTCTGTATCTTCGATATTCACCACGTTGATCACAACGTCTGCCATTTTGCCATCGGTGAGCCTGGATACCTCTTTTTGGATGGTGATGGCGTCTGTGGCGCTGGATATGATCACTTCATCACAACCGGTCTCTGTGCATACCGGGATATAATTGGGATTGCGGACGATGCCGATTACCTTGCCGGATACTCCAGCACGCTCTTTGGCTACGGCATTGCAAAGGATTCCGCTTTTGCCGTGGGCACCTAAGATTACCACTGTATCTCCGGGACGCACCAAGCGCTCTGCCTGGGCGGGGGCTCCTGCCACGTCCAACACGCTGAGAGCCAGATTTTCGTCCATATCTTCCGGCAAACGGGCATAAATGCCACTACTGAAGATGATTGCTTGTCCTTCGATCTCCACCTGGTCTTTATCCAAAAGCACCTTTTTGACCTTGGTGATCTTGAGCGGTGTGAGGGAGAGGGATACCAGGCTGGCGATTGTATCTCCCACCTTGATTTGATCTTTCATTTCAAAGTTTTCACCGATGGCAGCCACGCGTCCGATCAGCATTCCACCAGAGCCGGTGTCTTCATTCTTGTGTTTGCCAGTGCGGTCTGTGAGCTCAATGGCGTGCTCTGCAAAAGCCTTTTCCAAATCTGTGTGGCCTTGTGCGGCAAGCTTGTTTTTGATTTGGTGAAACGAGGCGCTATCCACGTTCAGACGTATCACGTCCACCAAGAGCTCGTTATCCCAAATCTCGCTCATATCGTTGTTTAATACTCTTGCCGGCTGGGGCAAAACACCCTGCGGCTCAATCACTCGATGTGTTCCATAACGGCATCCGCCAGTTTTCATTCGGAACCTCCATTATTATATATTCATTTTAATCCAAATAAGCCCCCCAAGGCAATGCAATTCACATTTCAATAGGGGAGATATTACTGTATAAAAAAGGGGATATCTGTCAAGACATTTTTGGGATTTGGCTGCTGGATGGTTGGCGCACTCCAGAAACAGGCGGACGCGCAGGTTTTATAAAGTATCTGGTATTAGGCGTGGATATTAGCTTAATCTGGCGATTTCAGCTCGAATCTCGGGGATGATATCTGCATTTAAGATCTTTTTCTTTGCCGAATAGATGAAAAAAACTTGCCCTGCATATTTCTCTTTGAACTTGGCATGGTTTGCCGCATGGATATGTTCCCATTGGTATTGGTCTAATGATTGACCCGTAACTGGTTTAATTTGGATGCCAATGAATCTTTGCTTTGTAATTTTGATGAAATAATCTACACAATATCTTCTATCCCAAGCATCCGGTGCAGGCTCAATCTCGACACCAAGCTCTTTTTGCAAGGCACCATATACCGTATTGATTTCGGTGAAATAACCTTCATAAGTGTGGTTTATTACAAGGTTATAAACATAATCAATACATTCTTCTTCGGTAATCGAAGACAATTCTTTATGAATTACTTCGCTGAGTTTTACATAAAGCTTGCTGCCAAGGTCTTTTATGTATTCTTCAGTGATTTTGATGCCATCTCTCTTTTGCTGCTGCGCATGCTCAAAGTAATAATTAACCCAAGTTTCATAAGAATCCGGAGCACATTTTCGTATTAGCTCGGAAACTTTATCGACACTGTGGGTTTTATTCAGCCCCCAGCGATTCATGCCGTAATTTAAAAGAGTTTCACGATGATATTTGTAGTTCCTGCCTTCTTGTGATTTATGCCAGCTATTCATAACAGTGCCTCCTTGAATTTTTGAGCGTATTGAAATGAGTGTTTTTCGTCCAAATCAACCAGACGGTTTTTTAAGAGATGCATGTTTATAAAAGTCTTATTTTTAAGATACATATAACATAGTAAGTTGTTGTTTTCGTCATACTTGTCATGATCAAAACGCAAAAATACCTGCTGGCCTTTGAGTTTTTCATTTAAGTAGCTCATGGCCTTATCAGACAGTTCAGGTTTTTCTTTAATTCCTAACAGCCTTATTTTCAAGCCATTATTAAGAGTCAATAAAACGGGATTAATTATACTTTTTACTCCATAGTATTCGATTTGTTCCACTTCTTTATCATCAATTCTTGATCCAAATTGTATTTTTTTCACGTCGATTATCTTATCGATCTTATGCGGATCTGAAAACGTGTAAAAGGAAGATCTGAGCTGACTTGGATCAGGAATAGGGCTTTCGTCTGTAAGATATTCCACCTTGCGTGTGAACAATTCCATTTGATTTGGATTCAATTTGTTTTTGATCACATCAATATAGCTGGGGTTGATCTCGTAGCCCAAAGAGTTTCTTCTATTATTGATAGCCGCCAAGCTTGTGGTGCCGCTACCTAAAAAGGGGTCTAACACGGTTTCTCCCTGGAAGCTAAACATTTTAATCAAGCGTGTGGGCAGTTCCAGGGGAAACATTGCCAGATGTTCATTTTGTTTTGCCCCGGCAAAATTCCAATGTCCGCTAAAGTATTCATTCCATTCTGCGTGAGTGAGCTTTGAAGCTTGTTTTTGTTCTGGACTTGGTTTTGGGGCATTACCCAGTTTTTTAAACAGCAAAATGAATTCATAGTCTATCTTCAAAATACCGTTGCGGGGGTAGGGATAACTGCCCATCACAGAGCCTCCTCCACTTGTATTCATGGTTGTTTTCTTTTGCCAAATGATGGCACCCATATAATCCATGCCCAAGCTTTCGCAGAACTTGATGATCTCAGTGCGAATGGGTATTACCTTGTAGCGTCCATAGTAAACCGAACGGGCAAATTGATCTCCGATATTGATGCAAAGCCTGCATCCGGGATGTAAAACCCTAAAACACTCTTTCCAAACAAGATTAAGATTATTTATGTAGCTCTCATAATCATCGTTGAATCCAATCTGATCTTCAGTCCCATAATCTTTTAACTGCCAATAAGGCGGAGATGTGACGATCAGATGCACGGATTCATCTTTGATAAGGCTCATATTTCTGCTGTCTCCTGTCACTACGATGTGTTTTTCGGGCATTTATAACTCCATGTCTTTGTTTTTCACATTGTTGGATGCATATATACCATGAATGCGCTTTCAATAATTAGGTCAAGGTTTATTTTCTTACTCTTCATACAAGCTCGCCTCCTCCCTTATTAACCACCCTTGTCTCTCCTTTGTCTAGGCAAGGGTGAGACAAGGGTGGTACGAGGGAGGCTAATGGGGAAGATTGTCCCGTCCTGAAATAGGTTGACTACTTTTCAAAGAAAAATGGAGTTGACCTGAAATATCGTCTCTGGCGAGACTTTTTAAGGAGCTCGCTGCGCTCGCGATGAATTGAGAATAATGAATAACGAATGATGGGTGCGTGCCAAGCGCAGTTCAACTGCTTGCGAAGCAAGCCACCGTAACCTGAAACCTGCTCCGAGTGCCCTCCGAGATTGGAAAAGATTATTTTGCCAAGATTCCCAAAAATACACCCGCTGCCACTGCGGAGCCTACCACTCCGGCAACGTTGGGAGCCATGGCGTGCATGATGAGATAGTTTGATTTGTCATATTGCTGTCCCACCACCTGCGAAACTCTGGCAGATGCAGGCACGGCAGACACACCGGCATTGCCGATGAGAGGATTGATTTTGTCTTTCACAAAGAGGTTCATGATTTTGGCAAAGATTACTCCCGCAGCGGTTGCCACGGAGAAAGCAGCCGCACCCAATACAAAGATCTTGATGGATGCTGGTGTGAGGAATGTGGCGGCAGTGGTTTTGGCGCCCACTGTGAGCCCGATCAGAACGGTTACCACGTCAATCAACACTCCTCTGGCGGAAGCGGCAAGGCGCTCCGTAACCCCACTTTCTTTGAGCAGATTACCCAAAAACAGCATTGCCAAAAGCACCACGCTGCCGGGGGAGATGAGCACCGTGACCACAAATGCCACCAAGGGGAAGAGGATCTTTTCCCGCTTGGAAACCACACGCAGGGGTTTCATGCGGATCAGGCGTTCTTTTTTGGTGGTGAGCAGTTTCATGATGGGCGGTTGAATCACGGGCACCAGAGACATATAGGAATACGCTGCCAGAGCGATGGGACCCAGCATATGTGGAGCCAGCTTGGAGGTGATATAGATGGATGTGGGTCCATCAGCACCGCCGATGATGCCGATGGAGGCGGCTTCCATGATATTGAAGCCCAAAAGCAGGGAACCAATAAAGGTGGCAAAGATGCCAAATTGGGC
>Ga0172382_10002991_pt1 | contig 27257 bp, 22 predicted proteins | sample Leawel138RmetaG_FD_122245 | JGI IMG/M metagenome (GOLD analysis project Ga0172382, IMG submission 122245) | Leachate microbial communities from a municipal landfill in Southern Ontario, Canada - Leachate well 138R metaG | ecosystem: Engineered > Solid waste > Landfill > Unclassified | place...
AGAAGCAACGGTTTTTCCGGCTTCAGGGCAGGCGACGTATCCAGGATGAGTACTGGGCGTACGATTCCACATCAATTTCAAGCTATTCGGAGTGCCTTAGCCAGGTTCGCCACGGAAAAAACAAAGATAACGATCGGTTGCCCCAGATAAACCTTCTCCTGCTTTTCGGCCAGAAACCCAACCTTCCTTTTTATTACAGGAAACTGGCGGGCAACATTCCCGATGTAAAGACGATACGGGTCTTGTTGCGCGACCTTGATGTGCTGGGATATCCGAAGGTAAAATTGGTCACTGACAGGGGCTTCTACAGTACAGATAACGTAAACGGGCTATATCAGAACCATGTTAAGTTCCTGATGAGTGCCAGCACGACGTTATCCTTCGTGAAGAAGGCCATCGAATCGGTGAAAGACTCCATGTGTGATTGGTCGCGGTATGACGACAAATACGATCTATATACGTACACTCAAACGATAGAATGGGGCTACGTTCAGGACCGCCCCTACAAGGGCGACACCCTGAAGGAGAGTCGGAGAATGTACTTCCACCTGTATTATAATGCCGAAAAGGCGGTCGAAGATGGGCGCAAATTCAACCTTCGGATGATTGATCTTCAACAGGAGTTGATGTCCGGCAAGAGGAAAGCCGAACACGAGAAGGATTATGCGAAATACTTCGAGGTGAAGCAAACCCCGGTAAGAGGTGTCAGGGTGATGCCCAGACAAGCGGTAACGGACGAGGCTAAAAGTCGATTCGGTTTCTTTGTGCTGCTAAGCAATGAAGTCAAGACCTCGCGGATGGCGCTGGAAATATACAGGAACAAGGACGTGGTGGAAAAGGCTTTTGGCAATATCAAGGAGCGCCTCAACGGCAAGAGGATGCTTGTCTCCTCCAACGCAAGCCTGGAGGGAAAGCTCTTTGTCGAGTTCATCGCGCTGATCTATCTCTCCTATATTAAGAAACAAATGAGCGAGAAGAATCTTTTCAGACAATATACTATTCAAGGACTGCTTGATGAGGTGGACCTGATCGAGTGCTTCACGGAACCAGGCAAATCCCTGATAGTGGGCGAGGTGCTTCAGAAGCAAAGGCAATTATTCAAGGATATGGATGTGCGACCGCCTGATGTCATCGCCTCGTTATGAGTGTGCGGGAATGCAGGTTATAAGCAGTACAGATTCCTAATCATTAAAACCAATTTAAAGAAGCAAGATTTAGTTGATTCTTTTGGTGATCCGGTATCTCCCTATGCAATTTTAAACAGAATTATTCATTACTATTCCAAGTTAAGATCCGGGAACTGAATTATCGTGAACTTGAAAGCAAACTCTTACAGGTGGTATAAAAAAAACAGTACGGAAAGAAAAAATCTGGGGAAAAAAATTTTCATAGGAAAAGCAACAGCTATTTTTTAGTCATTCCTGTTTTCATCTAAACTCTACTTTTGTTGTACCTATGTTGTACCCGCACTAAAAACAAAAGGAGTCACAAACTAATGTAACTCCCTTATTTTCAATTGGTGGGAACAACTGGATTCGAACCAGTGACCCCCTGCTTGTAAGGCAGGTGCTCTGAACCAGCTGAGCTATGCTCCCTTTTTCAGAAAGGCGCTGCAAATATAAAACCAATTTTCACTTCTGCAAAAAAATATTACAATATTTCTGCAACAATAAATGTGCTGCCTCCCACAAAAACCATGTCATTTTTCCCGGCATGACTTCTTGCTACAGCAAATGCTTTATTTACAACGGAATAGCTTTCCCCGTTCAGCCCCAGACCCGCAGCAATCCGTGCAAGCTCCTTCTCATTCATTGCCCTGGGAATATCAGCCCGTGTAAAATAATAAACTGCATCTTTGGGCATCAGACTGAGGACACTTACCGGATCCTTATCCTGAACCATTCCAAAAACAACATGTAGCTTTTCAAACGGCGTTTGCCTGATCTGATGAACCACTTCTGTTATTCCCGCAGCATTGTGAGCTGTATCACATACTAAAAGCGGATGATATCCTAATACCTGCCATCGCCCTTGTAACCCGGTCATTTTTCTCGCCCCTGCTAACCCGCGTAACAGGTGTTCTTCAGGAATATCCCAACCCATTTGCCGAAGCAGCTCGACAGACTTCAACACAGCTGGCAAATTTTTTTGCTGATAACTTCCCTTTAAATCGAGCTTGATCTGAGAAAAAATCCTCTTTCCGTTTTTTTCTATCGTCACCAATGGATTCCCTTCCAGGTCTGCTAAAGAAAAAGAAACAGAATATTCCTGGTCGGCAAAAAACAACGGAGATAACTTCAGCGCTGCTGCTTCAGAAAAAACCGGCTCCGTTTCGGGCTGGGTTGTGCCTATAACCACCGGAATACCCGCTTTTATGATACCCGCTTTTTCTTTTGCAATCAGGGACAGCGTATCGCCCAATATGCTGGTGTGATCCAACCCGATATTGGTAATGATGCTCAACTCAGGTGTAATGATGTTGGTGGAATCGAGCCGTCCTCCCAAACCCACTTCTACGATGGCTATATCAACCTGTTGCCGTGCAAAATAATCATATGCCATGGCTACCGTTAACTCAAAAAAGGATGGCTCAATATTCCATTCTTCGTTATGCATCCTATACTCTTCAACCCATCTGACGACCTCTTCCGGCGGAATCATCTCCCCGTTGATGCGAATGCGTTCCCTGAAATCTTTCAGATGTGGGGATGTATAAAGCCCTGTTTTATACCCCGATGATTGAAGTATGGCTGCCAGCATGTGCGATACCGATCCTTTCCCGTTGGTCCCGGCAACATGAATCGTTCGAAATTGCTCATGAGGATGATGGTAGTATTGATCCAACCTGAGCGCATTGTCCAGATTATCTTTGTATGCTGCTGGTCCAATCCTCTGAAACATAGGTAGCCTGGAGGATAAGTATTCAATTGATTCTTCGTAATCCAATGTTATATCTAAATTTTATTAACCGATGCAAGTTTATTAAAAAACAAAATACATGATAGGAAATTTTGAGAAATTATCTACATTTCGAAAATTTTAACAAAATAATCATGGTAAGCAAAACCAGTAAAAGCAAAATATTTATTCTCGATACGAATGTAATTTTGCATGATCACACCTGTATTTATCAATTTCAGGATAATGATATCATCCTTCCTATTACCGTGCTGGAGGAACTGGATAAGTTTAAAAGAGGGAATGATTTAATCAACTATCAGGCCCGGGAGTTTGTCAGGATACTGGATGAAATAGTTGGGGATGAATTGTTTAACGGAGGAAAATCTCTTGGAAAGGGGAAGGGAAAGTTAAGGATTGAAACAGGAAAGCCAGCTTCTGAAGCGTTGAAAGCTTCTTTCCGGGAAGACATCCCCGATCATCGTATTCTGGCTATTGCTGAATACATGAAGTTAACCTACACCAAAAGAAAAATTATCTTGGTAACCAAGGATATTAACCTGCGGATGAAAGCCAAATCGTTGGGGATACCTGCCGAAGACTATAAAACAGATCAGGTTACCGATGAGAATGTCCTGGATAAAACCTTAAAAGTTTTTGAAAACTTCGATAATAATTTAATTGGGTCGTTGTATGATCAGGGATCCATTGAACTCGGGAAATTAAAAATCGATTTGAAACCAGATGCCAATGAATGTTTCATTTTAAAGGGAAATGGTTCAAGTATTCTGGCTCGTTATGACTCCAAAACGGATCGGGTGCTGCGCATTGAAAAGAAACCGGCATATGGGATTAAACCGCGCAATGCAGAGCAGACCTTCAGCTTAAGTGTTCTGATGGACCCGGATATCCAGCTGGTTGCATTAACCGGGAAAGCCGGAACCGGCAAAACCTTGCTGGCTCTGGCTGCTGCTATTGAAATGCATAAATCATTTGATCAAATCCTGCTCGCCCGTCCCATCGTGGCGCTGAGTAACCGCGATATCGGATATCTTCCCGGCGATGCTGCTGATAAAATCAGCCCTTATATGCAGCCCCTGTTTGATAACCTTTCGGTAATTAAGCATGCTTTTAATCCGCGAAGCCCGGAGTATATGAAAATTGAAGAACTTCAAAAGGAGGAAAGACTGATCATCACACCCCTGGCTTACATCCGGGGTCGCAGTTTATCTAACTCATTCTTTATTATCGATGAAGCTCAGAACCTGACTCCTCACGAAGTAAAAACGATTATCACCCGCGCAGGTGAGGGAACAAAAATGGTGTTCACGGGCGATCTCCAACAGATTGATTCTCCATACCTCGATATGAAATCAAATGGCCTGGCATATATGACTGACCGAATGCGAAACCAGGATTTATTTGCACATATTAATCTGGTGAAAGGTGAACGCAGCTACCTGGCAGAACTGGCTAGCGATCTGCTCTGATCCCATTTTTAGAATAGCAGCTTTTTGCTAATTTTGTAGCTTCTTGAACTATTTTGAATGAATTACAAAGGGAAAAAAGCTGCTTTCTATACATTGGGCTGTAAATTAAATTTTTCTGAAACTTCTGCTATTGCAGCAGAGTTTGAAGCCATTGGCTTTAACCGGGTGGATTTTAATGAGAAAGCGGATGTATATGTCATTAATACCTGTTCGGTAACCAACCAGGGCGATAAAGCCAGCAGGAATATCATCCGTCAGGCAGTTAGAAAAAATCCGGATGCACTGGTCATTGCTATTGGATGCTATTCCCAGCTTAATCCGGAAGAGCTCAGGCAAATTGAGGGAGTGGATATTATCCTGGGAACACGGGAGAAATTTCAGATAACCGATTTTCTGGGTGACCTCCATAAACGTCAGTATCCGGAAGTAAAAACTACCCGACTTGCCGATATTAAAACTTATCATACCGCGTCTTCCTGGGGAGATCGTACCCGCTGTTTTCTGAAAATTCAGGATGGATGCGACTATTTTTGTTCCTATTGCGCTATACCCTATGCAAGGGGCAGAAGTCGCAACGATACTATCGGGAATACTGTCCTGGAAGCCTGTAAAGCAGTTGAAAAAGGATACAAAGAAATCGTGCTCACCGGTGTCAATATAGGCGACTTTGGAAAGTCAACCAATGAAACTTTTATTGATCTGCTGAAAGCTTTGGAACAGGTCGATGGACTGCACCGTTTGCGCCTGGGATCCATTGAACCAAACCTGCTTAAAAATGAAATCATCCAGCTGGTGGCTGAATCCCCGGTGGTGATGCCCCATTTTCATATCCCGCTTCAGTCTGGATCAGATCAAGTGCTGTCCCTTATGAAACGAAAATATTCTGTCAGACTGTTTGAACAACGGATTAACCGCATTCGTGAACTCATGCCACATGCTTTTATCGGCGTGGATGTTATTGCCGGTACCAACGGCGAAACAGAGGAGTATTTCCGTGAATCATACGAATTTCTTCAAAGAATGGATGTCTCCCGGCTCCATGCTTTTACATACTCCGAAAGAAGCGGAACGCAAGCCCTGAAAATACCGGGAAAGGTAAACCTGCCTGAACGAAAACATCGTACCCAAATGTATATCAACCTGTCCGAAGAAAAGTTAAAGGCTTTTTATGAAAAACATCTGAAAACAGAACAACTGGTATTGTTCGAGTCCCGGAAAAATAACGATACTATGAGCGGTTTTACTGAGAATTACATCAAGGTGGAGTCTCCTTACCGTAAGGAGCTGATCAATGAAATGAAAAAGGGAAGGTTATTGTCAATCCTTCCAACCGGGAATGTGGCAATTGATATAGATTAACGGATTACTTCGTAATTCCCGGTAGATTATTGGAATTATAAAATTAAGAATATGGAACATCATACAAACTACCGGCAAATCTGTTTGCAGGTGCAGGATATTGCCCGTTCAGCAGGAAGCTTTATCCGGAACGAACAGTCAAAGATTAAAGAAAAGGATATTGAACTGAAAAGTGTGGCCAGTCTGGTTACTTATGTGGACAAGACGGCAGAGGCAGAAATTGTGTCAGCTCTGAAAAAAATAATCCCGGGAAGCGGTTTTATTACGGAAGAGGGAACCGCATCCAGAAAGGATGAAACCTTTGTGTGGATTATTGATCCGCTTGATGGTACAACAAATTATCTCCATGGCATTGCTCCGCATTCAGTAAGCATTGCTTTGATGGAAAAGAATGAGCTGGTATTGGGAGTGGTTTTTGAACTGGGACAGAATGAAATGTTTTATGCGTGGAAAAATAGTCCTGCCTTTTTAAACGGAAGAGAAATCAGGGTTTCAACTGCTGAGCAATTGAAAGATTCCCTGATCGGGACAGGATTTCCGTATTATGATTTTCACCGGATTGATGGCTACCTGTCCGCTATGAAACATTTGATGGAACATACACGCGGACTACGGCGTATGGGCTCTGCAGCTGTAGATTTGGCTTATGTGGCTTCCGGACGGTTCAATGCATTCTTTGAACATGCTCTTCACGCCTGGGATGTGGCTGCCGGAGCGTTTATCCTTCAACAAGCCGGTGGTGTGGTAACAGATTTTAACGCAGGCGAAAACTGGCTGTTCGATGGGGAAATTGTTGCCGCTTCTAACCATATTTTTAAAGAGTTTTTTCCTGTAATTCATAAATACCTGGGAAGTTAACTCTTTCAGTGTCTGGAGACCTGCAATTCAAATATTAGTTGTATTTTTCGGAAGAGTTTGAAAATTTTGAGAGAATGTAGTCATGAACCATAAAGAAATCGATTTATTAAAAGAACAGATTGAACGACTCAATCAAGATAAGTTTGAACTGGATGCCTGGAAAAATCGTACCCTGATTTTTTTGGAACGAATTTTCGGAAAAGAGAGTCCAAAGCTGAAAATGATACAAAGCCTTCACTACGACTATTCAAGCTGGAGCTTGCGTGATACTTATGCCAGCGGATCCGAAAAAAATATCGACCCGGTTCGTATTCAGGCAAAAGAGATCCTCGAAGCAATCCTTGCAGAACTGGAAGCTTTAGGTGTTCCCGGCGAAAAAAAGGAACAGCAGAAAATCAGAGAGTTGATTGAGGATGAGCTTACCGGAAAACAGTTGAAAGAATTGAATGCACTGCTCACTTCCGATCACGAAAATATTACCGAATCGATTGCTGGTATCCTGGAAACACTGCCCAAAGAAACGCTTACGGCAATCATTGCTAAGCTTCTTACTATTTGATTGTCAGGATGGAGAAAGATAGGTCAATTGCTATAGTGATCCTGAACTGGAACGGAAAAGAATTATTTGAAACTTTCCTGCCTTCTGTTGTTCGTAATGCTTCTTCTCCAGGAATATCTGTGTTTGTTGCTGATAATGGTTCAACCGATCATTCGGTTGATTGGCTGAAAAAAGAATTTCCGGAGGTCAGAATTATTCAACTGAAAGAAAATCTCGGTTTTGCTGAAGGATACAACCAGGCATTAAAACAGGTGGAAGCCGAATATTTTGTCCTGCTTAATTCTGATGTTGAAGTAACTCCCGGTTGGTTAGACCCATGTATTCATTTGATGGAAGAGGATAAAAACGTGGCAGCTGTTCAGCCTAAGATCTTAAGTTATAACAAACCACATCTATTCGAATATGCAGGTGCTGCCGGAGGATTCATCGATTCTTTGGGCTATCCATTCTGCAGAGGCCGGATACTAAATTGTACGGAAGCTGACCTGGGGCAATATAACCGGGTTATTCCGGTCTTTTGGGCCAGTGGCGCCTGCATGCTCATACGTGCTGATCTATTCCGGAAAGCAGGGGGTTTCGATGGTGATTTCTGGGCTCACATGGAAGAGATCGATTTGTGCTGGCGTTTGAAAAATCAGGGATATGCCATTGCCTGTCAGCCTGAAAGCGTGGTTTTTCACCTGGGTGGCGGAACCTTATCCTATGAAAGCCCGAAAAAGGTTTATCTGAATTTTCGCAATAACCTGTATATGCTGTTTAAAAATCTGCCAGCCAACCAATTTTACTCCATTCTCCTTATACGACTTGTATTGGATGGTGTAGCCGCTTTAAAATTTTTGGCCGGATTTTCCTTTAGCAGCTTCCTGGCTGTATGGAGAGCTCATCTTTCATTCTATGGCAGTCTGGGGAAACTTATCAATAAAAGAAAACAACTGCGCAAACAGAATGGGGGATATAAACATGCTGAAGTTTACCCGGGAAGTATTATGTGGCAGTTTTTTATCCGGAAAAACAGAAGTTATTCAAATCTTAACTTTCGTATGACCAATGAAACAGAAATTAATATTTGAAGAAAGAGTTTTTACGTATCAGATTGATTTTGTTGGGCATGTAAACAATATTGTTTATGTTCAATGGTTGGAGAACGGCCGTGTTCATCTGCTTGAAGCCATCGGAATGCCAGCTCACGAAATTGCTGAGAGCAAGGGGATTGTTCCCATTCTAACTCATACATCCATTCAATATAAGCGGCCATTTTTTTTGAATAACCGGGTTGTTGTGGAGGTTTGGATATCCAGATTAAATCATGCCTCTGCCATCATGGAGTTTCGATTTTTGAATGAACGGAATGAATTGTGTGCTACGGCTCAACAAAAGGGATTGTTTATCAATCGGTTAACCATGAAGCCGGCAAGGCTTTCTGAAGAACTCCGGCAGGCATTCGAGAAATATCTGATCCCGGAATAAAGTGCCTGCTGATGCAGTAAGAAATTTTTATCTTTTTTGGTGATTTTGCTTTTTCACCAATACTTCTTAACTTTGCCCCGATATGTATGCAATGGGGTGCCTTATAATTAAGGGCTGAGATCATACCCACGGAACCTGATCCGGATAATGCCGGCGAAGGGAGGGCAAAAGGGATAATACCCACTCCATTGGTTAGTTTAATAACCAAAATTTCAAAAAAATGAGACGTTTTAGTATCTGGCTGCTCTTGCAGCTGATGGTTGTTGCCGCGCTGGGGCAATATAACCTGAAAGGAATTGTAACCGGGGAGGGAGAGCCTCTGCCGGGTGCCAGCATTTTACTTAAAAATACATTTTATGGGTTGTCAACCAATCACGATGGGGAATTTGAATTCCGAAACCTGAAAAATGGAACGTATGTGTTGCAGGTTTCCTTCCTGGGATATGAAGATCAGCAGGTGCTTGTGCGTGTTCCTGATGAACCGGAGATTGCTGTCGATCTGGTTTCCTCTACCTTTTTAACCGGCGAAGTGCTCATCTCTGCCACACGGGCAAAGGAGAAAACTCCTGTTGCCTTCACGAACCTGAGCCGCGAAGAAATATCTTCCGGAAATATGGGGCAGGATATTCCTTACTTATTGCAGCTTACCCCATCATTTGTGGCCACTTCCGATGCGGGTGCCGGGGTGGGGTATACCAACTTCCGGATCCGGGGAACAGACCTGACCCGTATCAATGTAACCGTTAACGGCATCCCTTTGAATGATCCCGAGTCTCACGGAACCTGGTTCGTCGATCAGCCCGACCTGGCTACATCACTTGACAATGTCCAGATTCAACGCGGTGTGGGTACATCTGCTAATGGTGCTGCCGCTTTTGGCGCAACTATTAACCTGCAAACCAATACACTCAATAAAGAACCATACGCTGCCTATCACTCCGCCGCAGGTTCATTTCAGACATTTAAAAATTCAATTTCAGCAGGAACAGGTCTGATACAGGATAAATTCTCATTCGATGCACGACTCTCAAAAATTAACTCCGACGGTTTTGTCGACCGCGCCGCTTCCGACCTGAAATCTTTTTTTGTCTCCGGCGGACTCTATCAGGAGAAGACGATCATTAAAGCTACCCTATTCTCCGGAGTGGAAACTACATACCAATCGTGGAACGGGGTTCCTTCGGTACGACTGAATAACGACCTGGAAGGTATGAAACTATACGGCGATCATGGGTTGTATACACCTAAGCAAACAGAGGAACTCTTCCAGTCGAATCCCCGGACTTATAACTTGTATACCTACGAAAACCAGGTGGATTTCTACCAACAGGATCACTACCAACTGCATTTTTCACATAAATTCAATCCTGCCCTTAATATAAATACGTCTCTCTTTTTAATCAGAGGGAAAGGATATTATGAGAATTTTAAGGAGGATGAGGATATGGAAGACTACCAGATCCCCATTGTTCATGTGGGGAGTGAAACAGTGGAATCTACTGATCTGGTGAATCAAAAATGGCTTGATAACTACTTTTATGGATTGACTTTTTCGTTGAATTACCAGAAACGAAACAGTGAATTTATCCTTGGTGGAGGATGGAACGCATACGATGGCGATCATTTCGGTAAGGTGATCTGGGGCCGCTTTCTGGGTGATGTCCATATGAACCACGACTGGTACAGAAATAACGCGCTGAAGAGAGATTTTAACCTGTTCGGTAAGTATAACTACCAGTTGCTGGAAAATCTGAACCTGTTCGCCGACCTGCAGTACAGGGGAATCGACTACCAGCTTGAGGGTATTGACGATGATTTACGGGATATTTCCCGTAAACTTGATTTTCACTTTTTTAATCCCAAACTGGGTGTTTCCTGGGAACCAAACAGTCTCCAAAAACTTTACCTTTCATGGGCTACTGCTAACAGAGAACCCAACAGGTCCGCATTTATTGATGCAAACCCGGCTGGAAAACAGCCGGTTTACGAAACATTATTCGACTACGAAGCGGGTTATGAATTCCGATCATCCGGTTTCTCGGGAAATGTTAATTTCTATTTTATGAATTATAAGGACCAGCTGGTTCTTACTGGTGAAATCAATGATGTGGGAAACCCGATCATGGCAAATGTCGACAAAAGCTACCGGGCCGGTTTTGAATTGCAGGTTGGCATACCCCTGAGCCGTAATCTGTTTTGGATGGGAAATGCAACATTTAGTAAAAACAAAATCAAAAACTTTGTCGAATTTGTCGAAAACTGGGATACCGGTGAACAGGAGGCTTTCGAACTGGGAACTACCAATATTGCCTTTTCACCCAATAGAATAGCCAATAGCCAGCTAAAATTCGAACCGGTGAAAAATCTCAACCTGGAGATTGTCAGTTCTTATGTCGGAAAACAATTTATCGACAATACATCCAACAACAACCGAAGTCTGGATGCCTGGCTGGTTAATAACCTGAAAGCCAATTATTCATTCAAAACATCATTTCTCAAGGAAGTTGTACTTCAGATAATGGTGAATAATATTTTTAACGAAGATTACGAAAGCAATGCCTGGGTGTATTCATATATTTATAATAATCAGCGCTATAAGATGGATGGCTACTTTCCACAGGCTGGCAGGCACTTCATGGCCGGGATAAATTTGAGATTCTGATCCTATTGAAGAATCACTTTGCCTTCAATTTCTACCAGAAGATCATCCCGGCAAATATCAGCCAGAATATATACCACAGGAAGATTACCATAATACTTTTTAAAGGTTTTTTTTATTACCGGGTAATCTTTCCTGTGTTTGAGATAAACACGTGCATGCCCGTAAACAGGCTGAAGCGGATGAGAGGAAACGGATGACAACACCTTTTGTGAATAAAGGTGCTGCATATTTTGAATGGTGATCTCAGTCTGTTTTTCCGGATCACCTGCCCCAATTGTTTTTTCGCCTCTGATAGACGCAGTTCCTGATATAAAGATCTGTTTTTTTCCAAATAACTCCAGGTAACGTGCACGTTCAAATTTGGGAGTCGATTTGATGTCATGGTTTTCTCCAATCAATACGTTTTCACTGTAATCATGTGCCGACACCTGCAAGGAGTTATCGAGTGGTATATGGATGGCATGGCCGGAATTGACCGATACGAACTCAATGATTACTCCTCCCCGGTTGGTTCCTATGCCCGTTGCTGCCGGATATCCGTTTTTATTAAAATGTCCGGAATAAAAATCTGACCTTACATTGTTAAACTCCTGGTAACACTGTTTATCTCCTGATGAGGAAATGATGTTTTCCATGTAGTTCCATTGCCTTACCACCTGTCCGGGCGATTGCCCGGCAGTTTTCAACAACCTGCCAAGCGTGGAAAAGGCATCTTCCGCATTTTTACGACAGGCATCCAATTGGGTAGCTTCCGCATTGCCTATCAGCACCCGGGTATCTTCTCTTTGAAACAACATGGCTGAACCTGATGGTTCTGTGATATACTCCCGTTTCCACAAGACGGAATCATAATAAAACGCCTCCACCAAAATCCTGCAGGTTAATGGGGGTTGGGCAATGAGGCTGCATATTACCGGGTCACTGAATTGATCATGAACCAATTGAGCCAGAGTGGTTTTTAGCTGCCAATAGGCTTTGTCGGAATGGGTGTCGGCAAAAAAATTTAATTTGAAGATTTTTTTTCCCGAATTGATATTTTTTAACTGCTGGAGGCAATCCTGAAGTTGCTTGTTGAGTGACATACTGCCATCAACCGGCTTGATATATATTCTGTCGCCATTTAAAAAGTACATGCGGTTCCCTTTTCTGAAAGGTTACAAATATGTTGTATTTTTTTGAGATACAAATCAATAATGATCATCTGATGTGGATTCATTCAGAATAGCTTCTGTTGAGCCAATACCAAGTCTGTCGGCGCCCTGCTCCAGAAATGCCTGTGCATCCTGCCAGGTGCGGATCCCTCCCGATGCTTTTATTTTCATCTTTCCTCCTACTGTTTTTATCATGATGTCAATGATCCCGGGAGTGGCTTTCCCCGGACCAAAACCTGTTGATGTTTTGACAAAATCAGCTCCAGCTGAATAGGCTAGTTTGCACGCTTTGGCAACCTGCCCGGAGGTGAGAAATCCACTCTCCTGAATGACCTTAACCTGCACGCCATGCTGGTGAGCCACTTCAACTACTGCTCTGATATCTTCTATAACATAGCGATCATCTCCTCCCAAAAACCTGCCTATGTTCATCACCATGTCAATCTCGTCTGTGCCGTCTTTTATGGCTTGTTCTGCCTGAAATGCCTTAACAGGCGTTGAATCTGCACCATGTGGAAAACTTAATACACAGGATACTTTAACTCCACTTCCGGCCAGAAGTCTTTTGGCTGTGAGAATGTCACATGGTTTGACACACATGCTGTATACTTTGTTCCGGATACACATGTCGGCATGCTTTGTTAAATCCTCTTCCGTAAATTCCGGCTTTAATACAGCATGGTCGATCGTTGCTGCCATTTGTTTTCGATTCATATTTTTCTTTTGAATAACAATGAATGTAAGTAATTGATAATTAATTGTTAATAAGGTGGTTGATCAACTATTGTGAGGTTATTCTTCCATCTCTTTCAGGATCTGTTCCACCTGTTCATTGGTTTTTAGCAATTTATCTTTGCACAGTTTAAGCAGAACAGATACTCGTTTTACTTTTTCTGCCAATTCGTCTACGTCGGGTTCTTCATTTTCAATTTTCTCAAGGATCGCTTCAATTTCAGCAACAGCTTCATTGTAGGTTACTTTTTTTGTTGTCATGCTTCATCTTTTTTTATTATTCTGCTTGTTATTTTCCCATCGGCAAACCGGGTCTCAATCTCATCATGTACCTGTAACGGTAAAATTGATTTTATAATCTTTTTATCTTTTATGGTGAGGGTATATCCTCTTTTTAAGACGTTTTCCGGTTTTAACAACCTCACCTTGCTCTCATTCAGGTTGATTCTTTCCTGTTCTTTGGTTAAAAAACGCAATAACCCATTTTTAAGATGTAGGGTTGTTCTGGAAAGGAGCACTTGATTCTGTTGGATTTTTTCTTCTGTTTTTTTTATGAGAAATGTTTTTTGCTGTTCAAGTTTATTTTTTTTTTCATTATTCCAATGCGAATATGATGATCTTAAGTTGTGTTTCAGGTTGCTCAGTTCATGGCGTTTATTGTATGAAAAATTGGTTACTTCATGTTGCAGGATACTTCCTTTTTTCACCAGAAATTTATTTTTTTCATGAATGAAATGGGTCACATCCAGCTGTAGAGCTCCTGCATAGTTCTCCAGTAGTTTTTGTTGAATCTCCAGGTTTTTTCTTGCGATGTTGACCACCTTTTCTTTTAACCTGCTCAGTTTTTCCAGGAATATTTCTGCTCCGGCGATGAAGAATTCAGCAACGGCGGTTGGTGTTTTTAACCGGGTATGTGCAACAAGGTCAATGATGGTGTCGTCTTTTTCATGGCCTATACCGGTAATGACGGGTAGAGGAAACTGAGTAACGACCAAAGCAAGTTGATATTGATCGAAACAGCTCAGATCGGCAGTTGCCCCTCCACCTCTAATAATGGCCACGGCATCAAAAAAATCCTCGTATTCAAAAATTTTTTCCAGCGCTGCAATAATGGACGGGGCTGCTTCACCGCCCTGCATATAGGCTTCAAAGAGGTGGGTATGGAACTTGATGCCTATCGGATTATTTTCCAGCTGATTGACAAAATCCTGGTATCCGGCTGCTGTTTTAGATGAGATAATAGCAATATGCTGGGGTACTAATGGCAGGATCAACTCTTTATTCATGTTGAAAACCCCTTCGCGCTGCAACCGGTCGATAGTCTCTCTGCGTTGCAAGGTCATGTCTCCGATAGTGTACGCCGGATCAATATCTTTTATGTTCAAACTGAGACCGTACAGCGGATGATAGTCGACCGATACCTCCAACAGAACTTTCAATCCCTGCGTAAATAGTTGTCCTGTTGTGGATTCAAAATAGGGCTTCAAAATCCGGTAAGTGTACGACCAAATTGTTGCTCTTGCCCGTGCAATAATTTCAGTGCCCTTTTTTTCTGCCAGATCAAGATAACAGTGCCCGTTCCGGTTTTCTTTCATTTCAGCAATTTCAGCCATTACCCAAACTGTTCCGGGGATTGCAGAGCTCAGGGATTCCTTGATCTGTTGATTCAATTCAAATAATGTCAGTTTGCCTTCCATCCTATTAGCGGGTTATTGTTATTTTAACAGATTCAGTATCAGATGCTGATATGATTTTTAACAGATAGATGCCCGGGGGGAAAAGCCGGATGTTATACGTCATAATTTCAGGAGCATCGGGATGAATTTCCTGATGAAGCATTCTGCCTTCAGAAGAATAAAATTGAAGGTGGATATTTCCCCATGTAGCACTGCCTCTCCTTTGCAGAATGATAAAATGGTGTGCCGGATTGGGATATACTTTCCAGGAAGATTGATTAGAACGGGTTATGTTCAGGGATGATTTCAAAATCTGATCTGCACGATTCATGTCAGGAATCCCGTACCCCAATATTGAGTCGGGATGAGCAAACTGATTTGCACTTTGTTCTATGGCTTGTTTAACCTGGATAGCATGTGCATGCGGGTTTGCCTGCCAGAGGCAGGCTGCAGCTCCGGCAACGAGGGGAGAGGCATAAGATGTGCCATTCCCGGTGCCTGTCGTTCCGACATTTGTCAGGATAACTGTATTGACCCCCATTGCCGATACATTGGGTTTTATGTCTCCGTCGGACGCCGGTCCATGAGAAGAGAAAGGTGCGCGTGTTCCGGCACTGTTGACTGCAGCCACACAGATGACATCATCACCATCGGAGGGTGCAGAGATGTACTTCCAGGGATTGCCCTCCCTTCCTTCATTTCCGGCACTGACAAAGATTAACATCCCCCGTGATGCTGCAATATTTGCTGCCCGCGTTACACGGGTAGTATTTCCATCCATATCCAGATAGGTGTGGTTCATCGCAGGGTCGTCAAATGTAGTATAACCTAGCGATGAATTGATGATATCAACCCCTGCACTATCGGCAAATTCTGCTCCGGCAATCCAGTTGTCTTCTTCTATCAGATATTCGGAATCATCATCTTCCGTTCGAATCAGCCAGTAAGAAGCTCCCGGAGCAGAACCCCTGAATTGTCCGTCAATCTTGCCAGCCAACACTGAGAGAACACTCATTCCATGATAATGCTCTTCAAAAATATCTGTATCGGAAGTTACAAAATCACGCGTTCCAGGAATTTGCCCGTTTCTCCATAAGCTTTCAAATGCATGGAATTTATCCACCTGGTAAAAACCTGCATCTAAAACAGCCAAATGGATTCCTTGTCCATCGAAGTTTTGGTTATGAAGATATTGTACCTTGAGCTGGGCGATTTGTTGAAATGAAGCTCCATATACTGTAGAGTCGAATTCTGCTGACACCAAGGGGGCACCCGGTGGAGAAAATTTTAAACGGGCACTTTTTACCGGAGATGCCTTTTTCGTAAGCTCAACCTCCTGCACAAAAGGAAGCTCTTGTGCCAACAACGGGAAATCATCCCGGGTAGTTTTTACGGTGATCCCATTCAGCCATCTCGACGAGTGCACAAGAGAACATCCCAACTCAACAACCTGTTTTATATATGCAGGGTTTACAGGAATATCCAGGGAATCGATGGGTATACCCTGTTTGGCTCGCCGAAAAATTGCCCTTACTGAAAGAAATTCTTCCGGTGCAGAAAAGGAGCAGGAAGTGTTCCCTTTGTGGGTAAAGGCAACCCAGTAAAAATTTTGGGCGCAGAGGGATTGATGCACGCCAATAAGAGCAAGAATTATGAAAACACTTCGTTTCATCCGGGTATGTTTTGCTTCGAAAGGCCGGTACAAAGTAATGAATTATCCTGAAATTACCTTCCTCTTTGCATTTGCATCATGTATTCCGTGGGATTATGCATGAATTTTTCAGGGTCGGGAATGGTATGTCTCCCTTTTTCAAGGGATTGAAGAAGTTGATTGTCAATACTGTCACGAACTTCAGGATTGATTAGTTTCCCCTGTTCGTAATTCAGCGAATAAAGATATTCTCCCTGGTCGTTATAGTATTTCCACTCGCCCTGACGTAGGTTGTTCTTATAATAAGCTTCCATCTCCATTCGTCCGTTCATAAAGTACGACAGACATAATCCGTTCCGCTTATTCTTACTGAATTTGCATTGCATGTATGGTTTCCCGTTTTCAAAGAAAAGCTGGTAGTTGCCCTCCTGTAATCCATTTTGCCATTCCGATTCCTCGAGGATTTCTCCCGAAGGATAGTACGTCCGGGATACTCCGTGTTTTACTCCTCCGGCAAATGATTCTTCCGAGACTTTTCTCTCATTGGAGTAAAATATCCAGATTCCTTCTCTTTGTTCCTGTATGTATGTGCCTTCGGCAATTTTTTCCCCCCATGGATCGAACAATTGAGCATAGGCCGAATCCGAATGCTCAGTATACCTTATTTTGGCCTTCAACTGACCTCCTTCGTGGTAACGGGTCCATTCCCCTACAGGTTTGCCATCTTTAAATTCTCCTTCATACATCATCCTCCCGGTGGGATAGGTCTTTTGCCACTTCCCCTGACGTAACCCGCTGGTGTCAGTTTGGTTTACCTGTGAGAACAATGTAACAGGTATAATTAAGGCCAGCAACAACAACACTTTTTGCATAATTTCATTTTTCTGCTTAAACGGCAAAGATAGCTACTAAAGTATTGGGTTTATCCTAAAAAAGAAAAGCCCCGCAAATATTGCGAGGCTGGTATAAAGTTATGGCAGCATGTTAAACTAACGTAGATTTTAACATCCAAATCCGCTTTTCAGCTGCACCTATCAGGTCACTCATCAAGGCAGAAGTTCCTTCATCTCCTTCGGCCAATTCCAGTACTTCATTAAAACTTTTCAGCAGGTAACGGCTGTTTTCCAGTACTAACTCTACTCCTTTTTTACCATCTGAAATATAATCAGCTTCTTTTAGTTGTGCCGTTTTTAAAAAATCGGTAAACGTATGGAGTGGTTTTTCACCAATCATCAGAATCCTCTCGGCCAGTTCATCAATCACGTCTGCTGCCTCATCGTAGAACTCTTCATATTTTTCATGCAGCATATAAAATTGTTTCCCTTTTACATTCCAATGCAAAGCCCGCAGGTTCTGATAATAAATCTGGTAATCAGATAATAGCTGGTTCAACTTCTCAGCTACTTTTGAACTATTTGTTTTCATTGTGTTTAAATTTTAAGTGTTTATTATTTGTGTAAATTATTTCATTTGATTGATCAGGTATCTGTTATATCCGATAGTTCTTACTTCTTTAATAATTGCTCCGTTATAAATAATGGATATAGCAAATATAACAAAAATTTGCAAGCTTTTATATGTTACTATGGTTTAATTCCCGTATGTTTTTTTTTTATTAAATCCTCCGACTGAATTTTATATTTATCCTGCTATTGTAAAATAAATCTCAAAAATTTCTACCTCGATAGCATCATTTTTTGAATACACTCGGATGGTCAGTTTTCCATCCGATATCTCAACACTTTGTTCACCGATACATTTCCATTCGCCATCTTTTACCTTCTGCTATCAACTCATCATTTTAATTACTTTTGTAAAGTGTTTTCATTTTTAATTAAAATGGTAGTACATAATTGAAGTGAAATATATTAAGAAGCTGATTATTAACATGTACAAAGAATGATTGATTCATGAAAGATTTATTTTTTACATATTTCCTTACTCTTATTATTCTAATCTCTTTTTTCTCTTCAAGTAATGCCCAAAAGAAACCTTCAGGTTTTGCTGATCCACCAAAGGAATTTTCAGTCATGCCTTTCTGGTTTTGGAATGACACACTGAAAGATGCAGAAATTATTAGGCAGATAGCTGATTTCGAAGCGCATGGAGTCTATGGTTTTGTAATTCATCCCCGTATTGGCTTGCCGGAAAGTATCGGATGGCTTTCCCCACAAATGATTCATTTCATGCATGTTGCTATCGAAGAGGCATCACGCAGGAATATGTACGTTATTCTTTACGATGAAGGTATGTATCCTTCGGGTTCTTCCAGCGGACAAGTAGTCGCCCGGAATCCGGAACATGCCGCCAGGGGCCTGGCGAAGATTGACTTGAAAGCAGGCCAGGAGCCGGAACTGGCAAAAGGGATGAAGCTGGTTACTGTAATTGACCGGCCTGGGGGGGGCCGGATGGCTGTGGTAGAGCAACCATCAGGTGGTGTTATTCGGGGTATTCACTACATTGGTGAGAGGACAGACTACATGAGGGAAGACCTGCCCCTGGCAGGAGATATTCTTAACCCTGAGGCTGCAGACAGTTTTATAGAACTTGTTTATGAGACTTATGCCAGCGAATTTGACAACTATTTTGGCACCACCATCATGGGTATTTTTACGGATGAACCCTCTCCGTTGGGTAGAGACCATACCCGGGGTATTGTGCCTGGAAATGCTTCATTACTGCCACAGATAAACAAGATTCTTGGCTACGACATTACCCCTTTTCTTGCTGCCCTCTGGTATGAAGATACGCCTGATTCCAAAAGCCATAAAGCAGATTATTACCGGGCTGTTAATATGTGTCTGGAAGAAAACTATTATAAACGTCTGGGCGACTGGTGTTCCCGGCATGGAATTGCCCTTATGGGGCATCCCGGGGGATCCATGGATATAGGTACGCTGCGTTACTTTCAGATGCCCGGTCAGGATCTGGTTTGGCGGTATGTGGAACCCGGGACAAAAGCACTCGAAGGCCAGCATTCCACCATGGCTAAGTGTGCTTCCAGCGCAATGATTCATTTAGGTACACGCCGGAACTCCAATGAAATTTATGGAGCTTATGGTCACAACCTTACATACGAGGAGATGGAATGGCTGGCTAACTGGTGTTTTGTGCGGGGCCACAACTTCTTAATACCACATGCCTTTTATTATTCCGTTCGAGGTCCGCGGCTTGATGAACGCCCGCCCGACGTGGGGCCCAACGCCTCCTGGTGGAACAGCTACAAACCTTACGCGGATGCATGCCGCAGATTAAGCTGGCTGAATACCGACTCCCGCCATGTCTGTGAATTGGCAATTCTGGCGGAAGCCACATACCTTTCAGATAAAGCGGCAAAAGTATGCTACCAAAACCAACGCGATTTTAATTACCTGGAGATCCGTCATCTGTGGGAAGATGCAAAAGTCGATTCCAAAGGTATTCACATTGCCGGAATGCATTACAAGGCTTTAATTATTGATTCATTATCGCACATGCCCCCCGAAGCAAAGCCTTTATTACAGAAGCTTGCCAGGAACGGACGATTGATTTTTTGGAAAGATTCGCAGTTTCCCGAATTGTTCACGGGGTCCAGGATTGCGGAAACACCGGAAGAATTAATGATGTCAGTTAATAAACTTTCCGATCCCGATATCCTTCTTGCTCCCTCTTCTGAAAATATTAGAGTACGCCATGTGATCAAAGAAAATGATCATTACTATATGCTGTTTAATGAGGAGGCTAGTGAAATAAGAATGAGTTTTAATTTTCAGGCAAAAGGCCGGATTGAATGGCTCGATCCGCATACCGGACAGGGTTCTCCTCATTCGCCCGGAGATACTGTTCCCTTCAGACCATATGAATTTAAACTGCTTAAGATTAGTACAGACAAATAATTTCAAAACAATAAAAAACGCAGTAAATCAGAAATTTACTGCGTTTTACTAATTATTGATTATCTTTAGTAAGCCTACCCTATTTGACTTCTTCAAAGTCTACATCGGTAACTTCGCCATCGTCTTTCGAGCTTCCTTTGTCGGCACCACCCTGTTGTTGATGCTGACCACCGTCCTGCGGACCTGCCTGCTGGCCTCCCTGGGCCTGGGCAGCATTGTACATCTCCTGAGAAGCAGCAGAAAATACGGTGTTCAGTTCATTCATGGCTGAATCGATAGCTCCCGGATCCTGAGATTTATGTGCCTCTTTCAGCTTGGCCAGCGCATCCTCGATCGGTTTTTTCTTGTCAGCCGGAATTTTATCGCCGTAATCTTTTAGCTGTTTTTCGGTCTGGAAGATCAAACTGTCGGCCTGGTTCAGCTTATCGGCTTTCTCTTTTGCCTTTTTGTCAGCCTCTGCGTTTGCTTCAGCTTCCTGTTTCATCCGTTTGATTTCGTCGTCCGATAATCCTGAGGAGGCTTCAATTCTAATAGACTGAGATTTTCCGGTAGCCTTATCCTTTGCATTTACATGTAGAATCCCATTGGCATCGATGTCAAAGGTTACCTCAATCTGGGGTATACCGCGCGGTGATGGTGGTATTCCGTCGAGATGGAACCTGCCGATGGTTTTGTTTCCGGCGGCCATAGGTCTTTCTCCCTGCAATACATGGATTTCAACCGATGGCTGATTATCAGCAGCTGTTGTAAATGTTTCTGATTTTTTCGTCGGGATAGTGGTATTGGCCTCGATGAGTTTTGTCATCACTCCGCCCATGGTTTCGATACCCAGCGACAGGGGAGTAACATCCAGCAGTAAAACATCTTTTACCTCGCCAGTAAGCACTCCACCCTGGATGGCAGCACCAACGGCTACTACTTCATCGGGGTTCACCCCTTTGGATGGATTCTTTCCAAAGAAACTTTTCACTTTTTCCTGGATAGCAGGAATTCGTGTTGAGCCGCCAACCAGAATAACTTCATCAATATCGTTGGATGTATATCCTGCATTACTCAACGCTTTACGACAGGGTTCAATGGTAGCATTGATCAGTGAGTCAGCAAGCTGTTCAAATTTTGAACGGGTAAGCGTTTTTACCAGGTGTTTTGGTATTCCGTCAACCGGCATAATATATGGCAGATTGATTTCCGTTTGGGATGAGCTTGAAAGCTCAATTTTAGCTTTCTCAGCTGCTTCTTTTAAACGTTGCAGTGCCATCGGATCGCGCTTCAGGTCAACCCCTTCGTCTTTTTTAAATTCTTCGGCCAACCAGTCGATAATCACCTGGTCGAAGTCATCACCTCCCAGGTGGGTATCTCCGTCAGTCGATTTAACTTCAAAAACTCCGTCTCCCAGTTCCAGGATGGAAATATCAAATGTGCCACCTCCCAGGTCAAAGACGGCAATTTTCATATCCTTATGCATCTTATCCAGACCATATGCCAGGGAGGCAGCTGTTGGCTCGTTGATGATGCGGCGTACTTTCAGCCCTGCAATCTCTCCGGCTTCTTTGGTAGCCTGCCTCTGTGAGTCACTAAAGTAGGCCGGAACAGTAATCACGGCTTCACTGACCTCCTGCCCCAGGTAATCTTCAGCTGTTTTTTTCATCTTCTGCAAGATCATGGCCGAAACTTCCTGTGGTGAATATTTGCGATCGTCTATTTGTACGCGGGGAGTGTTGTTATCTCCGTTGACAACTGTAAGTGGCATTCGTGATATCTCTTTGGATACCCTGTCGTATGATTCTCCCATAAATCGTTTGATGGAGTATATGGTTTTGGTCGCATTCGTGATAGCCTGACGTTTAGCAGGATCACCAACTTTGCGTTCACCATTTTCAACGAAAGCAACAACCGATGGTGTTGTACGTTTACCCTCACTGTTGGGGATCACTACAGGTTCATTACCTTCCATAACTGCCACACATGAGTTGGTAGTTCCTAAGTCAATTCCAATTATTTTTCCCATGTTTAATGTATTTCGTTATCTTTTTAATTTTTATTAATTCTCAGTTCATTTCTGATTATCAATGACTGTGCCACCATTCATTTTGGTTTTTAATCCGAAATATTGGCACAGGAATAGGGATATGAATGGAATGAACTGTCAAATCCGGTGACAAAAAGGCAGGAAAAATCAACAGGAGGTTTTTATCAAGTTAAGACTCAAACATCGCTTCATTACCAAAAAAGTTTCTAAATTTCGGGATCATAAAATTTAACAGATATGACTCAGGATAATTTACGCACTGACCCTCCAAAAAGGCTTTACTCACTTGATGTTCTTCGTGGCTTTGATATGTTTTGGATTACCGGTGGTGGCACGCTGGCCATTATTTTAGCACAAATAACGGGTGCAGGTTGGCTGGAGAAACAAATGCACCATGTGCCATGGGAAGGATTTCAGTTTTATGATCTGATTTTTCCGCTTTTTATGTTCATATCCGGGGTGGCTATTCCGTTTTCTCTTCAAACAAAACTGGAAAAGAACGTTCCCAGAAGAAAGCTTTTTCTGAAAGTGTTGAAACGCCTTCTATTGCTTATTTTTTTAGGGATTCTCTATAACGGTACTTTTCGTAGTGGTTTTCAGGATGGACGAATTGCCAGTGTTTTGGGGCAGATTGGGATTGCTTACTTTTTTGCTGCACTCATTGTGATCTATTTTCCCGCTGTGCGTAGCCGGTTAATCTGGTTAGGAGGGATTCTGACCGGTGTGGGGATCATTCAGTTGCTGGTACCGGTTCCCGGATTCGGCACCGGGGTACTAACCCCCGAGGGGTGTATCAACGGTTATATTGACAGCATACTGCTGCCGGGACGACTACATGGAGAGACATTTGACCCGGAGGGTATCCTGTGCAGCCTTTCAGCTACCGCAATTACACTCATGGGAACTCTGGCCGGTGCCATTCTGCGTCACCGCAAAACCAGTGACTGGCAAAAGGTGTGGTACTTGTCACTGGCCGGAGCTGTCGGGATTACCCTGGCCCTGGCTTTTTCTTCCTTTTATCCTATCATCAAGAGCTGCTGGACATCCACCTTTAACCTGCTCACTGGTGGTATTAGTTTTTTGTTGCTGGCAGTTTTTTACCTGGTTATTGACCACTGGGGAACCAGAAAATGGTTTTTCTATTTCCGGGTTATCGGGATGAACTCCATTTTTGTTTACCTGTTCAGTCGTATCGTCGACATCCCCCGCATAACAAACTTTTTCCTGGGGTGGCTGGCTATCCCTCTTGGTGAAAGCGGGAAACTACTTTTAATCGCCGGTAACCTGGTTGTTATCTGGCTGATTCTTTATTATATGTATAAGAAGAAAATTTTCCTGAGGGTGTAGTGTCTCCGGTCTGCCTTTGAAAATGGACACAGGTTTATCTCTATGCCCGGGATTGTTAAATTGTGTAGATAAATTTTATCCCTTTTTGGCCGGAGGCAAACCTTTGGTTACTTTTGTGGCAGGATCTTAAAAATAAGTTTATGTCAGTACAAAGTGAGATGAAAAAAGTGACTACCCGCACGCTTTCTGAAATGAAGCTGCGTGGTGAAAAAATAGCCATGCTTACCTCATACGATTATAGTATGGCCAGCCTGGTCGACGAAGCAGGTATTGATGTTGTTCTTGTTGGAGATTCGGCTTCCAATGTGATGGCAGGGCATGAGACAACCCTCCCTATTACCTTGGATCAGATGATTTACCACGGAGCATCGGTCGTGAGGGCTGTGAAAAGAGCTCTGGTAGTGGTTGATTTACCTTTTGGTACATACCAGGGCAATTCCCGGGAAGCGTTAGTTTCTGCCATACGTATTATGAAAGAGACCGCTGCCGACGCCGTGAAACTTGAAGGCGGCTCTGAAGTTATCGAATCCGTTAATCGTATCCTGTCTGCCGGCATTCCCGTAATGGGACACCTTGGACTGATGCCTCAGTCTATTCATAAATTTGGCACCTACTCTGTTCGGGCAAAACAGGAGTCTGAAGCTCAAAAACTACTCAGCGACTCCCAGCTGCTCGAAGATGCCGGATGCTTTGCCGTCGTACTGGAAAAAATACCCTCCATACTGGGAAAAAAGGTTGCCGGTCAGCTGAAAATTCCGGTGATAGGTATTGGCGCCGGCCCGGAAGTCGACGGACAGGTGCTGGTGATCCATGATATGCTGGGGATTACTCAACAGTTTTCTCCCAGGTTCCTGCGACGGTATCATAACCTGGCCGTAGAAATAAAAGACGCTGTCGGTAGTTATATCAATGATGTCAAATCAAAGGATTTTCCAAACGATAAGGAACAGTACTAATTTTAAAAAGTGCAGATACTTTACGAAGACAACCATATCATAGCCATTAACAAAGCTTGTGGCGAGTTAATGCAGACGGATATTACCAATGAACGCACCCTGGTGGATGAGATGAAAGATTATCTCAGAGAAAAATACAACAAACAGGGTAATGTTTTCGTGGGTCTTCCTCATCGCCTCGACCGCCCTACCAGTGGTGTTGTCCTTCTGGCAAAAACCGGAAAAGCACTGGAACGGCTGAATGAAATGTTCTCGAAGCGCAACCAGATTAGTAAAACCTATTGGGCTGTTGTGAATAAACGACCACCCAAATATTCGGATACACTGGAACATTACCTGAAAAAGAACCAGGAGAAAAATAAAAGTTATGCATACCCCAAACCTGTTCCCGGGGCTAAATATGCCCGCCTGTCATACCGCCATGTGGCCAGCATCGATCGATACCACTTGCTGGAAATTGATCTCTTTACGGGCAGGCATCACCAAATCAGGGTTCAGCTGGGAACACAGAATATGCGCATAAAAGGAGATTTGAAATATGGCTTTCCCCGGGCAAATGCTAATAAAGGAATTCATTTGCACGCAAGAAAACTGAATTTTATCCACCCGGTGAAAAAAGTGCAGGTAACCATTCTTGCCGAACCGCCCGATGATAAAATTTGGAATGAATTCATTAAACTTTTCCGGGAAAATAAGTTCAGCCCTGTGATCCCGGTTTGAAAGCAAAGGGCAACAGAGTTTCCACCCCTTCAAATACTTCAATACGTGTTTCCCCGGCTAAAATAAGACGAATGGGTTGGTTGAACCGGTATTCTGATTCTACCAATGCCTGGCGGCATGAACCGCAGGGCTTGACAGGCTCAGCAATAAACCCCTGTTCATTTTTTGCAGTCACTGCCAATGCGGTTATAGGTACATCAGGAAATTGTGCTTGTGCATAAAAAAGAGCAACCCGCTCTGCACATAACCCTGCAGGAAAAGCCGCATTCTCCTGATTGTTGCCACTGATCACCTCTCCGTTAGCTAATAATAAAGATGCTCCTACACAAAAGTGTGAATACGGAGCATAAGCCCCTGAGGCTGCACGACGTGCCGATTGTACCAACTGCTTGTCTGCCTGCGCTAATTCCTGTTCCGAAGCATATTCGTAGACAAGAATTCTTAATTCTTTCGTTCGCATTCTTGTGATTTTGCTCAAAAATACAATTTTAGTTCGTAGTACAGAGTTTTATCAGAAAAAATGCCAGAAGTGGAGATATCCACGTGGAGATGTTTATAAATAAATGATTTTTTTCTCTGAATGACTGAAGAAGAGATTATTTTAGCCCTGATTTATCTGAAAATTTTTTGAAATGAAGCATAGCCTCTTAATATTTCTTTTTTTTATTGAAACTTTCACTATTCATGCTCAATATTCACGAGATGAGTATATCAGGAAATATCAAATGTTGGCTATTGAGGAAATGAGCCGTAGTGGAATACCGGCCAGCATTAAAATGGCTCAGGCTCTGTTGGAGTCAGGAAACGGAAACAGCCAGCTTTCACGAAAATCAAATAATCATTTTGGAATAAAATGCAAAAGCAGCTGGAAAGGCCAACGGGTTTATCATGATGACGATGAAAAAGGTGAATGCTTCCGGAAATATAAATCGGTGGTAGATTCTTATATCGACCATACCAACTTCCTGATGGGAAACCCTCGCTATGCTTTTCTGTTTAAACTTTCTCCCGATGATTATGTCGGGTGGGCAAAGGGACTAAAAGAGGCAGGTTATGCCACCAACCGGCAATATGACAAATCCCTTATTAAAATTATCGAGGAGAATCAGTTATATAGACTTGATCATAAGCAACCCTACCAACCTATGGCTGCATATTCCGAAAGAACAGTCCTGAATCAGGGAGTAACCAACAAAGTGACCATTGATCCGTTTCATAGCAGAAAAATTGTTCAGATCAATAATCTCGATGCTGTTATTGCCGGAACCGGCGATACCTATGAAATAATAGCCCAGTCGATGGGACTGGAAGCCTGGGAGCTGTATCGGTTTAATGATCATGCCACCGGATACAGACCACAACCCAATGAGGTGGTTTATGTAGAGTCAAAAAGAAGAAAAGCTGAAAAGAATCATGAGTTTCATACCGTGAGCGAGGGGGAATCTATGCATTTTATAGCTCAAATGTATGGAATTAGACTTAAACCTCTCTATAAGCTGAATCGGATGGATCCAGGTGAGCAGCCACAACCCGGGGAGGTCATACATCTGCGAAAAAAAAGGCCAGCCAGATAAGGAATCTGTACGAAATACAGATACCTATCTGTCAATTATTCATGCTTTCTGCTCCCGGACAGCAAATTTTTCAGTGTTTTGTATGATTGGTGTGACAATTTGTCTATCAGTTATTTATGGATTATTATTTGTTCCTGTAATGCGAAATTTTTAAATTTTATAGGATGAACCTGAATAATTTTACCATAAAGTCACAGGAAGCTGTACAACAAGCTTTTTTGATTGCCCAGGGGAATAACCAACAAAGTATTGA
>Ga0172382_10002992_pt1 | contig 27256 bp, 23 predicted proteins | sample Leawel138RmetaG_FD_122245 | JGI IMG/M metagenome (GOLD analysis project Ga0172382, IMG submission 122245) | Leachate microbial communities from a municipal landfill in Southern Ontario, Canada - Leachate well 138R metaG | ecosystem: Engineered > Solid waste > Landfill > Unclassified | place...
CGCAGGTGCCATCGGCCTTGACGGATATCCCGATCCCGACGTGTACCTGGAAGACGACTTTGACCTGGAAGTCGTGGAGGACAGCTTCGCGGCGGTGGGCAACGCGGCAAACTACGAATCGCTCGATGTGGCAGACAACAGTGAAACCATCACCATCAGCGACACCATCAATGATACAACAGTCACTCTCGAAGCAGATCTGCCAGAGCTTGTTGAAAACTGGTCAAATACGGAGGTTACCTTCACGGCCACAGTTGACAACGAAGTTACTGGCGAAGACTTAATGCTTCATCTTTACACTGGAGAAGGTGAAGAGGCGGTTTTGCTGACAACAATAACGATTCCTGTGGGCGCAACCACCGGCTCCAGCCCGGCCACAATTTATGAAGATGACGGGAATCTCTCCGTGTACATCGGGGAGGATTGGGAAGGGGGCAATTACGAGAATCTAATCACCGGTAATCCCGTGAACATTGAGATTACCGATACAGTGCCTTCGCTTGAGGCAGAAACAGGTTTGTCGGTTGACGAGACCGAAGGATTGCAATCGGTAACGGGCGACTTTGAATTCGATTATGGTTTGGATGGGCCAGGGAGCATTGAACTTAATGCCGACGAAGACGCAACGTGGGATCCGGACAGCTTGACCCTCAGCGCCGATGACGGAACTTGGAAGGTGGTTGTAAATGTCGAGGATGGCACTTACACCTTCACCCAGCTCAAGGCCATCAACCATCCCGATGAAAATGATCCTCACGACCAGGTCGACATCACCTTCAAGGCCACGGTGACCGATGCCGATGGATCTACGGTGAGCCAAAATATCACCGTCACTGTCTACGATGACGGGCCTCAAGAAGCTCATGACGAAAGCTGGGTTAAGGTCCAGATTCCTGTCAGCGAGGCCACCATCAGCGGTTATAAGGCGGGCTGGTGGGCGGAGGGAGAGAGGCCGTGGGATACCAAAGTAATCAACAAGATTGAGGGTAATGATGGCGATGAATACTATGAAGGCATATACTGGGGTGGCGGCACAGGCCTCGGGGATAAATCCGGCTACACCTTCATCGATAACAGCGATTTGAAGGAGGACGGCGACACGGTAACTCTCGGCGAGAATGTGATGCTTGGTACTTTCACGCATATCAATAAGTCAATTCCCTCCGGCACTGGAATCACCGGTGCCTGGCTGAAGGTGACCTTTAATGTTGTCGTCGACGGGGAAACGGTCCCGGTTGACCATTGGATCCGGTTTGATCACACCGAAACTCCAAATAATTATTCCCCAAGTACAAACCCCGGGAACAACGACATTGTGACCATCTCGGAGGCCACCGCATCGGCAAAGGTCCCGGTTGGTGACGTGTGGTATACAGTGGAGATTCTCGGGTTCTCTAAAGATGGTGGGAATACTTTCAGCTTGCAAGCATCCACTGTGGAAACTAAGAGCACTTCCTTCGACCTCTATGCCAAGGTTTATGCCGATGTTTATTACACACCAACGGTTGAAGGCGACCTCAATGTTGACTACGGTACAGACGGAGCTCATGCCACCGAGGCCCTTGCCTTCCCTGATCATGAGTATCAAATCGGAGATGAAAACGTAGTAGTTCAAGGAACATACGGAGAACTGACGGTATTCGAGGATGGCACCTATGAGTATAAGGTTTATGACGACGTACGTGACGAAATGGGGAAGGGTACACAGTATCAAGACGAATTTCGTTATACTGTGAAGGATGCCGATGGGGATACTGTTGAATCGACGCTGACCATCAATGTCGTCGGTATGGGCGCGGCGGATAAGATCGTTCAGGGCACTTCTGGCGACAATACCCTCATCGGTGGGGAAGGTGACGACATCCTCATCGGCGGGCTTGGCGCCGACACCTTCGTCGTGGGTCTGGGTGATGACACCATCCTGGATTACAATCAGGAGGAAGGTGACGTGGTTGATATCAGCAGCGTATTTGAAGATGGTTTCACTCTCGGCGTTGCTGATAACGCGGGAAAGGCACAGTTGAATATTTTAAACGGAGAAGAGATTGTCGGCAGCGTGACGTTCGACACTATCGAATACGGGAACCTTGACCCTGACTACGAACTCGACTCGTTGCTGGGCATGGTGAATATTGATGATGGAACAACCATCTCATAACTGAATGAAGGAACCGTTACATCCTTCTAACAACCGCCACGAAGGTGTCCTGATCAAACCTTCGCGGCGGTTTTTTTAACGAAACCGTAAAAAAGAAGATACCCCTAGGACACCAAAAGTTGATGGCCCCATAAAAAGCCTAAAAACACCTAGTTGAGGACGGCTTTGTAAAAAGCTCCGCAGGCAAGGCGCTCACATCCTGAGGAATGAGGCGTACTGAGCGGTACGCCGCAGTGACGAAGGATGCAGCGCAACGCAGCATCCGGGCTTTTTACGAAGCTGTCAATAAATTATTGTTGTATTTTATTCTCTTGTGATACAACAAAGCAAAAAAAGGTGGGACGGTATCATGGCCATCAGGAAACAGAGCACCCTGAAGTCGGCAGATGCCCGGAAGCATCCGCGCTACTCGGCACCGGAGGGCACCCTGGTCATCGTGTCGCCCGGTTCCGACAAGGAATGGACGGTTCAGGCCATAGACATCAGCGCCGGTGGAATGGCCTTTATCTATCGGGGATCTCCGGACGATCTCGACAAGTCGGGCGTCCTCAAGATACTGGCGAAAAACGCGGAACTCGAAAACATCACCTTTGATACTGTCTCCGACATACAGGCGCCCCAGGCGGCGGACTCATCGATACCGCTGCGACGTCGCGGCGTAAAATTCAAGTGGATGGGTGAAATGAAGACAAAAGATTTGCAGGCTTTCATGAAGCATTGCTGCACGTGACACACCGGAGCCTGTGGAAGGCTCCGCTATTGAACTCTCTGTGGAGAGAGCGCCATCTCCATGGAGGCGTTTGAGTCTTTGATCTATTTCTTTGACATTTCCATTAATTTCAGATAGGTTGCACATCCTCTGCAATACCCTGCACCATCCATCTTTAACCCGTTACAATGCGACACGATAGGGGGAACCCATGGCCAGCCGGCAAGAAACCGATCACGAAGCCGTTCATGAAGCAGGCGCCGTGAAGGAACCAGTCTGGAAGCGAAACGGAACGAAAAGAAAGAATGAACCCGTTGATACGCAGCCGGCGGGTACGGAAGATACCTATCGCCTCCTGCTGGAAAACCTCAACGAGGTTGTGTACGCACTGGATGACAAGGCGGTTATCACCTACATATCGCCGAGTATCGAGCGGCTTTCGGGCTACACGCCCGAGGAACTGATCGGGAAGCTGTATATCGATCTCGTCTATCCGGAGGATAGACAGAACCGTTATGAGCAATTCAGGAATATCCTGACGGACAGGGGAGGACCTTCTGAATACAGATTTTGCATAAAGGATGGAACTTCCCGCTGGATACGGACCAACGCGAAGGCTGTGTTTGGAGGGGGTCGCGTCATTGGAATCCAGGGAACCCTGATCGATATCACGGACCGGAAACAGGCAGAGGAGGCATTGCGACAAAGCGAGGAAAAATATCGCCACATCTTTGAAAAGGCTGGAGAAGGCATACTGGTCGCCCGGAGCGAAACTTGTAAGTTCGTGAATCCCGCCCTGGAACGCATCCTGGGATATCCGATGGAAACGATTACCTCGGAACCGTTCGTAACCTTCATCCATCCCGACGACCAGGCACTGGTCACGAACCGTCATCATCGAAGGATGCAGGGCGAGTCGCCGGAGACAGGATACGATTTCAGAATCATTAGACCCGACGGGGCGGTAAGGTGGGTCACCATCCAATCGCAGGTTATCGAGTGGGAAGGGGAACCGGCCAACCTGGCGTTCATTATGGACATAACCGACCGCAAACGGGCGGAAGAGGCGTTGCGGCAAAGCGAAGAGATGTACAGGACGTTTGTCGAAAACGCGAGCGATATCGTCTTCTGGACCGATGAAAATGGATACTTTACCTTCGTAAACCCCGTCGCGCTTCGCATCACGGGTTACGGAGAAAAAGAGTTGCTCGGAAAACACTACCTCACATTGATTCGGGAGGACATGCGTGACGAGGTCACGCGATTCTTCGGCCGTCAGTTTGTAAAAAAGCTTCATAACACGTATTCGGAATATCCATTCCTGACGAAGGACGGTGACGAGCTCTGGCTTGGACAGAATACTCAGTTGATACTGACCAATGATCGTGTCGCGGGCTTTCAGGCGGTGGCCCGGAATATCACGGACATGAGGCAGACAAAGGAAAAGATTCATCAGATGGCCTACCACGATGCGCTGACGGGGCTTCCCAACAGGCTGCTCTTCTCCGACCGCCTCGATATTGCCCTGGCACAGGCCGGAAGGCATCAGGCGCATGTTGCCGTTATCATGCTCGATCTCGACTATTTTAAAGACGTCAATGATACCCTGGGACACGACGCGGGAGATGTTCTTCTGAAACAAGCCGCAGACCGGCTCAGCGCGTTACTGAGGAAGAGCGATACCGTCGCGCGTTTCGGCGGTGACGAGTTCGTGCTGATTCTTCTTGACCTGAAAGAAGAAAATGACGTGATTCCCGTTGCCGAAAAAATCGTTGAGAGTTTTCGCAGGCCTTTCCTTATCGACAGCCATGAACTCACAGTCACAGCAAGTGTCGGTATCGCTGTTTATCCCCAGGGAGGAGAAGATGAGACCATGCTCATGAAGAATGCTGACATCGCCATGTATGATGCCAAAAAAGCGGGACGGGATCGCTACCTCATCTATCGTGATGGCTGAAGATTCGCTGTCCGCCCCGGGAGGTTTTCGCGTCTCCCGACCGCAATCAGCCAACAATATGAAGAACGTACAGAGCAGGTTCGTTCCGGCAGGCCTTCTTTATCCGGGATCGGGACATCAGACGGAGATCTTTGAAAAACTATCGACTTCGTCATTTCGACCACAGGGAGAAATCTTACAACATATCGATATTAAAGAAAGATTTCTCGTCGCTCGCACTCCTCGAAATGACGGACCTTAAGGCGCTCCTCGAAATGACACAATTCAATAATTCTACAGGAAACAGTCAAGCCCTAAGCTCTCAAACGATTATTCCGCCACGAAAAAATCTGTGGCCGCTCAGGCCGAAGGCTGAAAAGCCCGAAATCCTGTTAGCAACAAATAGAAATGTCCGGTTTTATAGCACGTGATTTGTCCGCTTCCGGTATCGATCTTCCGATCAGGGAATAAGCGGAGGAGGTAAGCAACAACCATGAAAACACTTTATTTTGAGGACTTCAAGGCGGGTGATCGATTTGAATCACCGGGCATAACCGTAACGGAAAGCCAGATAATCGACTTCGCGATGCATTACGATCCCCAACCCTTTCACATGAACGTAGAGGCCGCCGGGAACTCTATCTTCGGCGGCCTCATCGCCAGCGGCATTCACACCATGGCACTCATGTTCAGGCTCTTCCTGATGACAGGTGTGATATCGGCCTCAAATCTCGGTTCCCCCGGAATCGATGAGCTCAAGTGGCTCAAGCCCGTAAGACCCGGCGACACATTGAAAGCCGTCGGCGAGGTCCTGGAAATCATCCCTTCCGGTTCAAAGCCGGATCGCGGAATTATCCGCTTCCGGTTTTCGGCGGTGAACCAGCACAATGAGACAGTCCTCACACAGATCGGCAACCAGATAATCGCGAGGAGGTCGAGATCAGGCTGAGAGATACACCTTCACATCCCCGCGATGGTCATGCGAGACCTTGAATTTTGTCATTTCGAGGAGCGCCTTAAGGTCCGTCATTTCGAGGAGCGCGAGCGACGAGAAATCCTGATGATGGCCGTTAGTGAAAGATTTCTCCCTACGGTCGAAATGACAAAAATGGCTGGTATTCAACGCTCTCCTTGTCATTTCGAGGAGCGCCTTAAAGTCCGTCATTTCGAGGAGCGCGAGCGACGAGAAATCCTGATGATAGCCGTTAGTGAAAGATTTCTCCCTACGGTCGAAATGACAAAAATGGCTGGTATTCAACGCTCTCCTTGTCATTTCGAGGAGCGCCTTAAAGTCCGTCATTTCGAGGAGCGAAGCGACGAGAAATCTTTCCTCGATATCGACATGACACAATCGATAGGTTTAAAGGTCTCCATGCCTGACGGACAACTACCGTCCGGAGGTACAAAGCATACCGATTTTTGTCTTGCTGATGGATGAGTTACGGAATCAAGAAAAAAGATTTCTACAGTGCCCTTATGCGGCAAAAGAGGTGATGAATGGTCAGTGATGAAAACATACGGGAAGATCCCCGCGCCGGCCTGTCGGCCCTTATCCGCGATTTCATGCTGTATTCGCCGGAGAACACTCTGGATAACGGACGCGATGAGCCTGCCTGGGAGGAGCCTCTCGTCGGTTTCTCGCGAGGGGATGATCCCCTCTATGGCTCATTAAAAGCCGATATCGGGGATTTTTTCTGGACGCCGGGTGAAATTTTCCGGACAACCTTCAACAGGGAACCGGGCGACCTGACGGTGATAGCATGGATTCTGCCACAAACGAAGATCACGAAAGAAGATAATCGCAGAGAAAAAATCTACCCCGCCGAGCGCTGGTCCCGGTCGAGGCACTTCGGTGAAATTGCCAATCGTTCCCTCGCCCTCCACCTGGTGCAACGGCTTAAAGCAGCCGGTATCGAAGCAGTTGCCCCCGAGTTTTCACCGCTCTGGCAGTGGCAGACATCCGAGCGCTACGGCTATGCTTCCAACTGGTCCAATCGTCACGCGGCCTATGTGTCGGGACTTGGAACTTTCAGCCTCACTGACGGCCTGATCACGGCCAGGGGCAAGGCGATACGTTGTGGTTCCATTGTGGCCGGAATCGGCATCGAACCGACACCTCGAACCTACAAGGATCATCGCGGTTATTGCCTGTTCTATTCCCATAACGGAAAATGCGGCACATGTATTCCCCGTTGTCCCGCGGGAGCCTTGAGCGAGAAAGGCCATGACAAAAGCAAATGTCGAAATTATCTCTTTGACGTGATTGCCGACTACTCGCAGGAGCGCTATGGATTTACCGGTTACGGTTGCGGCCTCTGCCAGACCGGCGTTCCGTGCGAATCCCGCATACCCCTGGTCGATGATGTATAGAATCCAGGGGGGGGAATTACCTCCACTCTATTCGAGGCTTGTTGCGCGGGGGGATGCGATGGTGCCGGTACTGCGGGTATCCCAGCATGAGTGCCCCAAACGCCCGGTGGCCCTGGGGAACACCGATGGCCTGTGCCAGCGGCGGATAGGCATTGACAGCCCTGTAGACATTCCCCGCCCAGCAGGTCCCGAGATTCATGGCTGTCGCGTGCAGATCGAGATGTCCCAGGGCCAGGGCGCAGTCCTCGGGGCCGTACCCCCAGTTCTCGTCGGCGTGGGCGATTATGAGATGGGGAGCCCCTCTGCATATCCTGTCAACTCCGCTGTCCCAGATGGAAAGCGCGTGAAGAAGACCCCTGTCCGGATTTTCTCTGGCCAGCGACCGTATCCAGTCGATGACCAGTGCGGCCACGCGCTGTACTTCGTCGGGGCTTTCGATGACGATCCAGTGCCAGGGTTGCACGTTCTTCGCCGATGGCGCGTGGCACGCCGTCTCCAGGAGCTTCTCGAGTACTTCCCTCGGTATGGTCTTTTTTTTAAAATTTCGAATGGATCGCCGTCCATTCAGAAGCTGTTCGGCCTGCCCGGGTGTAACGCGCAGGTCGTTCTTCAGGGAAACGCAGTCTTCCGGGGAGAGCCATGAAAGACTCAAGGCAGCGGTCGGACAGACAGACACGCAGTGGCCGCATCTTATGCAGAACTCTTCAAAATCTGCAACGGGGATGGGAACCTTCCCCTGCTCATCCATGCGAAGGACCCTCATGGGGCACAGGGCGACACATATGCCGCAAAGATTACAGAGATCAGCGTCAATCAAAACATGGTTCATCGTTTTCTCCATGCCGGAAGGGCATCTGAATATATCAGTGTTATCGGACAAGCACATCAGGCAGATAGAGAATAGTCTGTGGAAAATAAGCGCATATTGCAAGCCCTAAAAGCATCAGTATGATGAAGGGCACTATTCCCTTGTAGATGTCTGTGATACCGAGTCCGGGTACATTGATCCCCTTGAGATAAAAGAGCGCGTATCCCAGGGGAGGGGTCAAGAATGATGTCTGGAGGTTAATGGCAATCATCATAACAAACCAGAGCGGATCAAAGCCGAAATCAGCCGCGATGGGAAGAAAAATGGGGAAACATATCAGGACGATGCCGATCCAGTCTATGAACATTCCCAGCAGAAAGACTATAAACATCATCAACCAGAAAGTACCCCATTTGCTCAGGCCGAGTCCCATAACAAAATTAGTTACAACCTTGCCGCCCCCTATGCCGAGAAAGACACCCGTAAAACAACTTGCACCGACAACGATAATGAGAACCATCGTTGATGCCGTAGCTGTGTTTACCGCTGCCTGGTAAAGCCCCTTCCATGAAAATTTCCTATAGACGATGACCATGAGAAAAGCCAGAAAGGCACCGGCTCCCGATGCCTCTGTCGGCGTGGCAATGCCCGTAAAAAGGCTCCCCAGAACCCCGAGGATTAATATGGCGGGAGGAACGAGAGATTTGCTGACCATGGTGAAAATCTTGAAGTTGGATATAGAAGCCCTCTCCTGTTTGCTCAAGGAAGGACCCATATCAGGATTAAAAAAGCAAAGTACTGCAACATAGAGCAGATAGAGACCGGAAAGAAGGATCCCCGGAATAATCGCGGCTGCAAAGAGCTTTCCAACGGAAAGCTGGGCTTGGCCTGCCATTACGACGAGCATGATGCTTGGAGGAATGAGAATGCCGAGGGTACCCCCCGCACAAACGACCCCGCTTGCCAGCTTCTTGTCATACCCATATTTAAGCATCATGGGCAGTGCCAAAAGTCCCATTGTCACGACGGAGGCGCCGATGATTCCCGTACAAGCGGCGAAAATGGTTGATACGATGACTACGGATATACCGAGACCGCCTCGTATGGGCCCCAGCAGATACCTCAATGCCGTAAACAGATCTTCGGTAATCCCTGAACGATCGAGAAACTGGGCCATAAAAATGAAAAGAGGTATTGCAAGAAGGACATAATTATCCATCACGCCATATATTCGCGTTGGGAACATACCGAAAATGGATGGACCCCAGTCAATATAGCCTACCAGTACAGCCAGTCCACCAAGAACGAAAGCTATCGGATGCCCCATGAATATTCCGATGAGCAGGCCCGCAAGCATCAGTATGGAAAGGACTTCAGGGCTGAGGTCAATCATGATGCAACTCCTTTTATAATTATGCATTTCTTGATGACTTCCGATATCCCCTGGATAATGAGCAGCAGAAAAGCAAGGGCCATGAATGATTTTATCGGGTACAGAGGCGGCGCGAAGGCACTCCAGCTGGTCTCCCACATTGACCATGATTCAAGAGCATAGAGAAAGGACTTCCAGAAACAGACAATGGTGAAGGGAAAGAAAAAAACAAAATATCCGATCAGATCCAGAACAGCCCTCTTCGCCTCAAACATGTGCATCGTGACAATGTCTATGGCTACGTGTGATTTGTGAAGCAGGCCATAGGAAGCAACAATCATGAAATAGATCCCATAGGTCTGTGTGATCACCTCGAAGCTCCAAATAGTCGGTGACCCGAAAAATCTTCTCATGATGATTTCAAATACGGAAAGGAGAGTGAGGGGAACAATCAGCCAGATGAATATTCTACCTGTCCATTCACTGACTGAATCTATCAGTCTTGTTACTTTATTCAGATAAACAGTCATCACACCTTTCCTTTCGATCAATTGGAGGAAAAAATTACATTTTGCGGGAATCCAAAAGATTTTGAAACCATTTGGATTCCCGCTTGAACTTTCTTCAAAGCGTTTGAATTGATCTTTTTTAGAAAGGTCTTACTTTATAAGCTTTTTCAACTCTTCCGTGTCAAGGAACTGGAAGTTTCTTCCATGTCCGAAGGGCTTGCTGATGTCCCTCCACTGGCTTATATTTTCCAGATACTCGGCCTGTGAAAGTGCGACTTTTGCAAAAAGTGGGTTCTTTGCGGCAGAATCCATGGTGTGTTTATTTACAGACTGCTGAATGACATCGAGGTCAGCACCGGAGAGGCGTGTTATCTTAGTGCCGCGGTCAAGAAATGCTTTTGTCGCGGCGATGTTCTGATATTCAAAATAACTGTAGGACCAGACGAAATTCGCCATGGCCGCCGTTTTCAGGATAGCCCTTTCAACATCGCTCATGGAGTCCCAGAGCTTTTTGCTGATTATGGCACTGAAAACAGCACTTGGCGCGTGCCAGGCCGGTGTAGCCCAGTACTCAGTAACTTCAGCAAGGCCAAGCTTCCAGTCAACTGAGGGGACATTGTATTCGCAGGCATCGATGACACCTTTTTGCAGGGCCTGGTACACTTCCGACCCTGCCAGCATCACTTGAACACCACCGATGTCCTTGAGAACCAGACCTTGAATTTTCCCCCCGATTCTTGTTTTCAGACCCTTGTAATCGGCCAGGGTATTGATTGGTTTGTGAGCCCGCACTCCTGATTCGGATGAATGAACTCCGAAGGGCAAGGCAACGAGACCGTACTTCCCGTATACTTCATTTATTACCTCCAGCCCTCCCGCCTGGTAAATCCAGACCATATAATCCGTAGCGGTCAGGCCCATGGGATGGGAACCGATGATATTGAACGCCTCATCTTTTCCTGCCCAGTAACCGCCCCAGTCGCCACCGAGATCAATGGTCCCGGTGCTGACGGCATTGAGAAGTTCAAAGGGCGGAACCAAGTCTCCACCAGGGAAAAATTCAATCTGAAGCTCGCCTCCGCCGAGTTCGTTTACAAGTTTCACAAAATTTTTATCGATTTCAACAAGATCGATACCTGTTGACCATACGGAACTCATTTTTAATTTCTTCGGCGCGGCATCAAGCGAGTTAAGAGATCCGGCAACGAAGAATGCAAAAAAACTGATGAGAACAACGGTCATGATCTTTTTCATTTTTTCCTCCTTTTTCGGTGTTGTTGTTAGTCGTCCCGGAGCGACACGAACGTCCCTTCAAGGCTCGACAGGTTGAAGAAAGGTTTTCTTCCAATAAAAATGGAGGAGACTCTTACGTCTGTTATCCTGTCAAAAAACGCACGAGATCTCACCAAACGTTACTCCCGAAAGTCTCCGGAGGCATGCCCCGGTATTATAATCGAATGCTTAATTGTGTTCTGGGCGTCGGACATTTTTCGACTTCTAACTTTTAAGTAACATAGGCATAAGTATATGAATTCATGTGGCACACATTCTCAACGATGCCCGCTTATGGCACGTTAGTTTTATGATGCAGGCCCGCCGGAGGCCGGCTGGGTGCTTTTTAGTAGTTTCATGAAAACTTGCAGGTAATCCCCCCATCGACGACCAGATTCATGCCTGTCACATACCGTGCCTCATCCGATGCGAGGAACAGGGAGGCGTAGGCGACATCCCAGGCGTCACCCATTTTACCGGTGGGACACTGGGCGTCCCGCACCTCTATCATTTTTCCCACGTCTCCGTCGGCATACTGCTTTTTCAAGGGTTCTACAATCATGGGCGTATTCATCAAGCCCGGCAGCACGCAATTAGCCCGAATACCCTTGGAGGCGTACTGCACCGCCACGTTCTGGGTCAGCTGGTTCACGGCACCCTTGGAGGCATTGTAGGCACAGCTGGGGTATCCGGTGAAGCGCAGTGCCGCTATGGATGACACGTTTACGATGGCTCCTCCTCCCTGCCTTTCCATAACGGGCAGGCAATACTTGCAGGTCAGGAACACGCTCTTGACATTCACGCTCATTATTCTGTCCCAACTCTGTTCACTGAGTTCAACAGGCCCTCCCACCTCGACAATTCCTACGTTGTTCTGGAGTATGTCGATTCTGCCGAAGCGAGCCAGGCATGCTTCCACCAGGGCTTCTACCTGACCGGATTGAGTGACGTCCGCCTGGCAGGCCTCACAGTCACCGCCTTCGCCGATGATGATATCCCTGGTTTCCTTTGCGGCGAACAGGTTGATGTCAACCGCGAAAACACAGGCTCCCTCCCGGGCGAAAAGGACTGCCGTCGCCTTGCCGTTCCCCCATCCTTCACCTATTGAACCAGCGCCTATGACAAGGGCTGTTTTACCGTCGAGTCTTTTTGACATGACACCACCTTTCTCTATCTATAAAACACCGATTTTCTTCCCCAGAGTCTTGTGTGCCCTCGGCAGGTCGGGCTCAAAAAACTGAAAGGGCGGGACTGGATATCGCGCACCAATAGCCCTGCCTGCCTCACTGAGGCCCTGCACGAGCTCGGGCAAAGACCGGGCGGGTAGCGCGAAGACCATTTCATCGTCCTGGGCCATGGCAAAAATGCGCTCCCCGTTGCCGGGGATACTGATTTGGGGAGTTCCAGTCTTGAAGGGGACAATCAGGTACTGTTCACACTCAAGCTTACCGCCGAAGAAACCGGGAATCCGGTTTCCGGTCATATAGGACCATGCCTGGGACAACCTCATCACCTGGACCGGATTGCCATAGATGACGATTAGATCAGGGTCAAAGAGGGCTTTCTCGGCGGGCGCGACCAGTATCGATTCTATCTCCCCTTTTTCGAAACGGGCCAATGAATCAATTTCGCGGGCCCCGCAGGGCACATCTTTTGAAAAGCCGATCTCGGTGAAAAGATCGGTCAGATCCGTCGACGGGTCCTGGGAGTCACTGAAACCGAAAAGGATGGCCGCCGGCACACACAGAATGTCCTCCCGTGTAAGCCCCACGGTCCATCCATAGTAGCGAGCAGTAGTTATAGCCTGACAGATGACAAATCGCCTGCCCATTTTACTCAACGGACGGCGTGTTTTATCGGGAAATGCTTTCTCTTCGACCCGGTAACTGATTGCCACCGGTGACGTTTTCAGGCGCAGGTTGCTCCTGATGAATTCCGAATGCTCTCGAACATCTGATTGTGTCACGGTGCCCCTCCCTTGCATCTTCGCAACCCTCCGACCATGAACGTTTGCGGATGTGTCGGCAGTTACTGATTATTATCTCTGACGGCTTCGTAAAAAGTCCGGATGCTGCGTTGCGCTGCATCCTTCGTCACTGCGGCGTACCGTTAAGTACGCCTCATTCCTCAGGATTTGCGCGCCTTGCCTGCGGAGCTTTTTACAAAGCCGTCCCCAATCAGGCGTTTTCGCACTTTTTACGGGACCGTTATCTCTGTGCTTTTCGCTTCATACCTTGATGAGCATTGCGTCACCCTGGGCATTGCCTGAGCAGATGCCGCAGACGCCGATACCTCCTCCTCGTCGTCTCAACTCGTATCCGAGGGTCATGAGAATGCGCGCTCCCGTGGCGCCGATGGGGTGACCATAGGCGATCGCGCTCCCGTTAACGTTGACTTTCTTGAACATTTCCTCTTTTGACATTCCCAGGACGGATCGGGCACTGATGAGAACAACCGCGGCGAAGGCCTCGTTGATTTCGACAAGATCGACCTGCTCCAGAGTCATGTCGTTCTGGGCCAGGAGCTTCTTGATGGACAAGCCCGGAACGGTGGCAATATCCTTTGTCGGCTGGGACACCTCGGCATAATCCAGGATGGTAAAGATGGGCTTCATTCCCAGCTTATCGGCCATTTCGCGGCTCATGAGCATGCAGACATCGCCCCCGTCGTTCACGCCCGGGGCATTGCCGGCAGTCACGCTGCCCGTCAGTCCCGTGACGGTGCTCTTGTGGTTGAAGACCGGAGGCAGTGTGGCAAGGACCTCCTTTGTGGTGGCAGGCCGCGGCCCTTCGTCTCTGTCGAATATAACCGTCACTTTCCCCTTGGGAATCTGCACGGGGAAAATTTCATCGTCGAGCCGGCCGGCTTTCATGGCCTCAACAGCCCGCATCTGGGATAGATAGGCCCATTCGTCCTGATCCTCCCGGGTGTAGCCGAATTCGTCTGCTGTTTCAGAACCGTGAATTGCCATGTGCCGATTGTAGAATGGGTCCCAGAGACCATCATAGACCATCAGGTCAACAACACGGCCGTGGGGAAGCCCCATACGGCTTCCCCACCGCATATCGGGAAGCGCATAGGGGCAATTGCTCATACTTTCCTGCCCCCCGGCGATGATGATTTCGGCCCTGCCTGTCTGGATCATCTGTACAGCGAGGTCAACTGTCTTGATTCCCGAGGAACAGACCTTGTTTACGGTGATCGACGGAATGTGCTGGGGCAGGCCGGCAAGCAGGGTTGCCTGACGGCTGGGAACCTGACCGCAACCGGCAGGGACTACCTGCCCCATTATCACGTAGTCCACGTCTTCACCGCTGACCCTGCCCTCCGTCCGGCGAAGGCATTCCTTGATTGCAAGGGCCCCAAGTTGGGCGGCATCGAAGGATTTGAGGGATCCACCGAAAACACCGTAGGGTGTACGGCATGCTTCCACGCAGACGACTTCCCGGAAATTCCGGTACTGATTCCTGATTTTCCGGCCCATAGTGGAGAAGTCAGGCCGGCGCTCGCCGAATCGAGCAACCGTCGCGTCGGCATAATAATCACTTCTTGTTTTTTCGAGTTTCTGCGGTGTTTTTTCCATGCTTCAGTCCTTTGTGACCTTCTCTATCCGTGTATCCCCACCGCCCCGGCACGGCACGGATTACAGCGGTTCAAAAGCCAAAATCGTATTTTGAGAGGGAATTCCCCGAGATCTGTGAAGAAATTTCACCTTTAAAGGTGTTCCTATCCTGATATCCTCCGGTCTTTTCGCGTCGATCCCTTCGATGCGGGCAACGACCCGGGTACCTTCATCAAGTTCGACAACACCGACACAATAGGGGTTGTCCCTGTCATAGCCTTCTTCAATGAGGGCCCGGGGACCGATGTTGATACACGTAAACGCCGCCAGTTTGCCGGTTCCCTGCATCCGGGTCCAGGTCATACTGAACTCCCTGCAACGGGAGCACATCGCCCGCGGAGGGGTGTAGGTGATGGCGCATTTTTCACAGGTCGACCCCATGAGCTTTTCTTCCGAAAGGTATTCTTTGAAAGAGATATCACTGAATTCTCTGTTTTCCATGAAGCTATCTCCTCTCAAGGATGGTGAAGGTACAGGTTCCCCCAGTGCCCCCCAGGTTGTGGGCGGCCCCGACGCGGAGATTGCTGTTGGGAATCTGCCTGTCACCGGCCCTGTTTGTCAACTGTTCCCAGATTTCCACGAGCTGCGAAACTCCCGTCGCACCGACCGGGTGGCCCTTGCATTTTAAACCGCCGGAGGTATTGATGGGTTTCGAACCGTCAAGCCGAGTATGTCCCTCGTTGATGTATTTGTAACCCGTCCCCGGCTTGAAGAACCCTATGTCCTCGGTATGAATGAGTTCCGCCACTGAAAAGCAGTCATGAACCTCGCAAAACTGAATGTCATCAGCGGTGTAGCCCGACATGGAAAAGGCCTCGTGGACGGCGTGCCTGGTTGCTTCCATGGAGGTCATTTCATCCATGGCATGCAGTCCACGACCGCTCCCCTGCCCCAGGCCCGCCACATATACGGGATCGTCGGTAAAATTTCCGGCTATGTCTCCGGCTACAAGCAGTAGACAGGCGGCCCCATCGCTTATGGGACAACAATCGTAGAGATGCATGGGCCAGGCAACGGGCGGGTTTACCTTGGGATCACGAAGAAATTCCCTTTCGTTTGACCATCCGGTGATGGTCTTGCCCCGCCTCCGCGCCTGCTCGAATTTATCGGTCATGATCTCGAAGATGGATTTGTTAATCTGCGCTTTTGGGTTGAGTCTCGCGTTGTTGTGACTTTTTATAGTGATGCTCATCAGGTCTTCCCGGGACGCCCCGTACCGGGAAAAATAAGCCGTCGCAAAAACGCCGAAAACCCCGGGGAATGTAAATCCGACGGCGCTCTCATAAGGGGTCGTCGCCAAGGCCAACCCTTCAGCCACTTCTTCGGTGGAGCACTTTGACATGTCTTCGACACCACCCACAAGGACAACATCATAATAACCCGAAGCAATGGCAAAAACTCCCTCCCGGAATGCCAGGGCGCTTGACGCGCAGGCCCCTTCGGTCCTGGTTGCCGGTTTAGGCGAATGGCCGATCAGATCCGAAATAATGGGCGCCCAGTGGCTCTGGCGGGTAAAATAATCATTCGTGAAATTACCCAAGTACAGCGCTTCGATATCATTCGGGTCAAGCCCCTTTTTCACCGAACGGGCCATCGTCTGATAGGCCTCGGTAAAAAGATCTTTTGAGTCCTTATCGGGAAACATTCCAAATTTTGACATGCCTGCGGCGACAATCGCCACATCTCTTTGTAGACTTTTCTTTTTCACAGCGACCTCCTTACATGGTCTCATCTTTCGAACAAGGAGGGAAAGGACTGTGCCCGGTGACACTGACGCTTCCAGGAGTCCTGGGATGATTTATGGAGCAGAGCGTTTTCCTCAATCGTTCGGATATGCCATCGTGTTAAGCGTTATGGACAACTCTGCTGGTATAACCTTTCCAATATTTCTCCCTGAGTTCCCTCTTGAGAATCTTGCCGTAATTGCTCTTGGGAAGATCATCAACAATATCAACTGATCTTGGCCGCTTGTACCGTGCGATATTGTCAGTACAGAATACGATGAGTTCTTCCTCTGTTACCGAAGCACCCGGCTCAAGGGAAACAACCGCCTTGATGGCTTCTCCCCACTTGGGGTCAGGAACACCGATAACCGCGCATTCTCTGACTGCGGGGTGTCGGATCAACACTTCTTCGATCTCCCGGGGGTAGATGTTCTCACCGCCGCTGATAATCATGTCCTTCGAGCGGTCCATGATAAACAGGTATCCGTTTTCATCCATATACCCCACATCACCTGTGTGCAGCCACCCATCGACGAGGGTCTTTTCCGTTTCCTCAGGATTTCTCCAATAACCTTTCATAGAGATGTCCGATCGACAGGCAATTTCACCCTGTTCTCCCATGGGCAGTTCGTTGCCCTCATCATCGAATATTTTCACTTCCACATCGGTGCGCTGAATACCGGCGGAGGCAAGTCTTTTCATCTGTTCCTCGGTCCCCTCCAGCACATGGTCACCGATGGGCAGGTAGGTAATCGTCATCGGAGTCTCTCCCTGCCCGAAGAGCTGAACAAGGCACGGTCCGAGCTTTTGTATGGCTTTTTTGAGGTCTTCGACATACATGGGTGCCCCGCCATAATTCAGGCACTTCATGGACGAATGATCGTACTTGTCGCACGCCGGATGGTCGATGAGCATTTTCACCATCGTCGGCGCCGCGAACATGTTGGTGATCCTGTGTTCCTCTATCGTCTTAAATACCTGTTCCGGATTGAATGATTTGGATTCGAGAATTACGTTCACGGCGGCCTTTGCCACATTCGGCAGTGCGTACAAACCGCTTCCGTGGGAGAGGGGGGCCGCGTGAAGAATGGCGTCTTCCGGTCCGAGGGAACACATGTCAGCGAAGAAATTCATCGACATAGCCACCAGATTGCGGTGCGTCAGCATGGCTCCCTTCGGTTGACCCGTTGTTCCTGAGGTGTAAAACAGCCAGGCAAGATGATCCGGATCGACGTCGACATCGTTAAAGTCGGATGATTCCTCTGCCAGAAGATCCTCGTAATCGATGAGTTCACCGGAGGCCCCCCTGGTGGTAATAATAAATTCCACCTTTGGGAACATGTCCTTGACATCCATGACAGGCTCGTTGAACTCTTCTGAAATCACCACAGCCCGTGCCTCGCAGTGATCAATGATGAACCCGTACTCTTTGGGATGAAGCCTGAAATTTATGGGGCAGGACCCCAACCCTGCCTTGAAGCAGGCAAAGAGTGTTTCCAGGGTTTCGGGATAGTTGTACGTAAGAATAGCCACATTGTCGCCTTTTGTGACTCCAAGGCGTTGAAAGGCATTGGCAAGCTTGTTTGACCGCTCATTGAACTCCCTGAAGGTCAGTTTTTTCGGTCCGTGTATGATTGCCGGTTTGTCAGGAAACGTGAGGGCCGACTTGGTTAAAAATTTTCCAACATTCATAATGTTCACCTCGCTACGCGTATTTTTTCTTCATATCGCCGACTGCATGAGCAGGGTCTCCGGATCAACGGGTCCGGTGTCTCATCCTATGACCCAACCTCCATCCACATTAAGAACCTGGCCCGTGATATAGCTCGATGCATCAGACGCCAAAAAAAGGATGGCTTCCGCCATGTCGTTCGGATGTCCCATTCGAGGTATGGGAAGATTCTCGACTGAATAATTGAATCCCTCGGTCATATCGGTCTCGCATCCACCAGGGGCGACGGAGTTGACATAAATTCCATCTTTGGCGACATCCTTCGCAATCCATCTGGTGAGGGCGATGACACCTCCCTTGGCCGCCGCGTAGATGGGTCCTGACCGGCCGCTTGCACTTCCGGGATCATCTCCCGCTTTGGAGACAGCTCCGCCGATGATTCCTGAAATAGAGCTGACGTTGACAATTTTCCCGTACCCGTTCTCCCTCATGTGGGGATAGACGGCCTGGATGCAAAAAAAGGTTCCTTTAAGAATCACGCTGACGACCCTGTCAAAGGTCGCCTCCGTTGTCTCCATGAGGCTGTCCCGATGTACAATTCCGGCATTATTCACAAGAATGTCGATGCGACCGAAGGCTTCTATGGCCTTGTCCACCATGTCGGTCACGTCGTTCCGACTGGTTACATCGGCTTTGATAAACAGCCCCTGACGACCTTTCTCCTCGATTTTTTTAATTGTCTCGCCACCTGGAATGATGTCTGTAATGACCACATTCGCCCCTTCTCTCGCCAGGGCAATGGCTGTTGCGGCTCCTATTCCCCGGGATCCGCCTGTCACTATCGCATTTTTTCCGTTAAGGTTTACTGGTGTGCTTATCATTGCTCATTTTCCTCTTTTTTTTGTTGTTTCACTGACCAGGTTCCGCGCTAACCCGCACCCCGCTATCAACCACGCCCCATGGTCTTCGGCAGTATCAGGCTGATTTCCGGGAAGAAGAAGAGAATCAGGAGGGTTATGGTGGCAAAAAGAGTAAACCACATGCACCCGTGAAAAATTTTTGTCAGGCTGACGTCCTTCACTACTCCGGCGAGTACGTAAACATTGAGCCCCACGGGAGGTGTGATGAGCCCGATCGAACAGGATTGCGTGGCAAGGATTCCAAACCAGATTGGGTGATAGCCAAGCTGGAAAACCACCACGGGAAACATGATGGGCATCGTCACAAGAAGGAGTGAAAACGAGTCGAGAAACATCCCAAGAACCAGGAGAATAATCAAGAAGCCGAATACAACCATCAAGGGCGGAATAGAGAGGCTGCTCACCCACAGGGCGATCATCTGGGGAACCTGGGCCAGTGTGAGGAAAAAACTATAGATACCGGCACCGACAAGGACTATGAAAACCATGCAGGTGGTGTTCACTGTCTGTTTAAAACAGTCAACAAGAGCCTCGGGAAGAGTCTCGCCGATGAGCCCTTTCCTCCTGATAAGCAGGACTGCCAAGGCGATAAAGGCTCCCACGGCGGCTGCCTCCGTCGGTGAAAACCAGCCTATGTAGATGCCCCCGATAACGGTTACGAACAGGATGGCGGCGCTCAAGCCGTATCTCAACGAAGCGAAACGTTGTCTCCAACTGAATTTCTCCGTGTCAGGGGCGAGATTCGGTATAAACCTGCTTAAAAAAAGCAATCCTATCATGTATACCAGCATTCCAAGTATGCCGGGCAGGATGCCGGCTATCAGCAGAGCGCCCACAGAGGTATCCGTCAGGGCGCCGTAAACAACAAGAATAACGCTGGGAGGGATCATGATCCCAAGCACGCCGCCTGCGGCAACGATGCCGCAGGCAAGCCCGGGATCGTAACCATGTTTTCTCATTTCAGGAACTGCGACGGCACCCAGGGTTGCCGCTGTGGCAACGCTGGACCCGGAACATGCGGCGAAACCACCGCTTCCCAGTATGGCTGCCAGTCCCAGGCCCGCGGGAAGCCGCGACAACCAGAGACGTCCGATGGTGAAAATATCACGGCCGATACCGGCCTTGAAAGCAAAGTGCCCCATAATAATAAAAAGCGGCACGACAACCATCAGGTAACTCGCGGTCGTAGTGTAGGGGAACGTCTTCAGAGAAAGGAGGGCCTGGTTCCAGTCGCTGACCATGGCGCAACCAAGGAACCCCGTGAGACCCAACACAACGAAAACCGGTATTCCCACGGCAAGCATGAGAAGGATGACCGGAACGCTGATAATGACGGCTATGAAGGGATCAACCATTATTCGCTCCTGTACTGTGAAACCGTAATTATGTAGTAAGCCTGTTGTGCGCGCGGTGCCGACACACTTCTGACAGAAATTGTTGAATGTGCAACGACATTAAGGAAGCTCCTTTACTAGAATTCACGGACGGTAGTGGCAGAATCCCCGCCGTCTCCATCGTCCTTCCATCCCAGGAGTGCCCTGACTTCCATGATTATGTCAAAAATCAGCTGAATCATCAGAAGCAGAAGCCCGAGAGGAACCAGGCCCTTTGCCCACCATATGGGCATCTGTATCGAGCCCCATCGGAATTCTCTTACACTGTAGGAATCAAGAAAACCCATGTATGTCTGGTAGCATAGAATCGCCGCGAAAATGAGCGCGACGAACCAGCTTATGGTGTTGAGGATGTACTGTTTCCTCGCGGAACTCTTCATGAGGAACACCTCAACACGTATATGACCCCGTTCTATCTGGGTCCAGGTCGCGCCCATAAAAACACAGATGACAAGGATGACCTCGTTCAGTTCGAACATGCCCGGTATGGGGTTGTTAAACAAGAAGCGGGCCGTGGCATCGATAGTCGTGGAAAAAATCATGATAAAAATAGTGATGACTGAAATCCAACTCAACGTTATCGCGAATGTTTTGTATGCGGCTGCAACCCTTTCAATGACGAATGCCCTTTCTTTATTTTTCATGATCCGTAGCTTCCTTTGTTGTCAATGGCCCTTGGGGTATTCTTTCCGCAACCATGACCCGGGGCGTGATGTTGAACACACCTCGGGCCGGCTGAAGCTCAACAAACAGAAACGTTCGTCTTTATGTGTGGTTCTTCAGGTACGTCTCCCAGACATTGGGCAGTTCACCCGGATGGTATTTTTTGATCAGCGCATCGACATCCTTCTGGAAGGCAACACCGTCGAAACCGATGGGCTTCGCGACATTTTCGACCCACTCGTTCACCTGGCCGGGCTGAACCAGATCTTTTGCCTTTTGGATTTCAGCCTCCGGGAAAATTGAGAACTTCGCCCCGCCCTTCACCATCTCCGCCACACTCTCGGCAACCAGTCGCGTATAAAGTTCGGTGTATTTGTAATCGTAAATTTCCTTGGAAACCCCATTGAGGACTTCCTTGAGATCATCGGGCAGAGACAGCCAGAGCGTCCGGTTCATGACCACCGTGGTTGGGGCATGGGCGCCTGATCCAGATTCGATAATGTATGGAGCCTGTTCGTGAAGCTTTGATTTCTCGGCTGTAACGATGGCGAATGAAAAGACTCCGTCGAGGATTCTTCGTTCCAGTGATGTGTAGACTTCCGCGGCCACCACCGGCATGCCCACTCCGCCGAGCCGGTTGATAGTGTCGGCTCCGACGCCATAGCCGCGGACCCGTTTCCCTTTCAGCTCATCAATGGTCGTGATGGGGTCCTTCATCATGAGAGGCCCGTAGCTCCAGTTAGTAAAATACAGCACCTGGGCGTTGTTTCTCTTTTCCCACTCATCGCGAAGTTCGGGGTACATGTCATATATGTCCCGACAGACATAGAGGAGGGTGTCGGCATTGTCGCATCCCTTGTAGTACCACTCGAGTCCTCTGCTGATGGGAACTTCAGAGGGATAGTAGCCGTAGGAGATCATCGATATTTCAGAGAGGCCGTCCTTAATGGCCTGCATATGCTGCCCGACTCTCCTGAGGGAACCGGACCAGAACTTCTGAATTACGATCCGGCCATCGCTTCGTTTCGCGATTTCATCAAGATACCAGTTGTCAAGCACCGCCGGTTCCGCAGTCTCTCCGATGTAACAGTCATACTTCATCGTGTAGACGCCTTTTTTCCGAGCCTGCGCCAGGCTCAATCCCGGCATGAGTGACAATGTCGCTCCAATGGTGGCCCCACCTACTACCGTTGTTTTGAGAAATTCTCTGCGGGTGACTTCACTTTCCAAAAACTTTTTACTCATAGCTCCTCCTCCTCACTCTCCTTTGATGGTAAAAACGAACGCGGGTGCTCCGGGTATCCCGGACAGGCCACAGGCGCTCATCACTCCTACGTGGATCCATGGTCATACAGCCACATTCCTCACCGGTTGTGTTGAAGCAAACCAAAACAGGAATCTTCCCTTCCAGGCCATGATGCCGGCTCGAGACCTTTATTGAAAAACTATCGATTGTGTCGTTTCGACCTCTCCCCCGTCACTTCGACCTCTCCCCTGTCGTTTCGACCTCTCCCTCGTCACTTCGAACGTCCCCCCGTCACTTCGAACGCATGTGAGAAGTCTAAAAGATCCCTCGCTTTGCTCGGGACATGGATTTCTCGTCGCGACGCTCCTCGAAATGACAAGATTAAAGGTCTCGGGTCATGATTCCCTCCGGAACACCTGCTCATATCCTGCCTTCTTGCAGAATCAGTATAGAGCTGTTGCATCACGTATGTGACGGTCCGATTTTACCGAAGGGTACTGTTTATCCTTCTTCTTGAACTTTTTGCACTTTTTATGCCACGTTGGCAGCCTGGTTCTGCCGGGTGTGTCTCCGTCCCCCTTGAGACGAAAAATGAGCGCACGCAAAGGTCTTATTCTTGCTATTGAATCTCAGAAAGTTCCGGAATAGCCGGAATAGCTTCTACGGATGAGCTGTTTCGTACTTGAGGAAACTTGAAAAATTGCAAAACTGCAACCTCATTATGGGATGAATCGCTTAACGATGATGCCATCATGCTGATTGTTCTAGATATTTGGAATGGACTTGCATATTTGCATATGCCGGATTGAAGAGATTGCATATTTGCATATGCAATGCTATTGACAGTATATGGCCTGCGGCATGATTTTTGTTCCGGGAAGTGGATCGTGTACGGGGGTTTATGTCAGAACTCTTGAACAGCGAGGAAATACCAATGAAAATAGAAATGAACGATTTTAAAGAGCTGTCCTTTGGTTTTGCCCTGCTCGATGGAAATTTTTCTGTGCAATATATCAATGATAAAATGGCAAGTGTTCTGTTACGTTCAGAAGAATGGCTTGTAGGAAAGAATATCACACACCTGATCCCGACGATGCCGATGATTCCACCTGGCAAAATCTCTGCTTCAGGATATGTGAGAATGGAAAACGGCCTGTTGCTATCCATGGACATTGTACGAGTCAAGGAGAAAAAAGGACTGAATTACATGATTTTCTGCCAGGATCACTCGGAATATGACCACATTCTGGACCAGATCGCCATCTCATCAAAGAAAAAAATCATCAATGACAAAATGCTCGATAGCCTGTATGACGGCTGCTATATAACCGACGGCGCGGGCCACACGCTCTATGTCAACGACGCGTTCCTGGAGATGACCAACATAAAAAGACACGAAATAATCGGGAAAACGGTTCAGGATCTGGTTGACAGCGGGATTGTGCCAAAATCCTGCACACTCAAGGTACTCGAAACAGGCAAGATGGCCTCCATGATTATTGATTACTACAAGGGGAAAAGTTGCCTGGTCTCTGGTGCGCCGGTGTATGTCGACGGCAAACTCGAGCGGGTTATCTGTACAGTCCGCGACATGACGGAGCTTCTCGCTCTGAAAGACAAGCTTGCAAAGGTAACCTCAATAACCACCGGCCTCAAAAATCAGTTGAGAGTAATAGAATTCCAACAGGCGAACAAGTATGTTGCCGAGGCTCGCAGTAGGGTGATGGAAAATATTTATGAAAAGGCGATCAAGGTTGCTTCTTTTGATACACCGGTTTTGCTGCTTGGTGAAACAGGTGTCGGAAAGGATTTTCTTGCCAGATTCATGCACAATGTAAATACGGACAACTCTGAAAGCTTTCTCATTAAAGTAAATTGTGGGGCTATTCCGGGAACATTGCTGGAATCAGAACTTTTCGGCTATGAAGCGGGAGCTTTCACCGATGCCGGCAAACAGGGTAAAGCGGGTCTCTTTGAACTCGCGAGTAACGGCACGATGTTTCTGGATGAAATAGGCGAAATGCCTCTGAACCTCCAGGTGAAGTTGCTCGACGTAATACAAGACAGGACTTTCTACCGCGTCGGCGGCACAAAGGTCATTCGCACAAACGCCAAGATTATCTCAGCGACGAATTCAAACCTGGAAGAGTTGATCAGCCAGGGAAAATTCCGTAATGATCTGTATTATCGACTGAATGTAATCACGATTACTATCCCGCCTCTCCGCGATCGCAGGGATGACATCATTCCTATGGCCCTGCAGTTTCTTGATGAATTCAACCGTAAATACAATAAGGCATGCTATTTCGCGCCGGGACTTCTGAAATTTATAATGAAGTACCACTGGCCCGGAAATATCCGGGAATTAAGAAATGTCATAGAACGTCTCGTCATAATGTCAACACATGACACGATTGAGATCGAGACCGTAGAGGAACAGATCGGTGACGAATTCGAATATACCAATACTTTTGAACGGGCGCTGCTAAACGAAGCAACAAACGGCCGCAAAAACAAGCATGATTTTACCCCGGGCAGGGGAACATTACGGAAACAGATGGAACATTTCGAAGAAGACGTGATCCGGTCGCGGATCAAAGGAACACGAACCCTGAAAGAGGCAGCCGCGAGACTCGGAATCGATGTATCAACGCTGATCAGAAAAAAACAGAAGTATGGGATACAGTAATGGTTCATAACGTTTTTCGGTAGTTTTTTCGCGATTGACACCCCGTTGCCGAAAATATAGTATGGGTAAAAAAATAAAAAGAGATGCTGTTGTGCCCACACCGATGAAGAAAAGGAGAACACCATGCTGCCGAACATAAAGAGTATCCTTTACGCGAGTGATCTGTCCAGAAATTCAGCGTACGCATACCGATTCGCCTTGAGCTGCGCCGAAAAATACGACGCCATGATCAACATCGTCCACATAATGGAAGATATGGGACCTTGGGCTAAGTCCATCGTTGAGGGCTATCTGCCCAAAGGCCACCATGCCAAAGTCGTGCAAGAACTGAAAGAACATATAGAAAACAGACTTCGCGTGTTCTGTGATTCCCATGTCGACGAATCACCCGAGTGCGTCATGCGGGTAGGCTCGATCCTGGTTTATGAGGGAAATCCTGCCGAAGAGATTTTGAAACAGGCACAGAAGCTCGGCGCCGATCTGATCTTCATCGGTTCTCACGGCAAGGGTTCGAGCACGCACCCCTTCTTCGGCAGCGTCGCCAGGAAGGTGGCGGGACTTTCAAAAATACCCGTGGTTGTGATACCCATCCCGGAAGACAGTGACATCGTCTTCACCGAAATCTGACGGTTTTGTACCGTAGCACCGGAGGCATGCCTCCGGTGCTATGTACTATGGCCGGATGCTCAACCGCGCTCTTTCCTTCGTCACTGCGGCGTACCCCGGGGTACGCCCGTTCCTCAGGATGGACGCTCCTTGCCTCAAGGAGCTTTTTACAAAGCCGTCTCTCATCGGACGTTTTTCGATTTTTCTCGAGGACGTCACATCTGAAAAGGAATAAGTCATGAACATACTTGATGCCATCAAGACGCGCAGAAGCATACGAGGATATAAGCCTGACCCGGTGCCGAAAGAAATCATAGGCGAGATTCTGGAGGCCGCTGTACAGGCTCCTTCTGCTGTAAACAACCAACCGTGGGAGTTTTTTGTGGTCACCGGGGAACCCCTTTCGAACATCCGTCACGAGGTGATTGAACAATTCAGGGCAGGTGAAAGTCCCCATTCAGAATACAGTCTCATAAGCTGGGAACGGGGCAGCGCCTACTGGAAGCGTCAGGCGGAATTGGGAAAACACATTTTTCAGATTATGGGCATTTCAAGAGAAGACAAGGAAAAAAGGGCACAGTGGATGGAGCGCGGATTGCGGCACTTTGAAGCCCCCGTTGCAATGTATATCTGTGTTGACAAACAGTTGTCCGAATCGGGGCCGCTTCTTGATGTAGGGGCGGTCATACAGACCATCTGCCTCGCCGCGATGCACTGCGGGCTTGGTACCTGTGTTCAGGATCAAGGCGTTATGTATCCGGAAATAGTAAGGAAATATGCGGATATCCCGGAATCCAAGCGTCTTGTTATAGCAATTTCGATCGGATTCCCGGACGGTGACAACATTGCCAATAGGATCACCAGCACCCGTGAACCTGTTGAAAACATTACTCGTTGGATCGGATTTGACCCCAAACCATCCCACGACGTGGAGGAGGTACGGGAACGTGGCCTATGAATATGAAACGGTTTTAGCGGAAATAACGGATGATGGATTGATTGGAACGATCACGCTGAATCGGCCTGAAGCCCTCAACACGTTCAATGAGACGCTTGCCCGGGATCTGGAGCAGGCGCTGCTGGATCTCGACGAAGACAAGGACGTGCGGGTCATTATCATCACCGGCGCGGGCAGAAGTTTTTCCGCTGGAATTGACATCTCGCCGGAGATTTTCGAGGGAATGGCACCGAACGAATATTACGACTGGATCACGCTGATGTCGAGACCCATCGCTGTCATGTCAAAAATCAAAAAGCCGGTGATCGCCTCGGTAAACGCTCTCGCCATCGCAAACGGCATCGGAATCGTCGCCGCCGCCGACCTGGCCGTTGCCGAGGAGGATGCCCGGTTCGGGGCCACCGCAATCAACGTGGGGCTGAACTGCATTCTCCCCCAAGTCGTCCTGTACCGGAACATCGGCAAGAAACGGACGCTTGAGCTGGTTCTGACGGGCAGGATAATCAGTCGATCCTGAAAAACCCATTTTTAGAAAGTGGTTCTGTAGGAACCGATTTTTTGGCAAGCAGAAAGCCATTGTAAAATTAGACGCAAAAAAGCAGCTGCCCACTGCAGCAGCTTGGCAAAG
>Ga0172382_10002994_pt1 | contig 27253 bp, 37 predicted proteins | sample Leawel138RmetaG_FD_122245 | JGI IMG/M metagenome (GOLD analysis project Ga0172382, IMG submission 122245) | Leachate microbial communities from a municipal landfill in Southern Ontario, Canada - Leachate well 138R metaG | ecosystem: Engineered > Solid waste > Landfill > Unclassified | place...
CTTTCAACGCAGTACAATTTTGTTTTGAGTATAGATTTAGACACAAATATTCTTATTCAGAAACCGGTTTAAAAACGAAAAGAGGGATTAGCTACCGCTGATCCCATTTTGGGAGATGCTAAATCAAACAAAAGTCAATGCTATGCATTGTTTTTATTTTGGAATTTGACTCTTGAAAGCAAGCTTTCAACGCAAATTCCAAAATAAAAAATCGCCCACCTTCGGCGGACGACTTTTGTTTGATTTGCAGAGAGGAAGGAACTGTAATAAGCGTTTACACTAAAACACATGAGAATAAATAAATATATATTGAATTATTTATCAGGATTTTAAAATTAAAAACATTCTTTAAATGTTTTTATCTATTTTTGTTTAATCGTTTTATTTGTACAATTTTTGTACAATTTTGTTCAACTGATCAAAAATAATTATGAATATTTCATTCGAATATAGGTCAAAAAGGGATCCTGCAAACATAGAAGTGAGGGTTAATTTTAAGGAAGGAGAAAAATACAAATCAGTCAGATCTCAAATCAATTTTATTACGACAAAATCATTTTGGAACGATTATAAAAAAAATACAAAGTTTAGAGATTTTGAAAAAATAAAAGAAAAATCAAAACTGGATGCTCACTTATCGGAAATAAATATTTTCCTGTCGGATAGATTAGGAAGTAAAAAAAGAATCTCAAAGAGCGAGCTCGATGATGCTATACATTTATTCTATAACCCAAAAACAAACTCTGAAATTCCGTCCGGGTTATCCGATTATTTTCAATTCTACCTGGATCTGAGAGAATACGAATTGAAGCCACGAAAAAGAACATGGCAAAAATGGAACACAGTAAAGAATTTACTGCAGAAATTTGAAGAGGGCAAAAAGAAACATTACAGCATTGAGGAAGTAGATTCGTCATTTGTCAAAGACTGGACTGTCTATCTGACGGAAAATGCTTACTCTCCATTGACCATCAAAAAGAATTTTGCATTCATAAAATCGGTCTGCAAACATGCGAAAACAAAAGGAGTGACGATAAGCCCCGAATTAGACATTCTCCAGGTAAATATAAAAAGCGAAATCATTCCAAAAATATATTTATCCTTCAAAGAAATTGATTCAATTGCTGCTGTTGAACTGAATACGAACTCCCTGGATAACGCAAGGGACTGGCTGATCATATCCTGTTACACCGGGCAGAGAGTAAGCGATTTTATGAGATTCAATAAAGAGATGATCAGAGAGGTTGACGGTAAATTCTTTATAGACTTCAGACAGGTTAAAACCGGCAAGAATATGACGGTCCCGATTCTGTCTGAAGTAAGAAAAATATTGGATAAGAGGAGCGGTAATTTTCCCCGCAGGATAAGCAGTCAGAGATACAATGAATATATAAAAGAAGTCTGCCGGCTGGCAAAATTAGACAAAGTGATTGCCGGAAAAAAGACCGTAATTTTAAAAAAGGGAGACTGCAGGAAAGAAATCGGATTATTCCCAAAATTTGAATTGATCACATCTCACATCGGCAGAAGATCATTCGCTACAAATTATTATGGTAAGGTGCCAACTTCACATATTAAGAATATTACCGGGCACAGCTCCGAAAATATGCTTTTAAGATACATCGGAAAAACATCCAATGATACAGCTGTTGAAAGTTTTGATTTTTTTGAGAACGCAAAATAATTATCGCTTCCAGGGAGGTAATTGCCATGGATCTATTGAAGGTTGAAATCCGTTGATTATAGGAAGTTCGATAACCATACCTCCCTTCAATCTTGGAGTGACCGGCACATTCGGATTAGCCTCCATAATTCTATGAACCTCACTGATAACACCATAAGCTTTGAAGCTGATGGTGTCCCAGCGCTCACCCTCTTTGGTTACATATTGAACAGTATTTTTAGCCATTTAAACCCGGTTTAAAATTACATCATTTGTAAAATCTGATGATCTTAGATCCAGCTCATTTAATAAATCCTGAATCAACAGTAAAAGACCTTCAAGATTGGACGCTGAAAAAGGTATGGAAAGCATACCTGCAGCTTCATTAAAAGCATCCGTTAATTGTCCTATTACTCCCGAAATACCACCATAGTCCTGAATGCCCTGCTGAGCTTCTTCCATCATTCCTTCTGCAGTTTCCAGAAATCCCAAAACAGTGTCAATTTCATTCATAGCTTTGTCAAAAAGCGTTTCCGGTTCTTCTGACGTAACCACATCTTCAATTTGGTTAGCCGCTTCCCAGGCAGCGATCTGAGATTCCATCAGAGATTCATGCGCCATAGCTTCAGGAGATAAAGGCTGTTCGGGAAGCTGATTGACATTTGGATCCGTGTCAACCGCAAGAGCATTTCGACGGTCCGCCGATTGCTGCATTTCTTCTTCAGAGTAAGGAACGAACTCCAAAAGTGAAACATCTATTCCCGCGTCAACAATGGTACCGTCATTCAACAGTTGATTGATATTCTTGGATACAGATTTTACAATATAATCGCCTATGTATTCACCATTGCCGATTAAGAGCGGAAGGATGCTGCCTTCCGATTTCCATGTGTCAAATTGTTTGATTTCTTCACCAGGATTGCAGTATTCAAGCCGGAATTTAAAAGAAAGCGAAATTTCATTCAATGTCTCACCCGTGTGCTGTATTCTTGGTTTCACGCCAAGCAACGCATATTCGGCAATATTGGCATCGCCTCCGGAATAACTCCAATTGGTAGGGGCCAGTAGCCCATTGTAAACCTTATCATCGAGCTGGAATATCATTAGTTTAATTTTCTTCTATCATTATCATAACTCATTCTGTCAAAATGTTTTTTCCATTGTTTCTCAGCCTCCCTGCCAAACAGATCAGCATCTTTTTGAGTCGCCTCTCCGGAAAGATTAACGGTCATGCTGAACGGTGCATTCACCGATCTGTTTCCTCCCGCGGGTGCGAGTGGCCGGGGTGTAGGGCCGCCGCCCGGTCTGCGATCATCGGGAGTATTTCGATCTGACATTTCATGCGCGATTTTAACGCTGCTTTTTCCGCCGCCAAATAATGTTGTTACCCAATCCGGGAGCATGTCCTTCAGTTTGTCGAAATAGGAGCTCAGCTTTGATTTGAAATCTCCCCATTTTTCTTTTATGCCTTCCCACAATTTAGCAACGAGAGTGGCGCCGATGGTGATGAATTTCAACGCCCAGTCTTTCACCCACTCCCATGTTTTTGAAAATATATTTTTCACCTTATCCCAAAGACCGGTAAAAAATTCCTTTATTTTATCCCAGTGTTTGATGATCAGACCCTGAGGAGTATAATTCAGAAACATGTTTTTGATCCATTTCCATGTCTTGGAAAATATGTCTTTTACTTTGCCCCAAACACCACTGAAGAAGGTTTTTATTTTATCCCAGTTTTTGATGATCAGACCCTGAGGCGTGTAATTCAAAAACATGGTTTTGATCCATTTCCATGTTTTATCAAAGATCACCTTGACTTTATCCCATAATTTTATAAAGAATTCTTTTATCTTATCCCAGTGTTTGATTATAAAATAAACAGCTACAGCAATGGCGGTAATGATCAGTATCCACGGATTGGCCATCAGAATTTTTGAGACAGCAGAAAAGGCTTTACCGATTCCGGCTATACCTTTCGTGACACCCGTTTTGGCTATGCTTGCAAATTTTGACAGCCCCACGCCTGTTGCCTGAAAGGCAGCTGATCCGCTTTTGGCTATTCCCCTTGCCGCCTTTTGCATGCCAGAAATAGCCTTCCGACCGTAAACTTCACCATAGAACCGGGTGAAGTCAAAAGCGTTTTTCAATCCGGCACTGCCGATTTTGGCAGCTTTAACAGCAGCGCCAAAACCTGTTTTTATACCTCCCGAAAACACCGATATGTAGCGGGGTACTTTAGCCAGGGTGCTGAATGTCTTAAATATGGGTCCCAGTATTCCGCCGAATCCGATCTTTAAAATCCCGAGCCCTATTTTCATTCCGGCAAACATGGCAATATACTTCGCTCCATCCGATATCAGCTTTGGATTTGCTTTCACCCATTCGGTCAGTTTGGAGATGAATGGAGCTGCTTCTTTGGTCAGATCATTCAACAGCGGTAAAAGATTGTTCCCAATGGTGATCTGAAGCGCCTCCATTTGCGCATTAAACCGTTTCATAGCTTCTTCATTGGTAGCCATTACCCCGGCAGCTTCTTGAGCTACTGATCCTGTGTTTCCTTCCACATCGCCCGCAAGATTCAATTGGGCTTTCAGACCTTTATCATTGTTCATGCTTTCAACGAGCTGACCGAGCTGAGAAGAATACTGCCCAAATTTATTGGCATTAAACCACTTGACGGCATTTCCGCTTTTCATGGCTTTTTCGAAAATAGCCATTGTTCCTTCTATTCCGCCACCGGCTTTATTGAAAATAGCGGCAACATTTTTATTGGAAAGTATGGTCCGCTGAAACGCCTTCATGGCCGTACCAGCAACACCTGTCTCCACACCGATTGAACGAAAAGTGTTACCTATGGCCGCCATATACTTAGGATCGATCTTTAAGGCAGATGATATCGCTGCCCCATCAGCCTTCATAAAAGAAATCAATTGGGCGGCAGCATCTTTTGTAGTACCAAATTGATTGGTCAGAGCGTTCTGAGTATCCATCAGCTTATCCATGCCGGTATAGTCCATGCCGGTTGCTGCCTGAATCATTTTATAAGCCTCCCCTGCCTCACCCGCGGTTATATCAAAAGCTTTTCCGAGTAGTGATGTCTTCTCTGCCATGAGAGCAAGTTCATCAACCGGTACCCCGGCAGCTGCCAAAGAAGCCATATTATCGGCTACCTCGCCTGCTTCAGTACCTAATTTAGATGATAAATCCAATGCCTGCTGACTGAGCTGCACAAATTTTGCTGTTCCCAATTCAGCGCCGTCCGCATACTTTGCGACGCCAGCCATCGACGCTTCAAATGCTACCGACTTATCAACCAGCTCCTTCATGGGACTGAGAATCTGTTTTCCTACCGCGATATCTATGATACCGCCCGCCATTATTTCATTTGATTTTTTGGCCAGGCCCGCGAGCCTTTCAGATGTTTTATTGGTAAATTTTTCTATGGCCTGAGACGCCAGTCCGGTCTTTGCTGTAATAGCAAGAGCAATTGCAACTGAAGAGGATATGGCCATAATTAAAAATTTATAATTATATTTGTTCTATGTTTGAATTAGCTGTTTTACTGTTCGCTAAATCCTATCTTGACAAATTCGACAAAGGCACTCCGGTTGAAGGGAATGATCCGAATGAGATGTACAGGATCCCATTCTCAAAAGTATTCTTTGGCGGTTGGTTTGTTCTGTCTCTCATTATTACAATTCTTTCATTTTGGTTCAGCCGTCAGCTTGAACACAATATCATTTACAGTCTCGCGGCTTTAATCCCTGCTGTGTTTTCACTGTTCATGATTCCGGTGTCTCTGTTTTTCTTTCTGAAATGTCTGTACATTCAATATTTCAGATCCTAATCTTCTATTCTGTTTATCTCATTGTGAAGCTTTATTGCTTCATTGTAATAGGTGTAAATCTTTTCCGACCACCACTCCTCAATCTCCAACGGTGATGTACCGTAGAAGTGGGCTACAAATGAGATTTCTCGCAGCCCGACTAAAAATTTAGACCTGAATATGCAATCATCAGTTTAGCATAGTCTCCCTGCCAAAGATCATCCAGGTAAAATTCTACCGGCTCCTGCTTTCCGTCAATCGAAACAGCTACACTCATGTTAGCGGTTTCAAAATCGAGCGTATTATCATTTTGGATTCGCTTCTTCGTCTCAACGAAATCACGTCCTTTCAATTTTCGGATGAGCGCGATTTTTCCGTTACTCAATGTCATCTGCTTTACAGCACTGCCATTTTTGTAATCTCTTGTCTTAATTCCCTGCTCTTCTTCTTCCGGAGACACAAAGAAAAAACCGTCCGAATCCGGTTCGGAAGGATATATCTTTACTGGTTTTTCTTCATTCATAATTTTAATTTTTGGTTAATTTCAAGTGTTACAAACTTACTTATTTGATTGAGCGGCTTATTTGCGCTTTTCTTGCTTTAGATCAGTTTTGATGATTTCCCTATCATGACCCCAATTATGACCACGATAAAAATACCGCCGATCCACGCCAATATTTTTATGTACCAGGGAATGAATTTAACCGGAACCTCCCTGAGTTCAACTTCACTTCTGATCCTGTCTTTATTGATAATCTTATCTCTGATCTGCGCCTTTAATTTAATGGAATCGCAGTCGCAATCAATGAATACGGTGTCTTTTTCCCTGCGGACAGTCAATGTGGAATTGTCTTTTTTGCTGATTATCGGATTCTTGATTTCGGTTATCTTGCTGACCGGGATATCAATGGATGTGCCGGTCGGTTTTGTTACAAATACAGTATCCCTGACTTTAACAAATTCTGACACCCTGATTGTATCATGAATTGTTTTGGAGGCGGATATCGGTTTCCGGGAACAGCAGGAAGCAACCGAAAAAAGAATGATCAAAAAAAAGAGTATTTTATTCATATTTCTTTGTTTATAAAAAAAACGCAAGCCGGGCCTGCGTTCTTTTTGAATGAGAAAAAATTTAAAAACAATTCACAACAAACAATTCACAACAACACACTATTAAACTCCTAAATTCTGTCTGTAAACAGCCAGCAGGTCTTCTCCGTCCACTTTGAAGATGTTTGCTTCAACATCAACTTCAGTGATCGATTCGCCGTCAATCTCGAGACGAACGTAAGTACAGCCGTAGCTGGTTTCAAGTTCTACATTGTCATGCTGCTGGAAATTTCCGAGAGGAAAGTTCTTTGGCTGAACAGTCAGGAACACGACGGCCGGAGTTTGTCCGACTCTTTCGCCTCCCTGGTACTCTTCCAAATTTCCTCTTACCTGGATCCTGATCGGCTGAAACGGATTCGCCATTTTCTTCAGAAATTCCGGATAAAAAGAAGTCCATTTGATTGTACCCTCCAGTTTGTCAATACCGGCATAATATTCAATTGTACCGTTCAACCCGAGGGCTTTATGTTCTGCCTGCTTATAAGTAAGAGTAGGACAGTTAAAAGTCTCAACTCTGCCCAAAAGGCTGCCCCCATCTATGTAGATGTTTGCGTTTGTCAGTCTGCCTATTTTTATTTTCTGTGCCATTACGCTAAGTTATTTAAGTATTCAATGTTGATGAATGAATTGAAAGTAATCCTTTCTGCCGGTGTAGGCGGCATGAAGTCAATCGTAAAGGTAACATGACCCTGTGCCAGCTCGACAGCCGGATTGTCATCAGGGTTGTATTTACATACCCCGTCGATAATCGCACCGCGACCCTGCAATGTTCTCAAAAACGAATTCACGCTTTCACGAACAGAATCAATCCAACCCTGGGTAATCGGTCTGTCAATAAATTGCAGACACGCCTGTTCAACCGATTCATGAATGATGTCCGCAGTTCTTCGAACACAGACAAAATTATCGGGTCCGGTATAAGACGGATATGAGGCGCTTCTGTTTCCCCAGACTCTGATCCCTGAACCAAACGAGTTGAATAAAGTTGTAATTCCGGCTTCATTCAAAAGATTGGATTCTGTGTTCGCATCCGAGATACCGGCTGTAATCTGTCGTTCAACGCCGATGATCCCTTTGATCTCATGGTTTGAATCAGAGAACCAATACCCTTCGTCGTTATCGACTGCAGCGCGAACGCCGGCCAAAAACGCAGAGTAAGGAAAAAGCAGCTCTCCGGTTTCCGCCGGGTCAGGATTTGAAACCTTTAAATGCGGATAAAGCAGCTCGGCTCTTTTGCTCGATGTATTGAATCCGATTGTTCCCAACGGGCCCCGAGCTTCGATTGCATCGCTTACGGTTGTGCCGTATGGCGCATCTATATAAGCAATTGCTTTCAGACTCTCAGCCAGGCTGATCATGTTTGCAGATACAGCAGGAACATCCGAGAAGGTAGGAGCAATCAGGATCTTGGGTGTGAAACCAAACATATTGAAGGACAATTCAAAGCATTTGGATCCGGTTCTTACTCCCGTTCCCGAATCAATGGATCCTGTGATCACGGGTGCAGTGATTGCTGCGTCATTCAATTTCTTGTAATTAAATGTCAAAGTAGCGCCTTCTGAAATCCCGCTTCCAATTGTTTTGAAATTCCCGAACGCGTCAATTGAGTAATCAACATCCTTTTGATAAGATGTGGGATTACCGCCTTCTTTGATCTCAATATCTCCGATCGGAGCATTCGCCAATTTTGTTTTTCCGTTTGTGATCTGGTGAGATTCGTCTTCAACCAGGAGCGTATGTTCGTCCTCTTTGAATACATTCACCACGATTACAGTTCCTGCCCCCTGTTTGAAAATAGCATCCAATGATTGAGGAATACTAAAACCGGGAACCTGCGCTCCAAACTGAGCAGCATCTTTTTCGCTTGTTACGAGAATCGGATTATTGGCCTCGCCCTCAGGAGCAATGCCGACCAGACCGATTACCGCTGATTTCACAACTTTGATGCTTTTCGCACCTTTTTGTATCTCTATGGTTTCTACACCATGAAGGAAGTTTGCAGCCATTATTCTTTATTTTTTTGTTTTTGTTTTTGATTTTGTCTTTTTAGGCTCTTCAGTTTTTTCACCTTCTCCGGACGAAGAAGGCACCAGTAATTTCTGAGCGATAAGACTCTTTACCCGGCTGTCATTTTCCGGCAATTTGACTGTCTTTCCGGGAATCAGCATCTGGCCGCCCGCAGTCGTTCTAATTTGTCCTTTATACGTGAATGTTTTCATCTGTGGTTTGATTTTTAAAATAAACTTCTTCTTCAATAATGATATCAGCCGGTATAGGATCGTAATCTATTTTGGTTCTCAGAGAGCTTGCGGTGAATATCAGATTGTGTTCCCAAACATCATTTTGATAATTGGCGAACTCATGACTGTCGATGGTCAGAATTCCACAATCGGAAGGAGCAAATCCTATCAGTCTGTTTTTGATCAGTTCCGAAATAACATATACTCCTTTTTCACCTCTCAGTTTTCTGCTCTGCACAGAAATCACAAACGATACGTTTGAATGCTGCGAACTTTGGCCAAGGCTTTGATTTTTCTGAAATTTCTCACCCATAAAAGCCACTGTAACCAACCCTTTGATGGTTGGTGTTCCGTAATCATCAACCGCATCGGGCAGAGGTTTTACGTCTGCCAAAGTTGTCAGCTCTGCATCTTCGATCAGATGATTCGTAATTTGATCTTCTACAAGTTCGTAATTCATTCCTTTATATTTCCTGCAGATAAACTAAATAAGTTTCTCCATCTCTGGCCGCATTCCGTTCGCCGTCAATTCGGAGTGCCAAATACTCTTTCGAGCGTACATTTATGATCACATTTTCCTTTGCGTCTATCGCTTCTCGTATTCCGGGCCAATCGCCAATTTTAAATTCAAGGGTTGGCCGGTCATACGAGTATTCATAATCTGCTACTTTTTCATTTTTTGACGGTTGGTTAAACAATACTCTGGCGGTCATTCCTCTGCACTCCGCATCATATCCCATTGTTGTGGCTATCGCGGAGAAGGTATGCGCCTTGTATTCGTCAAAAACATTTTCCAATTTAGCCGATCTTCACATTTACAGTTCCGTCCGCTGACAAAGCAGCGTCCCACGCAACACCTATAATGGTATTTGTTCCTACTGTTTTGGTCACAGCTTTTGCTGAATCATCCCAATAAACAGTATCACCCTGAGAAACAGCTAAAGCAGCTTCTTTTGGCAGAGTGAACACGCCTTTTGTCTGTACAGCTTTCAATTCGACATTATCGCCGTTGGAAACAGCAACACCGACTACGCTGCCAACAATAACCAAATCTCCGCCTGCTACTGTATCCGCGAGAACGGTGTGGAGAAACTCTCCATTTTGTACGAAATTTTCCATTTTTGAAATTTATTTTTTAATATTGAGTTGAAGAAGGAGATGGTCATTAACAACGCCACCTCCAATCCAACCTGAAATTTATACCCCAACGTTTTTGAACCAGCCTTCCCAACCCCAAACAGCGGTTGCAAATGCCATACTTCCTTTTACTTCCAGTGCGTCTGTGTCCCAGTTTACACGGCTTTCGGTTCTCAATCCCGGCTGACCGTTCAAATACGCATACACGATACCGTCTGCGACAGTCGTTGCAGGATCTGCTGCCAGATACCAGGCTTTGGCATCGGTAAGCGCATCACTCACCAACACTTTCAGTTTTCCGGAGAACACATTCACATCTCCTGTTTGAGATGCAATGATGGATGTAACCATCTTCTCAGCTGCAGTTTGCAGCTCAGGCGGCACAAGCAGGAAAGCAGGTCTGATTCCAAGTTTATGGCCTGCAGGGCTTTTCTGTCTGCGCATGTGTGATCTTGCTAGGCTGAGGAACTGCTCCGCAATGGCTCCTTTCTCAAACGGATTACCCGCTGACGAGTTGTTTGCAAGGTTTTTGTGATCTGCATGGAAAAGGTTTTTCCCGTCGGGAGCATTTTTATTGCCGATGATGTTGGCCCACACCAATTCGCTTTGGAACTGCTGGGCTCCCAGCGCCATAATCTGAGGAAGACGGCTGAAAACACTCAAATCATCATTGATAATTGCGATATCGCTGATGCTGTATTTTCTACCGTATTTTTTCAGTTTGATGTTTGCAGAATCGTGCTGCAAAATCGGGCTTTCTTTGTATTCGCCTCCTTCAGGGATTTCTTCAAAAGAAACTGCGCCATCCACTTTGATGCCTGTTTTCTGTCTGAAGTCAACAGCATTTTCCTGACGTGCAATCATCTGCCATTCATCCACAGAAGTTTCATAGAATCTGCGTAGGGTTCTGTCGAAGGTAGCGGTCAGCAATGCAGGGAAATCAGTGGTTGCCCATGCTCTTTTTACAATTTCCTGTTCGTTGAGCATACTGTAGTTCTCACCGGCCGCACGCAAACGGTCTTTGGCAACATCCAGCAGACGCATATTGCGATATTCAGCAGCCTTTACATTTCCTTTCAGATCAACGGACCCGGGAATAGCTCTACTGCAAATACCATCGATGATGGCATTTCTTGTATTCTCAGATTCATCACCTGTAACAGATACACCACCTGGTGCAGGATTTGATTTTTTAGCCATTTCTTCGATGATCAGTTTTCTTGCCTGCTCGACTCCAGTCCCGTCATTAATCATTTTATCGGCAAAATCATTATCCAAATCCGCCAATCGGCAAGCTTCGGTAATGTCAGCCACGCGCTGACGCTCTTCAGCGACAGCCTGAGTTCTTACTTGCGCCACATCTACCGGCGCAGCATCCTTTTTGGTTTCCGCGGGTGCAACTGCGGGAGCTGCCGCCTCTTCACGCTTTTCAGCGTCTTTGTTCGGATTCTCTTTTTTATCCATTGTTCTGTAATTTGTAATATTTGCAATTTGAAATTCTTGATTTTCACTTCTTACCCCGGCGTTGAAGTCAGCCGGTACCGATACCAGTGAAATTTCAGTGGGAGTCCACTTGGTAGCCCTGTACTCCGGCACCTCTTTGTCTTCATTAATCGTATATTCACTGACACTGTATCCTACGCTGATGTTTCGGATGATCCCTTTCTTCACCTTTGAAACGATCTTAGCGTCATCATCTTCATCTGAAAGACGAATAACCGCTCTTGCTTCTTTTTTGGCGCTGTCTATCGAAAAGTCTTCAACCACTCCGATCACATTTTTCACACCACCATATATATTATGGCTGTCGAGCAGTGGAGCTCCGCTTAAAAGACGTTCTGAATTGATTGCTTCATGAGAGATGTCCAAAATCTCATGAAAATAACGATCTCGACTCCAATCGTAGCGTTTGACGGGCGTCTCAGTGGCAAAAACAACCTCAATCGTGTTGTCTGCGTCGTTAAAACTGTTCTCTGACACCAATGCCCGGATGAAACCAGGCGTCAATTTGACTGTATTTCTTTTCATCAAATACAAAGAGAAACATTTTTTTAACAGGGTTACTTGCGTTTTATTTGCGAAATAATAATTCTATCTGTCGTTCGAATTCTCTTTTCACGGTTTCCTGTCCTTCTCTTGCGACAACTTCCGAAACATCTTCTTTTGTCATCATCCCAAAGGGAGCAACTGTTTTCAATGCTGCGATCGGGTATCTTGGTTTTCCCTTTTGAAATTTATTGGACGAATATTTACCGCGCGCAAAGATTTGTTTGGCCACACCCGAATTACCTTCAGAACTGGTCATGAATGCATACGGAATATTTTTCTTCTCGCCTTTAATAATCTCAAATGACACGCCTACTATCCCCGAATTTCTGTTTGAAGCTCTTTTCATTCGCTGCTCCAGACTGCGCTTGCCCGTTTCTTTATTTCTCTGACTCCTGATTGAGTAGAACGACCCTCCTCGAACAAAATCGGGGTTGAATCTGGATAAGCTGATCGGATTTGTGCGGCCGGAAATAATACCTTCAAGACGGTTTCCGCTCGCCCTCTTCAGCTTTATGGAATCCTTTAAATCCGACTGTTTTATATTGTATTTTGAAGCAATCCGCCGCTTAAAGAGGGTATTTGATTTGGTAATCCCTTTGTTGATACTTCTTACAGCCGCTTTCGCAAAATCTTTGTTGGAAAGTCTTGATCTGAGTTCCCTTATCGCCTGATCGGCGTCAATTTGCACCTGAATCCCATCTCCGGCCATTATTCACTTGCTTCAGCTCCTTCAGCTGCTCTTAAATTCACAGCGTCAAAACGAGGATCACACTTTGGCTGAATACCAGCTTTGTCGAATTCAGCAGCTGCTGTTTTTAATTCCTCCAGAATTTCATCCGGAGAATAACCCAAAGAACGGACAGCTTCCTGCCAGCTCATGAAACCGGCTCTCACCTGTTCTCTTAATCCGTTTACTTCTTTTACAGGATCTATCATTTTTCTTCCCGGAGCCGTCCACTCAATATTAAGATCAGCATCTTTACTGATCACACCGGCTATGATTCCGGCATTGACAAACCATCGCCAAACACCTCTGCAGAGCTTTGGAATCAGAATGAAGTGCTGCCACGCCTCGATCGATCGCTGGTATTCCAGATAACCCATCCGGCCGCTCGAATAATTGACATTACTCAAATCTCCGGTCATGGCCTCATAACTCATTCCGTAACCCGACGCGACGCCGGTTAAGATGTTTCGGGAATATTCACCATACCCTTCTGCAGGAGGAGGCGAAGCGAAAGTAACGGATTTACCCGGTTCCAGGTGCTCGATTATACCCGGTTCAACTCTTTCCAAATGCTGATCCCCGTCCGAAGGCTCCAAACCGCCCATCATTTCTCCGTCTGTCTTGGTGATGAAAACTGAGAAACAGGCGGCTATTTTTTGCCTCATCAATTGAGCGTCAGAATAATCATCGAAATCGCGTAAACTTATGATTGCCGAAGAGCCAAACGGGACTCCGTGTATTTGTCCCGGTTCGTCCTGAAAGAACAAATGAATAACATCTTCTTTGCTCCAAAATTTGCTTGTGCTGTGATCCACGGAAGGATCTACCGGAAATATCCAATAACCCTTTTTCTTTCCGTTTTGATCAAATTCAATACCGCCGCTGATGTATCCGTTTTTTGACAATGAGGTGTCTTTACCCGAGTCAAGAAATTTTGTAGAAATGACTTTCAGTTCCAACGGGATTTCCTGTGCCTTGCTTTTGTTTGTTTTTATTCGCAAAATCAATACTTCACCATGCATGCTCATTGTTCTCATGCAAAGATTCTGGATTCCGTAAAAGTTCAGATTTTCGTCAAAATCAACGGATGTTTCACTGGCCCAGTCTTTCCATGCTTTCTTTAACCGGTTGTCTTTGATGGCCGGAACAATACCGGTGCCGGTGGTATTATTGGCAATTGAATTATGAGCCCTGTGAGAATATGTGTTATTCCTGTATAAATCGCGACTGCGGTTTTTGAGCGTTTTAATTTCGGTCAATAATGCGGCTTCTTCATATTCGTTCACATTCCAGCCCTTTGTACGCCGGTCCCTTCTGGCTCCTTCGTATGACTGATGTCTCATCAGCGTTCCGGCGGCCAGTCTGTTTTGAATCCGGGAAAGACCCCAGGCAGGATTTACAAATGTGATGATTCGATCTATAAAATTCACGTCGTTTCTTTTCATTTCTTCCAGTTTTTACTGAATGCAGCAAGCTTTCTTCCTCCCGGCTTCGCGAGTCCGAGCTCGGCCATCATGAGATTTCGAATTCTAAGCATTTCATCAAGTGATCTGTACTCAACTGTCTTATCCCCATAAGTAACGGTAAGTGTCCCCTGGGCGATTGATCTGTTCAGCGCGTTGTATTGTTCTATTGTGAAAGATTCTGAAGGCATTCTTCCTGTTGTTTTAACAAATGTAAAAAGATAGACTTTACATTTCTGTAATCGCAAGTATTACGCAAGTATATATTTTTCTTAATTTCAAATGATTCTATCGAATAAGCGACGTTTTGACGCGTCGTGCCAAATAAATTCGCGATATCACTGGGGGTAAACTTCCCTTCGCTTTTCAGCAATGTGAACAAAAGTGCTCTTTTCTCAGAGTGACTCCGGATATACGTTTTCCCAACCAATTCATCTCTTGTCAGATCAAAATAAGACAAACAGGCATTGACAGCAAGTTCATGGGATGGCAATAATTTGATGATCGCTATTTTTATTTCTTTTTCCATGCTACCAGAAATTTGATTTTCTTTTTGAATTTGATTTTGCAGCGCCCTTTTTCGATGATCCGGAAACAGCTGCTTTACCGCTTAATATATCCCAATGCCGGTCTGTAAAAGAATCCATCCCCACCATGTGCGCAGCTGCTCGGGCATAGATCCTTGCGTCCAAAGGTTCGTTTCGTTTGAATTTCTTTACCCATCTCTCTACAGTGTGTCCGTTTTTATTTTTGGTCAAAATGAGTTCTTCAGCTGTTAGTCCTTTAAAGTAATTCTCATCATACTGAGGAAAATGACAGCTGCCCGGCATTCCATGTTCAAGACGAAGCCATCCGTACAATTCGGCCTTCAGCATGCTAACTCCGACATGCCAAACCTTCATGCCGTCAATACTTTTATTCTTTCGGCTTACATTGACTGCCTTCGGCGCTGATACGATCGTACTTTGATTATCCCGGCCCTTTATTGGCACTACTCTCGATTGGGGATATTTTCCGCAGAACGAATATACTTCCGACGCCCAATTCCCACTGTCCACACACATCATCCTGATCGGAAGTCTGTTTTTATTCGGCGTCTCCCAGGTTTCATTTAATACGGCGTCAAGCTTTTGCCAAACCTTCGAGGATCCATCACCCGACACATAACCGGTCAACACTCTGAAGTCTATGCTGTATGAAATTTTACCCCGGCACCATCCGACTATTTCAAGCTCGATCCTATCCTTTTGTATGTCAACGCCTGCAGTCAGAAACACGATTTCATCGGTTGGTATTCTGTTTACAGGATAGTCTTCTCTGCGGCTGTATAGAGATTCCCATTCGGGTTTGTCGCCGCTTTCCTCATAAGTCAGTCCAAGTGATGTATTGACAAAGGTTTTCGTTTTAGGGATATCGCCCTGAGCTTCTTCAAATTCAACCGCCAGATCCTCCCAGCTCTTCCAGCCCAATGGTGAATACATTGAATTCAAATGATAACCTACTCTTTTTCTGTTTTGGTTTTCCGGTGCCTCCGGAATCCACTGACCCGCGGCCAGCATTTTTGTTTTCTCTTTTTCAAAAATGGGATCACCGCAATGATCACATCTGTAATACACATTAGTTGCAATCTTCGCCTTTGAATTGTATTCATAACAAAGGTTCTCCCATTTCAACCGCTGATAAGTTCCGCAATGCGGACAGGGGATGTGATAATATCTCTGATCTGTACTTTCAAACATGGGTTCGATTACAGATGTCCCCTTGCCAGTTGGTGTTGAAAGAATGAATATTTTTCTTTTTGCAAATGTCGATGTCCTTTTTTTTGCCAGATCAATCGGATTTCCTTCTTCATCCAAATCAATCGGATATGCATCCACTTCATCGAGCATCAATCTTTTTACCGGCATATTTCTGAGTCCGGCAGCAGAGTTCGCACCGGCCAACCTCAATACACCGCCGGGAAATTCTTTTTTCGTGAGCGTGTTGCTGCTGTCTCTACTTTTTGCCGGCCCTATTTTTTGGACCAGGCTCGGAGAGCTTTCAAGCATCGGCTGGATCCTGGTCTTCGATACCAATTCAACCACCTCTTTTGTCGGTTCAACAAATAACATAGGACACGGAGAAACATCAATGGTGTAGCCAATCCAATTCAATCCGGCTTCTGTAACCCCAAGCTGAGCGCCTTTCATTACAATTACTTCCTCGACATCAGAATATTCACCAAGGTTATCCATAATCTCTTTCAAGAAGGGAGTGACAGACGTTCTGTACGGTCCCGGCATTGCCGAGCTCTTACTGTCAAGAAGCCGGTGATTATCCGCCCACTCACTGACCGAGAGAATGGGATCCGGACGCAGACCATCTAAAAATCCATTAATCAGCATTCGAAGTAAGTTTTAAAAGTGATTCATTTATGCATTCAGACAATAATCTGTGTGCTTCATTTCTTGGCAGTGAAATCAATTCATCGATGATTCGGTCAGGAATTGCCTGAAGACTCATTCTGATTTCTTTGCCGTATGCAAACATTTCTTTATAGGATTCCTCTTTATTGATAAGCTCCTTACTTTGTGTTTTCAATTTTAAAAGATCAAGCTGAGCTTTGATAATTTTTCCTTTTCTGTCAGCTTCCGGAGCAGTATCATCAGGCTGAATTTGAATCTCAATCACATCAACACCCGAATAAGCATCCAAATCCTTTTGGAAAATTTGGGCTTTTATTTTTTCGTTTATCTTTTTAATTGAAACCTCAAATCCATATTCCTGATCAGCAATTGAAGGAATGACTTTCTTTTTTTTCAGATCATAACCTTTGACAATCTTACCTGTGTCAATTGCTTTTTTGACAGCAACATGAGAGACACCTCTCAATTTCGCATACGATCTAATAGATAATAATTCTTCTTTTTCCATTCGTTATTGTTAACGCACCTGGTAACCGTCAAAAAAGCTTATAACTAACGCTTTTTCGGGGGTCGGAGCTCCGCAGAGAAAAAATTCCGCAAAGAACCTATCAATGTGTGAGTTATGAATTTTATACTAAAGACGTATTAAATACATACTAAGCACTTAACTAACACACTGTTACATCTGAAAATATAATAATAAAAATTTGATTATAAAAAAGAATGATCGGCCACTGAGCAGCTGATCATTTTAAAATCTCTTCGATGATTCTCTTTCCCTCCTCCATAGAATAATACACAAAGGACACAGCCCCCTGAGCCTCCATCAGATCTCTCCATCTTATCTGATCTTTCGATAAAGTATTACGGCCTACCTTAGTCTCAATAATATAAAACTTCCCTTTATAGAAAACATGGATATCCCACACGCCGGGTATCACACCGGTAGCCTTCAGTTTCACAGCCTCCTGTATATTACGGTATCCGCCGTTAGGTACTGCCCACATGCATCGCCTGAGTTGCGGGTATGTGTTCCATGTGTATTGAAAGAATTGCGCCTGCAGTTTATCTTCTGACATAGCACAAATATACAAATTAGGATCTGAAATCTCTGTTCAGTTCGTATGTAAGGAAATAGTAAAAGAACATGGATCTTACCTGTCTGGACAGGTTGATCTTCCGGGGATTGTCTTCATCGGCAAAGAGCAGGCTCAGATACGACTTATCGAGAGCCAGCTGTTTGATCAGATCATTCCTTTTGATTCCAAACTCTTTCATCCGACTTTCTATCCATTCTGTAGTAATTTGAGACACATCGAGTGAAAATGCTACAGGGTGAACCTTCATATCGGGGAAAATCTCTCTGGCGCGTTCTATCAGCTGTTTTTGGTTCAAAATATAGCCGTTGAACAGTCTTTTTTGGGTAATTTTCACGATATCGCCGTCCAATTCGATTTCAATGCCTACTTTTTTGTAATTACTGATGCTCAGTAATTGCTGTTTTGTCAAATTTATTGTTTCCATCATCTTTTTAATTAAAAAAAACAAAGGGGCGGGGTTCTTTACCCCTTTGTTATGGTTATTTCTTTTAAGTTAGTCAAATCAAATATTGCAATTTGTTTTTGCTGTTTTGCAAACTCTATTGCTGTTTTCAGGTCTTTATTTTCAAAAATTCGAACCGAATCAAAGTAGAATTTTTCATTTTCCACATTCAGCCATCCTCCAACTGTTTTATTATTTTCGAGCGCATGACTGATTACCTTCTGTAAGCTTTCTTTTCCAAAACTGTTTTGAGTTTCTTCAAAAGCGACTGCAATTCCAAACTTTATTTCTTTAAAGCTTTCCAAATTGAGTGTAAATCCGTCGGGATTGTTTATTGAGTATTCCCAGACTCTGTCGATCAGTTTATCCATTTTTTCAACTTTTTTTGTTATTCGTATTTCAATGAGCCCCTTTGTTGATACAAAGATAAATTAAAAGTTTGAATTACACAAACATTTATTTAAAAACCTTGTAACCTTGTAAGCCTTGTAACCACTTTTCGGGACTTTACAGAAATAAAAAATAAAAAATCGCAAAAATCAGGGTTTGAAAAATCATGTATTTTTATAAATGTATGTTTTTCAGCTTTATAATGAAATTATATAAAGTAATCCTTTTTAAAAAACGATGTTTTCAAAAAAATTCTGCGGAAATCTTTATTTTTTAGTTACAAGTTACAAGGATTTTATAAAACTCTTACCTGCGTTGGCTTTGCACCTTGTAACTACTTTATTTTTTAAGTTACAAGGCAGTTACAAGGTTTTCTGATTTATCTTAAAATTATCTTAAATTTCTTTAACATAGAGTTAAATTTTTTAACAAGTGATTTTTAAAAATTTATAAAAAGTATTTTTAGCCAAAAAAATAATTAGATTAGATCAAAAATTAAAAATGAAAAAGACATTCGTTATTTTAGGAAGTGTGATGATCTTCCTTGTTTTAGGGTTTATCTCCTGTTCTGATGGCCTTCCGGATTATGAGATAGTAAAAAATGAAGAATGGAAGGGTAATTACACCTTCAAAATTATTGTTGACAGTGTTTTATCGGAGAATGATGCACTTGGTATATCGGAAAAAATCAAAGGAAGGAAAACATCTGCAGACGGGGAAATTACCCTTTATTTTTATCCGTCCGACACAAACAGAACACCGGCACAAATTGTCTCATTCCAAAAGGGGAATCCGATACCTTACCATTCGATATATTCCAAATCGAACAAAGACATAATGAGGGCGAAAAACTTAAAACTTGACGGGGTACCGGAAAAAGATATAATTGCCGAATATTTGATTCCGGGTGAAACCATAAAAAACTTTGTTTACAGAAAAGGAGATGAATATTATCACGTTGGCTCATTTTTGGACGGTCAGCTCACACCGGCAGACACCCTGGAGAAGATCCCGAAAAACAGTGAGCTTATTGAGTCATTCAGAGTAACAGCGGGTCCAGATGAAGGGATGATCCTGAGAATAGACAAGCGAAATAAGAAAGCCACTTTCGGTGAAGAAGGAAGTGCCGGTATTCTCATATATGATCTGCTGTAATAATCTTTTACGGCTTTTTATCGGACAGTAGAAAGTTAATAAACGGTGATATAAGTTGTTAAAGTTTTGAGCCGTCATATTTCATATTGGTAAAATGTATTACATTTGTGGTACCATTTTTAAAAGAACCAAATCAAAAATATCTGTAAACATGAAGTCTAATTCTGATTTTAAAATTGCTTATTATCGAAGAATTCCTGCTTATTTTAACCCGAAGACAAATGAACTGAAAGGCAGAAATCTATTTTTTGACCTCCTGATCTCGGTCAATATTTTTATTGACACAGAGATATTGAAAATTGACCATTTCCCTATTTTAATTAAAGAATAAAAAAACGCCCTGGAATAATCTGCAGGACGTTTACGGAAATTAATTAAAATTAAATTTTAATCAAAATCCTGAAACATTTGCCGTTCTTTGGATATATCCTTTTTCCATTTCTTGTAATGTATCTACGAAAAATGTATTTATACCCCTCAGGCGGCTTATTGTAATTTATATACATAAAAAAATAATTTTTTTTCGTTTAAAAAAAATTAATTAAATACAATCCTTACAATTGATTTAGAATTATTCAGAACCCTCGGATTCTCTAAATCAATATCCAAAAAGCTGATTCGCACTCAGCAATTTGGAAGTTCTAAAAAATGATTCGGAATTACCGGATCATTTTTTGTTTTCTTTGGCCCGCTCTGAAAATAAGCGTTTCAACCATATTCGTGAAATTTCTGTTTTCATTCTCCGCCATTGTGTTCACGATCTTAATGGCTTCGGTGCTCAATCTCATCGTCTTCATTTTAGTCTGACTCTGATTTCCTTTTTTTGATTCATTCAGCTTACCCATGGTTTGTTAAATTGATTATCTCGTGTAATACAACAAATGTACTGTGTAAAAATTAAAAAAACCATGAAAACAAAATGTAGGCATCAACATTATATCAACATTTCGCGATTCTATAACCACCAAAAAAAGTCCCTGACGCTTTACGTCAAGGACTGTGCAAAGTTACGAAATTTTCAGATACCATGAAAATTCATTAGTTTACAGAAAATTATTTATTCAACCATGTGTATCTTGAGCTGACGAATTCATAAGCGTGATTCCAAATCTTTTTGAATTTCTCACTTTCCTCAAAAGAAACTTCAAAATACCCGGCTTCATATTCTCCGTTGATCCCATGAAAGAACAAACGGTGTTTTAATATTTTCTCGGCTTCTTTTCTGATTAATTTAGAAGGGAAATCTTCATTTTTATTGTAAAAATGTTCTGTCAGTGCTTTGGTAAATACCCTGATGGTGACAAAATGATCTATTCTGACAACATACATTTTTCCTCCGGACTTGAATTCACCTTTTGTCATTTCATTTATTAATTAAATTATCCAATTTTCTGAGCTGTGCTAAACTCAAATCGGAAAGATTCAAATCTGCCTCCAGATCAATTGTTGTTTCTTTGTGAGAATCACATACCGTTACAGAGATTACTCCTTTTCTGTAAACGGTGTAAAACAAAGGATCTTCACCCGGTTCGGATACATGCTCGTAATCAAACTTAAAACCTTCCTGAAGAAGCTTGTTGTGAATGTTTCTTGTATATCTCATGTTTTTAGTTTTTTGTACAGTTTCATCAAATAACGATTTGCGCTTTGCCGGCATCTGTATCGTTTGATGATTTCACCATTTTTAATCAGTTCATAATGGTTTTTTTTTATTCTGCAGATGTGAGTAACACAGTTGTTCTGATCCAGCACGTTTTGGATCATTCTGTACCTTTTTCTGCCCGGTATTTGCTTGTCAAGTAGATTCATTGCGTTTATTTTATTTCGATTATTATTCCTGCTCTGAGAGAATCCTCTATATCCCGAGCGCATCCGTTATCATCTACAAAGAATGGTTTGGCGTTTCTGCCGTTCTCATCATAGTAGGTTGTGTCTTCCTGGGTATAGATTTTTCCTTTCACCAGGGATGTAACTCTGAATACCATTCCTGAAGCCCCGAAGTCATCCAAACCCTCTTCATCGATCACACATTTAAATTTTCTTAATTTCATTCTTCCAATTTTTTAATCATTGATTCTACATTTTCGATCATCTGTACTGCAACAGCTGCTACCTGGATCAATTCTTCTCTGTACCACTTCAGCCTTTCGATTTGACCGTGTTCATAATCGTATTTGGGTTTATGTCCGCTGTCGTATGGTTCTCTGTTGTGGAATTTATTGGCTTCTTTTGCCACTTCTCCCACTTCTTCTGTCAGGATTGAAACAAACTCAGGTAAGGATTTGTTCTGATCTCCCCATTTTTGAAACTGTTTCTTTCTTTCTGAGTGAATCTCAAAAAGGATTCTTTGGATTTGTACTGCATTCATTTTAGTGTTTTTTTATGTGTTTTAAATAATTTTTAATCAGGATTTAAGTCTGTTATAAAATAGACCCAGTAACCCTTTTTTGATGATCCGTTATCCCATTTGAAACTCTGTTCAAACCCGAGATTTCTCAGTTCCTGCCCCAGCTTATTGAGTTGCACCCGCTGCATGGATGATTTCTCGAGAAACGCTTTGATTCCGGTAGTGGTCATAAACACCCCTTTCCCTTTTTCGGCCGGCGAGAAGTAATTTTGAATCAGTTCTTTTTCAATCGATACCGCATTGAACTGATCGGTCTGCTCGTTGAGATAATTGATCTGCTCACGGCTCAGCTCGCTGGTCATCTCCTGTTCTTTCCACAGATTATAAACCTCTACAAACAGATCGGTTTTGTCAATACTGTTGTACAGTTCTTTGTCAATATCCAGCACATGAATCGGCAGGATCCTGCGGTTTCCCGTTGGGTCAAAAAGAAGACCTAACTCGTTTGATGTGCCGGCCAAAACGGCCAATCTTCGCAAGTCCACATTTTGCCGACCGTAGGGCTCACGCAGTGAAAACCATTTCTTTGAAGTCAGTTCTTTGAGTTTCGCTACATTTGTTTTGGATTTTCCGCCCATTTCATCATCCATGATGATCAGCTTCTGAGTCATCAGTATCTCATCATCTTTTGGCTTGTCCATTTTTGATTCTGCATAATACTGTCTGATCTCACGCGGCAGCAGTCTGCGGAACCATTCTGTCTTTCCCGTTGACTGTTGTTCACCGGCCAGCACAAGCATCAGCGCGCATACTTCACCATGCGCAGCTTCAATGATGCCGATCAGCCATTTGGTTACAAATGTTCTGACGTACTGATCAGACATATCGGTTTTAATTGTTTGACAGAGTTTGTCAATATTGCCTGAAGGCCTTCTGTCTTTATTCTGTTCAAACCATTCTGTCAGCGGATTGTAATTTCTCGAGAAATCAGAATAGATCAGTCGTGAAAAAACATCAAAGGTCAGCTCCTTTTCAAATATCTTCTTTCCCTGGATATAGACCGAATTCATTTCCCTGTCTTCAAGGGGCTCACCGTTATTTTCAATCTTTCGGGTCAGAACATTCCTGCGCATGTCATAATTCTGTCTGAGCCATACTTCAAGCTGCGAAACAAATGAGTCATCCGGTCTGAAGTCAATATCGTTGTCAAATACCTGCTGCACGATGCCGGCGGACTCCAGTTCCGATATCCCTTCTATCTCTTTGAGCAGATTCACTGTGTCTTTTGCCTGTCTGCCTCCCTTTTTTGCCTGGCTGGCCGTGGTGGCAATCAGCTTTGTTTTTTCGCTGATCGTTTGAACTCCGGCCTGTTTGCAGAGCCAGTAGAATGTCGCAATTGTAACACCCGATTCCCGCCTCTTCAGACAGACTTCGTATTGTTTTACGCAACTCTCATATTTGTATTTGCTGCCTATTCTGCTGATCCGGTGAAAGTATTCCATTCCTTCGGACCCAAACTGATCTGCCAGACCAAATGCGACCGCCAGCCACATATTATAATCATCGACCAGATCCAGTCCCCGGTTTTCAATCTGACTGATGATTTCATCAAAATCATTCTTTACAAAGATTGTTTTGGGCAGCTTTTTTAATGCCTTTGGCTGCGGTTTCGGGTAGTTTGTGAATTTCAGCGCGGCTTCGTTGATGTACAGATCAGGATCGTAACTGACAAATCGAAGTCTGGATACATCCTTGCAGGCCTGATCGATTACGATCCCGTAATTGTTCAGCAGATATTCACCCAGCCCGTTGAAAGCGTCCAGATGTCTTCTCGGATCTATTTTAAACAGCACCGCCAGTCCTTTTCCGGATACGCTCTTCCAGGCAGCTGTTACAAACCGGTCCGTCTTCAGCATATCCTTGGTTTCATCCACATTTTTCTGATTGTCTATATCGATGCAGATGTAACCCGAATGTTTGATCAGCTGGCTTGCCTTTCTTTTTGAAAACTCGCCCGATATCGTGACGGCCGGAAGCAGTTTTTTGTCTTTTTTGCCCGAATTGACGTCGATTATTTCGTTCAGCCATTTTCCGTTTTGCACGCCGTCAAGAAAGAAATCAAGCGGCAGCGTTCCTTCATTTTCTACCGACTTCGCGTTTGAGTAATATGATATGTTCGAGTTGATCATTTGTTTTTTACACTCTTTTTGATGTTGCAGTAATGTTTGTAATATTCCCCTACGGTCATGCCGGGATTTCTTTTCAGCAGCGCGTTCATCTTTCTCAGTATCCTGCTTTGTTCGGCCGGCGTCAGATCATCCGTTTTTATTCCCATTACAATTGATTGTATTGTTTCAGTTTTTTTAGCAAATCGAGCCGGTACAGATACACCCGTTCACCGGTTTCATCGCATTTCAGTTCGTCTATTGTTTCCCAGACGCTTTTCGCCCAGTAGGGAAACTCGGCGTCAAGCGCATAAGCGCCTACCGCTCTCCATGTCTTTCCGTTTAGCACCACACCGGTCAGCACGCGGGTTGGTAATGATCCGTCTATTTTCACAGCTCTAATTTTAAAATTGGACGTTCGTATTGAAATTGGTTTTTTAATTCTGCGAAAAACCATTCGCTTGTAGTCTGTTTGTGCCATTCGTCATAATTCTTGTGTTCATCGGCACACCATTGTTTTACTTTTTCCTGAAATACATTCAGAAGTTCATAGGCACATTTGTCATTCATCTCTGTTATCTGATCTTTGATCTGTGCGATCAGAATTCCTTTTATTTGGTGTAAGGTTGAGTAAGGATTTCTGCCCGCCTGATGATTTATCTTGTTGATTGACTTCAGGTCTATGCTGGCAGAAAGAAGCTCAAATTCAACTTCATCTTCATTTTCCTGAAAATCATCTGTCACCGGAAATTCATGTCCGCAGTTAAAACAGACTCTTGCCTGTGCCGGAATGATCACGTCGCATTCAGGGCATAATTTCACCGGTGCAACGCCGTCCCCTTCACCTTTGGGTGTATCCGGATTCATGAATATGTCCTTCCAGTCCCTGGGACTTGACCAGTCACCATGCTCGAGGGCGTTGCCTCCCATATCGATGATTGTAAAAAACTCCTTTCCCGGATAAGTTCTTGCCCCCCTGCCTGTGCACTGTAACCAAAGCGGAAGACTCTTAGTTGCCCGGTTCATAATGATGCATTCAACAGACGGTTCGTCAAATCCGGAGGTCAGCACGCCTACATTATGCAGAATCGCGCCGGGTGTTTCTGCGAACCATTCCAGAATGGCTGTTCTTTCAGCCTGACTTGTAGCCCCGTCCAAATGTTTTGACGGATATCCGTGATCGACAAACAATTTGTTCACGATTTCAGAATGCTCGACCGAACAGTTGAATATCAGTGTCTTTTTTCCTTTGGCATATTCTTCATATCCCTTCAGACAGTTTTCAACGTGTTTTCCTTTGCTGAATTCGTGAAACATTTCCTTTGCATCAAATTCGCCGTTTCTTATTTTGAGTCCGGCACGATTCACGCCTCCTTTTATATGATAAGTTTTGTTTGGGCAGAGCGCACCGGCTTTAATGAGCTCGGGTATTCCGATTGCACTTACAATGTCTTCATAAGTCTCATTCATCGGGTGTTTTTTGGATGCTGATATTGGGGTGGCCGTGAATCCGACCGTCAAAACGTTTTCAAATGATGAAATCAGTGAATCATGATTTTTCAGGTGAGCTTCATCAATGATCAGCATTCCTATGTCTCCAAACCATCTGGGATTTCTTTTTATGCGGTTAATGGCGGTTTGCACCATGGTCACATATACATCCGCATTCGGGTTTCTGTATTTGGCTCCGGCTGTTATCGGTTCGGCTACTATTCCGTACCAGTCATAGAGCGTCTTCCGTGCCTGAGACAGCAATTCAAAACGATGGACCGAAATAAGCGCCTTCTTTCCTGTGTTCTCAATAAATCTTTTTGTGAGCCCGGAGAAGGTCACTGTCTTTCCTGATCCGGTTGCAGCCTGAAAGACAATCCGCCTTTTGCCTGCTCCGTATTTTTCAGCAATTTCGTCTATTGCTTTGCTCTGGTATGGTCTTAACTCTCTTACCATTTTTCATTAAGAATTTGCATGCAAATGCTTTTGGTGTCGTTTGCGAAATCCTTTTTGAGCATCCAGCCTACAAATCCGGGTTCGTTTCTTGCGACTGTTCCTTTGTGCGGTCCGAAATTGAAAATGATTTCACCCTCTTCGTTGTAAGTGAATTTTCCTGACAAATCCAGTATCTCTTTTCCGTAATTGCTGAATTTGGCTATCTCTGTGATGTCCTCCGGAAGATCTTCAATTTCGAGCTGCTTCAGAAATACACCCATTGTAGCGACCGCATCGGCTCTTGCGTCATGCGCTCCTTCATGATCTTCATTCATGTAATGACGAACAGCTGCAGTCAGATTCCGGGGATTTGATATTTTAAAAATATTGTTTACGTCAATCAGTTCATGATCTCTGTAATTCCAGTTGTATCCGGCTCTGTATAATTCATTAAGCAGCATTGGAAAATCAAAGTAAATGGCATTGTATCCGGCCAGATCGCATCCTTTTATGAATTCAAGAATGTTTCCGGCTATTTCATGAAATTTCTTGCAGTCTTTCACCTGCTCATCAGAAATACCGTGTACTTCCTGCGCTTCCGGTGAGATCGGGATCATCGGATTTACATAACTGTCTTTTACTTCCATATCTCCGTTTGGATGCAGTTTTGCAATTGCGATTTCAATGATTCTGTCCTCCTGGGTGTTGAGTCCGGTTGTCTCCAGGTCTATAAAACAGATCGGGCGTTTTAGATTTAATTTCATAATTTGTTTATTTATTTTGTTTCTACAAACTCGCCGTCTTTTAATGAATAAAAGGTATCTTCTTTAAGCTTTTTGCCGTCGATGATTGCTGATTTCACGTCTATAATGTCCCCGTTGTTATCGAATTCAACCAGGCATATCGCGCAGCCTTTTTTGGCTTTTATTTTTGAATTTTTTCCAGCTATTCCAAATGAATTGACTCCTTCCAATCTGATCTCTGAATTGTGTCTTCCGGCACAAACAGAGGAGTCCAGTCCGCTATTGACAGAGTAGTCCAGTCCGCTATTGACAGAGTAGTTACGTCCGCTATTGACAGAGTAGTCCAGTCCGCTATTGACAGAGTA
>Ga0172382_10002995_pt1 | contig 27248 bp, 25 predicted proteins | sample Leawel138RmetaG_FD_122245 | JGI IMG/M metagenome (GOLD analysis project Ga0172382, IMG submission 122245) | Leachate microbial communities from a municipal landfill in Southern Ontario, Canada - Leachate well 138R metaG | ecosystem: Engineered > Solid waste > Landfill > Unclassified | place...
CGCCCCAGACGGCGTGACGGACGCGCGACAGGTCCAGCGAGCCTTCGAGCACTTCGGGACGGAAGGTCTCGCGATCGGTAACGTGGGTGATCTCGCCGTCGATGGTCCAGGCCCAGCTATGATAGGGGCAGCGGATCTGGTTGAAACTGCCGAATTCCGCGCCGACCAGGCGCGCGCCGCGATGCTGGCAGACGTTGAACATCACGCGGATGTCGCCCTTGGTGCCGCGCATCACCAGAAAGGATTCCGTGCCGATGTCGAAGCGGAAGAAATCGCCGGGCTCGGGAATGTCATCGACCCGGCCGGCGAGCAGCCAGGTCTTCGTCCACAAGCCATCCCACTCGCGCTTCATGAAGGCCGGGTCGTAGTAACGCTCGGGCGCAAGCAGATCGGTTCCGTTGTCGATGTAGGGCGCCTTGGCCTCGAACGAACCCTCGGGGGCAGCATCGTTGAGGACCCAACCCTCCTCGTACTCATAGGTCTTGGCCTTCAACGAGCCCTCCATAATCCTTCTCCGATCCGTCGTTCGACATTGCGACTTGTGGAATGGCAAATCCTGAGCGAAAGTCACAGTGGCTTTCCCGCAAACCAACCTTGCGCAATTTGCATCAATCCTCGGGGAAACTATGGACCATCTGCTTGCCATGCGGCTTTTCGTCAGCGCGGTTGAACTCGGCAGCTTTTCCAAGGCCGCCGCACAGCACAATCTCCAAGCCTCGTCGGTATCGCGACACATATCCAGCCTCGAGCAGGATCTCAGGGCCTCGCTGTTCCGCCGCTCGACGCGACAACTGCTGCTGACCGACGCCGGCTCGGCCTTCTATGAGCGCTCGACCAAGATCCTGGGCGACATCGGCGAGGCCTGGCGCCTGGCAGGAGCAACCTCCGCTGAAGCCATAGGTTCGCTGAAGGTCTGGGCTCCCAACGAGTTCGGCATGCTCTACCTCAATCCGCTGATCCCGAAATTCATGCTGCAGCATCCCGGCCTCAGCGTGGAAGTGGTTCTGGGCGAACTCGAAAGCGAGCTGCCCTCGGCCCAGTACGACCTGGCGATCCAGATCGGCGAGCCCGGCAATTCGCGGTTCTACGCGCAGCGCTTCGCGCGTAACCATTATGTCGTCTGCTGCGCGCCCGTCTATCTGGAACGGGTCGAGGAGCTTACTTTTCCGAGCGCTCTCAGCGACCAGAACTGTCTCGTCCACATTGGCCGAAAGATCTGGCAATTCACCTCGGCCAAGAGCAGCGTCGACATCTCGGTCGAAGTCTCGGGCAATTTCCGCTCCAACCTGCTGTCGCCGATCCTAGAAGCGACTCTGGCCGGCGCGGGCCTTGCCCGGCTCCCGCTGTGGATCGCGGGCGAACACCTGGCTTCGGGGCGACTGCAGACGGTCCTGACCAAGTATCAGGTCAAGTGCCCGGATTCGACGATCTACGGCCTCTATCCGGAGAAGCGGACGACATCCCCGAAGATCCGCGCCTTAATCGACTTTCTCGACGAGAGCTTTGAGAAAATCTCCTACTGGAACTGATACGCCTTGCACGTCCTGCAAAACTGAATTGCGCCGTCAGGTGATTGCAGAAATCTCAGCCTTGATCCCTCACCGACACCCGGATCGGGGGCCGGTCGCGGACCATCGCCCCGAATGGCGCGGGACAGCGCCGCCCGGATAATTTTCCTTTTATATCAATGACTTATGTGTGGCGGAGAGGGTGGGATTCGAACCCACGTTACGGTTGCCCGTAAACCGCATTTCGAGTGCGGCGCATTCGACCACTCTGCCACCTCTCCGCGAAGTGCTCCAGCGCGCCCCAAGAAGGGCAGGCCCGGTCGGCGAGCCGCGCGGTTAGCGAAGAAGGGGCGGCTTGCCAACCCCCGCGATGCGAATTCGGGGGAACGTTTCGCGGCCTCGCTTGTTACGCAAATGCACAAAACCTATATAGTCGCCATGGACCGCGCGAATTTCTTTTCCCCCCAGGCGGGACGCCTCGTCGATGCGCCGCGTCAGACGAAAGCCCGCTTCGCCATCGGCGATGTCGTGCGCCATCGCCAGTATGACTTTCGCGGCGTGATCTTCGATATCGATCCGGTCTTCGCCAACAGCGAGGAATGGTATCAGTCGATCCCGGCCGATGCGCGCCCGGCGCGCGAGCAGCCCTATTACCACCTCCTCGCCGAGAACGGCGAATCGAACTACGTCGCCTACGTCAGCCAGCAGAACCTGCTGGCCGACGGCGCCGCCGGCCCGGTCGATCACCCCTCGCTGCCGCAGTTGTTCGACGATTTCAACGGCGAGCGCTATCCGCTGCGCCGCGCCCTCACGCACTGATCCCGCGGGGTTCCGCGCGGGCCGCCGGCGGCCCGCACCAGCTTCAACCCTTCAGCTTCCAGCCAGAGCGCAGGATGAAGTAGATCGCCACCGCCAGCACCAGGTTCAGCACGCCCATGCCGATCGCCCCGTGCAGCACCGCCATGTTGGTGCTGCCGATGTCGCTGCGGCCGAGGAAGCCGAAGCGGAAGCCCGAGATCAGGTAGAAGAACGGATTGAGCCGGCTCGCCGCCTGGAACGCCGGGGCGAGGTTGTCGATCACATAGAACGTCCCCGACAGCAGCGACAGGGGGGCGATGACGAAGCTGGTGACCGCCGCGTTGTGATCGAACTTGTCGGCCCAGATCGACGAGAGAAAGCCGAGCAGGGACAGGAAGACAGAGCCCATCAGGCCGAACCAGACGACCGCCCAGGGATGCGCCATGTGCAGCGACACGCCGGGCCAGAGCGCCATCATGCCCCCCAGCGCCAGGCCGACCGCCACGGCACGGGTGACGGCCCCGGCGATCATCGCCGTCATCAGTTCGGCCTCGCTCAGCGGCGGCATCAGGAAATCGATGATCGTGCCCTGCAGTTTGCCCGACAGGAACGAGAAGCTGGCGTTGGCAAAGGCGTTCTGCATCATGCCCATGATGATCAGGCCAGGCGCGACGAAAGTGGCGAAGTTGACGCCGAGCACCTGCCGGTCGCCGCGCCCCATCGCCACGGTGAAGATGACGAGGAACAGCAGCGTCGTCACCGCCGGCGCCCAGATCGTCTGGGTCTGCACCTTGAAGAAGCGCTGAACCTCCTTCATATAGAGGGTTCTGAGTCCCAGCCAGTTCACCTGCTGGATCACGGCTTCTCCCTGCGGCGGAAAGATGCGGCGTTCCAGAGTGCCTCTGTCCGGACTGTTTCCGGCCGACGTGGCATTTGTGTCGGCGGCTTCGGCATTGCGGGGTTGATCGGCCATGGTGCGGCGACTATCGGGTGCCCCTTGCCATGGCAAGCGGCCCCGATCTGAACCGGGCCTGATCTGAATTGGGGACGCCCACGAAATGGATCGAGTGGAATAGGCATGAGCTGGACCGACGAACGGATCGAAAAGCTGACCAAGATGTGGGAAGGCGGCGCCACCGCCAGCCAGATCGCCGAGGAACTGGGCGGGGTCAGCCGCAATGCCGTGATCGGCAAGGCGCATCGCCTGGGGCTGAAGGCGCGCCCTTCCCCGGTCAAGCCGAGCGACAAGGCCGAGGCGTCGGCCGCACCGGCCGCCAAGCCGGCCAGGCCCACCGCCGAGACGCCGCGTGCCGAGGTTGCGCCGCCGCGCCCGGCGGATACGCCCGCGCCCCCGCGGCCGGCTCCCCCGCCGGCAGCCGCGCCTGCCGCAGCCGCGCGCCCGGCCGGCACGGCCGCACCGGCTGCGCCGCCGCAGCAGCGCATCGTCTCGGTCGGCCCGGGCGGCTTCCTGCGCCAGGGCCCCGGCGACCAGCAGGCGCCGATCCCGCCGGCGCCGCCGCGCCGCCTGGTGCCCGCCAAGCCCAGCCCCGAGATCGCCGACAAGACCAGCCTGCTCGACCTCAACGACCGCATCTGCCGCTGGCCGATGGGCCATCCGGGCGAGCCCGACTTCCATTTCTGCGGCGAGAAGGTGAACCCCGGCTTCCCCTATTGCGTCGAGCATTGCGGCCGCGCCTATCAGGCGCAGCTCCCGCGCGGCGCGCGCCGTCCGCCGCCACCGCTGCCGTTCGGCGGCCCGCGCGTGCGCTGAACCGGCTGATCCTCTCCGCACGGAGAGGACCAGCCGCGCTCGACCGGCGCAGTTCGCGCTGGACGCCCGACGCGGTCCGGCAAAAAGGCATCGGCCCCGGAACGGCGCGGGGCGTCGTGAAGGGAGAAGCGGTATGACCGGCGGAAAAGTGTCGATGACCGAAATCGAACGCGCGACGCTGGAATTCGTCGCACGGCACCGCGACCGCTATCTCGCCTCGGGCGGGCGCGAGGGCCATGTCCTCGATTACCGCCATCTCGGCGGGCACCGCTTCACCACCACGCTGCTGCTCGAAACCCTCGGTCGCCGGAGCGGCGAGCGGCGGATCACGCCGCTGATCTACGGGGACACCGGCGGCGAAGTGGTGGTCGTCGGCTCGAAGGGCGGCGCCGACGTGCACCCGGCCTGGTACCTCAACCTGAGGGCGGCCGAGGCGGTGACGATCCAGGTCGCCGGCCAGGCCTTCCGCGCCACCTGGCGCGAACCCGAAGGCGAAGAACGCGCGGCGATCTGGCGCTTCATGGCCGATCTCTATCCGCCCTATCACGATTACCAGGCGGCGACGCCGCGCGAGATCCCCCTCGTCTGCCTCGCGCCCGGCGAGGAGCTGGGTCCGCTGGCCGCCTGAAGCCTCTCGCGCGGGGAAACTGGGCCGGCGCGATTTTCCTACATGGGCCGGATCGGTTACCCGCAAGGAATGGTCCATACCCCCTTGCCCGTCCCCGCGCATCCCGCCGGCTCGCGATATCGCCGCTCCGCCTGGCCTGCCTCGGGCAACGGCGGGCGGCCGCCCGGCATGCAGGGGGCCGGCTTCCTTCTCCCCGGACACCGTCAACTCTGTCAACTTCGTCAACCAGGATGTCCCGGCGAGCCGCTTACCCCCTCTCGCGCCCGCGAAAGTTGCCTTGTGCACACAAGGGCACCTTAAATTTATGGTCAAATCGTCGTTAACGTCGACATGAGCGATCTTGACGCGAGACCCAGGGGCATTCGGCGCTGGTTCGGCCTTGGAGCCGCCCCGCGCCTGGACGAGGAAATCGAGAACGCGGAGCCGGCGGCGGACCATCCCGAGCCGGCCGTGATCGAGGACCCGCGCGAGCGCCGGCGCCGCCAGTTGCTCGGCGATATCGGCAGCTTCCTGCTCGCGCACCGGCTCGAAGTGAACGGCTTCACGCTGTCGGTCGCCCACGATGTCCTCACCGGCGCCGATCCGAAGCTCGCCCGCCTGCTGGAGGAACGCGTCATCTCGCGCCAGCCGGTGTCGATGCACTGGCTCGAGGACGCCTGCCGCTCCGCCGGCCGCCACGAAGGCGTCGCCCATCTCGATGCGCTGATGGCCAAGCTGGAGCATTCGATCCACGAATTCAGCCAGACCACCACCGCCGCCAAGAGCGCGGCGAACGACTACAACTCCGCCCTTGAACAGCACGTCAACGAACTCGAGCAGGTCAGCAAGGCCGGCGTCGTCATTTCCGAGCTGGCCAACATCGCCCGCCTGATGCTTGATCGCACGCGCGAGATCGAGAAGGAGATGAGCCGCTCGGAGGTACAGACCCGCGCCCTGCAACGCAGCCTGGACGAAGCCCGCCGCAGCGCCGAAGTCGATCACCTCACCGGCCTGCCCAACCGCCGGGCCTTCGAGAACGCGCTGAAGGAAGAGACCGCCGCCGCGGCCGAGGCCCACCAGCCGCTGTGCGTCGCCATCTGCGACATCGACAACTTCAAGCGGGTCAACGACACGCATGGCCACGATGCCGGCGACCGCGTCATCCGCGCCGTCGCCCAGACATTGGCCAAGATTTCCAACGAGAACTGCCACGTGGCCCGTCACGGCGGCGAGGAGTTCGTCATCCTGTTCCGCGACAAGACGCTCGACGAGGCCTGGCAGGCGCTCGACGACGCCCGCGAGACGATGGCCGACCGCCGCCTGGTCAACCGCGCCACCGACATCCCCTTCGGCCGGATCACCTTCTCGGGCGGCGTGGCCGACGTCTTCGCCCATGCCTCCCCGCGCGAGGCGATGAAGGCGGCGGACGACGCGCTCTATGCCGCCAAGGCATCGGGGCGGAACCTGATCGTCAAGGAAAACGGCGTCACGCGCGAAGCCGCCTGAACGGTTTGCGCGGCCGTCCCATGCGGTTTAGCCTTTCCGGGAATCATACCCGGGAGAGTGCCTGCATGTCCGTTTCGCTCCACACCGCCACCGTCCGCACCTGGCTGCAGATCCTGCCGCAGGTCGCATGGCTGATCGACAAGGCCGAGACGCATTGCCGCGAGAGGGGCCTGCCCGCCGAAGCGCTGACCGATGCCCGGCTGGCGCCCGACATGTGGAACTTCGCCATGCAGGTGCAATGCGTCGTCCAGCATTCGGCCGGCGCGGTGCAGGCGCTGCGCAGCGGCAAGACCGGCCCGGACATGCGCACGCCGCCGCTGGACTTCGCGTCGCTGCGCCAGATGGCGGCCGACGCGATCGCCCTTCTGGCGGACGTGGCGCCCGAGGAGATCGACGGCGGCGCCGGCCGCGACGTGCTGTTCGAGTACACCGGCGGCCGGATGGAATACCTCGCCGAGGATTACCTGCTCAGCTTCGCCCTGCCCAACTTCTTCTTCCACGCGACCACCGCCTACGCGGTGCTGCGCAGCCAGGGCGTACCGCTGGGCAAGCGCGACTTCCTGGGCCGGATACGGGTCAAGGGCTGACGCTTCCGCCGGCGCCGGCGGCAGCTCAATCGCCCTCCTCGCGCACGAACCAGCTATGCGCCTCGACGATCGTCGCGCGCACGGGCCGGCCCGCCCGGTCGCGCGCCGGACGGAAGCGGAAGCGCTGCTCGATCAGGCGGCAGGCGAGCGCGTCGAGTTCGGGGATGCCGCTCGGCTCGTCCACCCGGCACCCATGCACACGGCCATCGACCTCGACCGCGTAGCGCACGCCGACGCGGGCCTCGCCGCCCGGCGGGATCAGGCCTTCGGGCAGGTCCCTGAACGACAGCTTCCCGCCGGTCTGCCGCGGCCCGATGGCCACGCCCTCCCCGCCATCGCCTCCCTCGCCGCCGCCGCCGGTCCCCTGGCCCATGCCGCCGGCGCCCTGGCCCGGCCCGGCCACGTCCGACGCACCGCTGGCAGCAGCCTCGCCGGCCGCCGGCCGGGTCGCGGTGACGATCGGCGGCGGCACGATCAGCGGCGGCAGCCGGGGCGCGAAAACCTCAGTCGCCTTGCCGCGCAAGTTGCGCGGCGCGGGTGCCCCCTTGGGCGCGCCGCTGGATGCGGCACGCACCTTGGGTTGCGGCGCCTTCGGCTCCGGCGGCCGGGCGGGCGCGATCAGGATCGAGACGAGCGCGCTGGTACCCTGCGCAACGAACCGGACCCTGAGACCGGATGCGAGCGCGAGGGCTAGCAGCAGCACGATCGCGAATGCAGCCAGTGCCGAAACGGCCTTCTGCCGGGGCGATGCGTACATGCGATGGGCCCGCTCTGCTCGATTGCCTGCGTCCACCGATGCAACGCGTCAGCGGCGGCGGCGTGCCCGCGCCGGACAGCAAAAAGGGGGCCGCGTCGCCGCGCCCCCCCTCGCTTCGTCATTACGTCGCCCCGGACCAAGCCCGCGGCAACGTGCCGGCTCAATCGTTCTTGAGGAACGCCGGCATGTGATCGGGATCGCCCTCGGGCTCCGACTCACGCTCGCGGCGCGGGCCGCGATCGCCACGCGGGCCACGGTCGCGTCCGCCACGGTCGCCGCGCGGGCTGCGACGGTCGCCGCGATCGCCCCTGTCGCCACGATCACCGCGCGGCTCGCGCGGGGGGCGGGTATCCTCCAGTTCGTCGCCGGTCTCCTGGTCGACGACGCGCATCGACAGGCGGACCTTGCCGCGCGGATCGATCTCGAGGACCTTGACCTTGACCTCCTGGCCTTCGGACACGACGTCGGTCGGCTTCTCGACGCGCTCGTTCTTCATCTCAGAGACGTGGACGAGACCGTCCTTGCCGCCCATGAAGTTCACGAAGGCACCGAAGTCGACGATGTTGACGACCTTGCCGGTGTAGATCTTGCCCACTTCCGGCTCCTCGACGATGCCGAGGATCCAGTTCTTCGCAGCCTCGATCTGGCCGAGGTCGGATGAACTGATCTTGATCACGCCCTCGTCGTCGATGTCGACCTTGGCGCCGGTTTCGGCGACGATCTCGCGGATCACCTTGCCGCCGGTGCCGATGACGTCGCGGATCTTCGACTTGTCGATCTGGATCGTCTCGATGCGCGGCGCATGGGCCGACAGTTCGGTGCGGGCGGTGCCCAGCGCCTTGGTCATCTCGCCAAGGATGTGCGCACGGCCTTCCTTGGCCTGCGCCAGCGCGGCCTGGAATATCTCGCGCGTGATGCCCGCGACCTTGATGTCCATCTGCATCGTGGTGATGCCTTCGGAGGTGCCGGCCACCTTGAAGTCCATGTCGCCCAGGTGATCTTCGTCACCCAGGATGTCGGACAGCACGGTGAATTCCTTGCCTTCCAGGATCAGACCCATGGCGATGCCGGAGACCGGACGCTTGAGCGGAACGCCCGCGTCCATCATGGCCAGCGAACCGCCGCAAATCGTCGCCATCGACGACGAGCCGTTCGACTCGGTGATGTCGGACACCACGCGGATCGTGTAGGGGAACTCTTCCTTGCTCGGCAGCACCGCCTGGAGCGCGCGCCAGGCGAGCTTGCCGTGGCCGGTGTCGCGACGCGACGGGGCGCCGAAACGACCGACTTCGCCGACCGAATAGGGCGGGAAGTTGTAGTGCAGCATGAAGCTCGAGTAGGAGAGGCCCTCCAGTCCGTCGATCATCTGCTCGGAGTCCTTGGTGCCCAGCGTCGTGGTGCAGATCGACTGCGTCTCGCCGCGGGTGAACAGCGCCGATCCGTGCGTGCGGGGCAGCAGGCCCACGGTCGCCTCGATCGGACGGACCTGGGTCGTGGTGCGGCCGTCGATGCGCGTGCCGTCCTTGAGGATGGCGCCGCGGACGACGTCGGCCTCGACCTTCTTCAGGGTCTTGATCGCGACCATCTGGGTCTGCGCGTCCTGATCGGCGAAAGCGGCCTTGGCCTTGTCGCGCGCGGCGTTGAGCGCGTTCGAGCGCTCGGACTTGTTGGTCAGCTTGTAGGCCGCCGCGATGTCCTTGCCGACGAGGTCCTTGAGCTGCTTCTTGATCGCCGAGTTGTCGGAAGTCTGGACTTCCCACGGCTCCTTCGCGGCCTTCTCGGCCAGCTGGATGATCGCGCCGACGACCTTCTTGATCTCGTCGTGCGCGAAGATCACCGCGCCGAGCATGACCTCTTCCGAAAGCTCCTTGGCTTCGGATTCGACCATCATCACCGCGTCCTGGGTGGCGGCGACGACGAGGTCGAGTTCGCCGTTCTTGATCGCGTCGTCCTGCTTCGGGTTCAGCGTGTATTCGCCGTCCTTGTAGCCGACGCGCGCGGCGCCGATCGGGCCCATGAAGGGCACGCCGGAAATGGTGAGCGCAGCCGAGGCGGCGATCATCGCGACGATGTCGGGCTCGGTCTCACCGTCATAGCTCAGCACCTGGGCGATGACGTTGATCTCGTTGTAGAAGCCTTCGGGGAACAGCGGGCGGACCGGCCGGTCGATCAGGCGGGAGACCAGCGTCTCCTTCTCGGTGGCGCCGCGTTCGCGCTTGAAGAAGCCGCCCGGGATACGGCCGGCGGCGAAGAACTTCTCCTGATAGTGGACGGTGAGCGGGAAGAAGTCCTGGCCTTCCTTCACCGACTTGGCGGCCGTCACGGCGCAGAGCACCACGGTTTCGCCATAAGTGGCCAGCACCGCGCCGTCGGCCTGACGGGCAATACGGCCGGTTTCCAGAGTGAGGGTTTTTCCGCCCCACTCCACCGATACGGTTTTCGTGTCGAACATGGGTTTTCCTTCAGCCCGCCGGGCCCCATTGCCGGGCGGGGTTTGCTGCCGGGTTAAAGCCGTCCCGGTCCGGTCGGGGCATTTCGAGCCCCTTGGCCTCCGTCGCCGAATTGCGCGCGGAACCCCAATACAAGAAGCGGCCCCGCAGGGGGCCGCCTCGGAAACTTATTTGCGCAGGCCGAGCTTCTGGATGAGCGCGTTGTAGCGATCGACGTCCTTGCGCTTGAGATAGTCCAGCAGCGAGCGGCGCTTGTTGACCATCATCAGCAGCCCGCGGCGCGAATGGTTGTCCTTGTGGTGGCCCTTGAAGTGCTCGGTCAGGTTCCTGATCCGCTCCGTGAGGATCGCCACCTGCACTTCGGGAGAGCCGGTGTCGCCCTTGGCGCGGGCGTTGCTCTCGATGATTTCCTGCTTCTTCTCGGCCGTGACCGACATAGTTCTACTCCGCGACATCCGGAAGGTTGAAACCCCTGACCACGCGGGCGTCGCCGCCCGAAAGCTCCATCAGCGCCAGGGGAACATCCCCGATCCGCGCCCAGTAAAGCCCGTCGTCAAAAGCAAGTCCGGCCAGAACGCGGCCCTGACGGACCGCCCTTGCCTGTTCCGGACCGAGGTCGAGAGCCGGGATGTCGACCAGCCCCGCCTCCAGCGGCAAGATCACGTTCTCAAGCGGCGCCCCCTTGCCGATTTCGTTCAATTTGTCCAGCGAAATCGCCTGCGGCAGATCGAACGGCCCCGCGCGCAGGCGGCGCAGCATGGTGACATGGCCCACCGTCCCGAGCGCCCGCGCGATGTCGCGCGCCAGGCTGCGGATGTAGGTTCCTTTGGAAACATGGGCGCGCAGGGTGATTTCCGCCAGCTCCTCCCCAAGCTCGCCCCCGGGGAGGATTTCCAGCTCATGCACCGTCACTTCGCGCGCCTTCAGATCGACAGCTTCTCCCGCCCGCGCGCGATCATAGGCCCGCTCGCCGTCGATCATCAGCGCCGAATAGGCCGGCGGCACTTGCGCGATCGCCCCGGTGAAGCGCGGCAGCACCGCCTCCACGTCGGCGCGCGCCGGACGCTGCGCGCTTTCCGCCACCACCTTGCCTTCCAGATCGAGCGTGTCGGTCTCCGTGCCGAAGCGGACGGTGAAGGCATAGGCCTTGCTCGCGTCGAGCATCCGCCCGCACAGCTTGGTCGCCTCGCCCAGCGCGATCGGCAGCACGCCGCTTGCGAGGGGGTCGAGCGTGCCGCCATGGCCGACCTTGACCTTGCCCCACCCGGCCTGGCGCAGGTTGCGCTTAACCGCCGCCACCGCCTGCGTCGAGCCGAGCCCGACCGGCTTGTCGAGGATGATCCAACCGTGCGGCACGCGCATCACATCCGCGCGATGGCATCGGCCAGCGCGAAGTAAAGGTCGCTGGCCCAGGTGACCGGCGGCAGGACCACGTGCTGGATGATCCCCAGCCCCGGTGCCACGGAAGGCAGCACGACCAGCAGCAGCACGATCAGCCCCAGCCCGAACGGCCGGATGCGCTCGAACCGGCGCGCCGCCGCCGGCGGCAGCAGCCCCTCGACGATGTGCGAGCCGTCGAAAGGCGGGATCGGCAGCATGTTGAACAGGGCCAGGAAAATGTTGATCAGCAGGAAGTTGACCAGATTGGCCACGGCAAAGGCGGCAAACACGCTCGGCTGGTCGCCATGCAGCCGCACCAGAAGGCCCAGCAGGACCGCGCCCACCGCGGCAAGCACGAGGTTGGTCGCGGGGCCCGCCGCAGCAACCGCCATCATCCCGAAGCGCGGATTCCTGAGGCGCCCCTTGATCACCGGCACCGGCTTGGCCCAGCCGATCACCGGTGCCTTGACCAGCGCCAGGACCCCCGGCACCACGATCGTGCCGACCGGATCGACGTGACGCAGCGGATTGAGGCTGAGGCGGTTCAGCTCCGCCGCGGTCGGATCGCCGAGGGCACGCGCCACCCAGCCGTGCGCGACCTCGTGGCAGACGATGGCGATGACCAGCGGGACGATCAGCGCCGCCGCCTGGTATAGTGTATCGCTCATCCGATCTCCGTCTGCACGCGCCGGATCATGCCGGCGCGGTGAAAGTGGAACCCGGCCGTCTTGCCGGCGCGCCGCACATCAATCTTCGCCATCCTCGCCGCGCGCCAAGTCCCGCGCCACGCGCGGGTCGGCCAGCAGCCGGTCGATGCGGCCGGCCTCGTCGAAGCTCTCGTCGGGCAGGAACTTGATCCGGGCGGCGTATTTCAGCTTCAGCCGCTGCGCTACCTCGCGCTGGAAGAAGGCGGTGTTGGTGCGCAGCGCCTTGATCACCTCGTCCTCATCGGCGCCGAGCAGCGGCTTCACATATACCGCGGCGTGGCGCAGGTCGGGCGACATGCGCACTTCGGTGACGCTGACCGAGTGCGCGGTCAGCACCTCGTCGTGCACCTGCTGGCGGGCGAGCAGATCGGAAATGACGTGCCGCACCTGCTCGCCGACCTTGAGGAGCCGGACGCTGCGGGTTTCGGGGGTGGATTGCTGGCGGGCCATCTTGAAATAATCGCGGTTTGTGATATCAGGGGAGAATTACTGCTTCAGATGTGTTCAATCCATCTGCCTTGGGCCCGAGCGTTGCAGCGCTTGGGCCCTAATCATATTGGAGGCTGGCGTTGCAGCACCAGCCCCCTCACCGGTTTACTTGCGGCTAAGCTCGATAAGCTTCACGACAAGTCCGACGAAAGCGATCATGAAGGTCGCCACGCCGATAACCAGAATTACTGCTTCATTTATATTCAATCATACCACCCACCTTTCCGCCGCAAGTAGCGGCGAAAAGGTAGAAAGCAAAAACAGGGTCTACGAACAGACGATCCTATGAATTAGCGCCATTCCCGATCAAAGCGTCCTTTCGCGCATCTCGACGTCGAACGTCTCCAGGATGTCGCCCGGCTTGATGTCGTTCGTATCCTGCAGGACCACGCCGCATTCCAGGCCGGCGCGCACTTCGGGCACGTCGTCCTTGAAGCGCCGCAGCGAGGCGATCGTCGTCTTGGAGACGATGACGTCGTCGCGGGTGAGCCGCGCGTAGAGGCCCTTGCGGATGTAGCCCTCGATGACGAGCAGGCCGGCGGCCTTGTCCTTCTTGCCGGCCGGGAAGATCTCCTTGACCTCGGCGCGGCCGACGACGGTTTCGATCCGCTCGGGGCCAAGCTCGCCCGCCATTTCCGAGCGGACGTCGTCGGTGAGCTGGTAGATCACGTCGAAGTACTTCATCCGCACCTTGGCACGCTCGATCATCTCGCGCGCCTTGGCGTTGGGACGGACGTTGAAGCCGATGATCGGCGCGCCGCTCGCCTGCGCCAGCGTCACGTCGCTTTCCGTGATCGCGCCGACGCCCGAATGCAGGATCTTCACCTTGATCTCGTCGGTCGAGATCTTGTGCAGCGCATTGACGATCGCCTCGGTCGTGCCCTGGACATCAGCCTTCACCACCACGGGGTACTCGATCACGTTCTCCTTGGCCTTGAGCGCCGAGAACATCGTGTCGAGGCTGGCCGGGGCCATGGCGGTGCGCTTGGCGGTGGCCTGCTCCTGCCGATAGGAGGCGACCTCGCGGGCACGCGCCTCGCTCTCGACGACCGTCAGCGTATCGCCGGCCATCGGCACGCCGCCGAGGCCCAGGACCTCGACCGGCAGCGAAGGCGGCGCCGCCTTGAGCTGGCGGCCCTTGTCGTCGAGCATGGCGCGCACGCGGCCGGATTGAGTGCCGACGACGAAGATATCGCCCACCTTCAGGGTGCCGCGGTTGACCAGCACGGTGGCCAGCGGCCCCTTGCCCTTGTCGAGCTTGGCCTCGATCACCGTCGCCTCGGCCGCGCGATCGGGGTTGGACCTGAGTTCGAGAAGCTCCGCCTGCAGCAGGATCTTTTCGACCAGTTGGTCGAGACCCTGGCCGGTCTTGGCCGACACCTCGACGTCCTGGACGTCGCCCGACATTTCCTCGACGACGATCTCGTGCTCGAGCAGACGTTCGCGGATGCGCTGCGGGTTGGCTTCGTGCTTGTCGACCTTGGTGATCGCCACGATCATCGGCACGCCCGCGGCCTTGGTGTGATTGATCGCCTCGACCGTCTGCGGCATCAGCCCATCGTCGGCCGCCACCACCAGCACGACGATGTCGGTGACGTTGGCACCGCGCGCGCGCATTTCGGTGAAGGCCTCGTGACCCGGCGTGTCGAGGAAGGTGACATGGTCGCCGCCCTTGGTCTTGATCTGGTAGGCGCCGATGTGCTGCGTGATGCCGCCGGCCTCGCCCTTCACCATGTCGGTGCCGCGCAGCGCGTCGAGCAGGCTGGTCTTGCCGTGGTCGACGTGGCCCATGATCGTCACGACCGGCGGACGCGGCTTCAGCGTCTCGGGCGCATCGACGTCGGTCGCCGTGTCGATATCGACATCGCTTTCCGAAACGCGCTTGATGGTGTGGCCGAACTCCTCGACCAGCAGTTCGGCGGTGTCCTGGTCGATCGTCTGGTTGACGGTGACCATCATGCCCATCTTGAACAGCGCCTTCACCAGGTCGGCGCCCTTCTCGGCCATGCGGTTGGCAAGTTCCTGCACGGTGATCGCCTCGGGCACGACGACGTCGCGCACCTGCTTCTCGCGCGGCTGGGACTGGCCGGCGTAGTGGGCGCGGCGCTCCTTCTCGCGGGCACGCTTCAAGGCCGCGAGGCTGCGCGCGCGCGCGCCCTCGTCCTCGTTGAGCGCGCGGCTGACGGTGAGCTTGCCCGACTGGCGGCGGTCTCCGGCATTCTTGTCGCGCGCATGCGCGGGCTTCTTCGCCGGGGGTTCCGGCCGCTTGGGCGGGGCCACGGGCGTGAAGCGGCGCGGCGCCGGAGCGGCGGCGGGGGGCGTGGCGGCCGTACCGGCGCCGGGCGCGGGCTTCTCGGCGGCGGCGGGCGCTTCGGCCTTGGCTTCCACCTCGGGCGCGGCGGGCGCTTCGGACGCCGGCGCGGCCTCGGGCTCCGCGACGGCCGCGGGATTCTCGGCGGCGGCGCGAGCCTGCGCGGCTTCGGCGCGGCGACGCTCCTCTTCCTCGGCGACGCGCTGGCGCTCCTCCTCCTCGCGGCGGCTGGCAGCCTCGAGCGCGGCCATGCGCGCTTCCTCGGCCTCGCGCAGCAGGCGGGCCTGCAGTTCCTGGCGTGTCTCGCCGGTGGGCGCGACGTTGGCCGGGCGCGGCGCCGGCTTGGGCGCCTGCTGGGCCGGCGGCGGCGGCGGTGGCGGCGGCGGGGCAGCCTCGGGCACGCCGGGCTTGCCGATCAGCTTGCGGCGCTTCACCTCGACCACCACCTTGTTGGTGCGGCCGTGGCTGAAGGTCTGCTTGACCTCGCCCGCTTCGACCGAGCGCTTGAGCCCAAGCGGCTTGCGACCCAGCGTCGGTTTGTTGTCGGTATCGCTCATACGTACACTTATGCCCTTCGGTCCAAATTCGCCTGTGCCCGATCGAAATCGGGTATCGTCATGGCCAGCGGCGCGGCGGAAACCACGGTGGGCGGGCCTTCATCTGTGCCTGTTGCTTCGGTCCCGCCCGGCGCCTCTCCTGGCGTGTCGGGGGAGCCGAGGTAACGGAGCAAGCGCTGCAGCGGTTCGGATAGCCTTGCGGCCGCCGCCTTGTCGGTCAGCGCCAGGTGGACGACGTTGTCGCGGCCCAATGCCACAGACAGCGCCGCCCGGTCCAGTGGCAAGGTGACGCCGCGAAGGCCGCTGCCTTCCGCCTCCTCGCCCACGCGCCAGGCCTGGTCAAGCTTGCGCGACCCGTCCGGGGCCGCATCCGCGGCGTGGGCAAGCCAGGCGACCTTGCCCATCCGCGCATTCTCGGCGATGCGGTCGGAGCCGACCAGCAGCCTGCCCGCCCGCATCTCCAGCCCCAGCCGGTCGGTAAACGCGCGCAACAGCGCCGCCTCGATCCGATCCGGCAGGTCGTCGGGAATGGTCAGCGGCACGCCGCCGAGAGCCTTGCCGAACGCGCGCGCCAGCGCTCCCTTCAATTTGCCCTTGGCGAGCGCATTTTCAAGGGCCGCGCGAGACACGCCGATCCACGCGCCGCGCCCGGGCGCGCGCGCCAGCACGTCGGGCAGCACGAGGCACGAGCCATCCGGGCCGGCCGGCGAGATCGCCAGCCGGATCAGCGCACCGCGCGAGCCGTTCTCTCCGGAAAGGATGCATTTCCTTTCCGGCAAGCCGTCGGATCTGTCGGAGCCTAGGCGCTCATTGCGAGGATTCCGCATCGGCGGCCTCCTCATTGTCGGGGCTCTCGCCCGCCGGTTCGTCATCGAACCAGTGCGCGCGCGCGGCCATGATGATCTCGTTGCCCTGCTCTTCACTCAGGCCGTATTCGCCGAGCACGCCGCCCTTGTCCTCGGCCCGGCCGTCGCGGCGCGGCGCGCTGTCGCGCCGGCGCTGCTCGGTGCGCTTGCGGGCGATCAGCTCGTCGGTGGCGAGGTCGGCGAGATCGTCGAGCGTTTTGATCCCGCCCTTGCCGAGCGTGACCAGCATCTGCTCGGTCAGGTGCGGTATCTCGGCCAGCGCGTCCTCGACGCCGAGCGCGCGGCGTTCCTGCCGGCAGGCCTCCTCGCGCCGTTCGAGCGCCTCGACCGCGCGGCTCTGCAGCTCTTCGGCCAGTTCCTCGTCGAAACCCTCGATCGCGGCCAGCTCGGCCATTTCGATGTAGGCCACTTCCTCAAGCTCACTGAAGCCTTCGGCGACCAGGAGCTGCGACAGCGTCTCGTCGACGTCGAGTTCCTCCTCGAACATCTTGGAGCGCTCGGCGAATTCCCTCTGGCGCTTCTCCGAAGCCTCGGCCTCGGTCATGATGTCGATCGCGGAGCTGGTGAGCTGGCTGGCCAGCCGCACGTTCTGGCCACGGCGGCCGATGGCAAGGCTGAGCTGATCGTCGGGCACCACCACCTCGATGCGGCTCTCCTCCTCGTCGATGACGACGCGGCTGACGGTCGCGGGCTGCAGCGCATTGACGACGAAAGTCGCGGTATCCTCGCTCCAGGGGATGATGTCGATCTTCTCGCCCTGCAGTTCCTGCACCACCGCCTGGACGCGGCTACCCTTCATGCCGACGCAGGCGCCGACCGGGTCGATCGAGGAATCGCGGCTGATCACGCCGATCTTGGCGCGGCTGCCCGGATCGCGGGCGGCCGCCTTGATCTCGATGACGCCGTCGTAGATCTCGGGCACTTCCTGCGCGAACAGCTTCTTCATGAACTCGGGATGCGCGCGGGAAAGGAAGATCTGCGGCCCGCGGTTCTGGCGCTCGACCTTGAGGATCAGCGCGCGCACGCGCTCGCCGACGCGGGCGGCTTCGCGCGGGATCTGCTGGTCGCGGCGGATCACGCCCTCGGCGCGGCCGAGGTTGACGATGACGTGGCCGAACTCGACCGACTTGATCACGCCGGTGATGATCTCGCCGGCGCGGTCCTTGAATTCCTCGTACTGGCGCTCGCGCTCGGCATCGCGGACCTTCTGGAAGATCACCTGCTTGGCCGACTGCGCGTCGATCCGGCCGAGGTCCACCGGCGGCAGCGGATCGACGATGAAGTCGCCCAGCTTGGCGTCGGGATCGAGCTTCCTGGCGGCGGTCAGATCGACCTGCTTGAAGTAATCCTCGACCTCCTCGACCACTTCGACGACGCGCCACAGGCGCAGGTCGCCGGTGCGCTGGTCGAGCTTGGCGCGGATGTCGTTCTCTGCGCCGTAGCGGTTGCGCGCGGACTTCTGGATCGCCTCTTCCATCGCCTCGATGACGATGGCCTTGTCGATCATCTTCTCGGTCGCGACCGAATTCGCGATCGCGAGCAGCTCGGCACGGTTTGCGGACATCGCACTGGCCATGGTCAGTCTTCCTGTTCCTCGAAAATCTCTTCCGCGCCTTCCGGGTCGATGGGGCGCGTGGCGGCAATCAGCCGATCGGTCAAGACCAGCTTGGCGGAATGGACGTCGGCAAGCGTGAAGGTCACGCGGCCGGATTTCTTGTCGTCGAGCGCGATCGTGTCGCCCTCGACCCCGGCCAGGTCGCCTTGCAGGGCCTTCCTGTTGCCCTCGACCGGGTTGACGAGCGCGACCTTGGCCTCGTGCCCTGCCCAGTCGGCGAAGTCGCCGAGCCGGGTGAGCGGCCGGTCGATACCCGGCGAGCTGACCTCCAGCCGATAGGGTTCGTCGATCAGCACCTCGCCCTGTTCTTCCAGCGCGTCGATGCGGTCGGAAACGCGGCGCGACAGCGCGGCGCAGTCGTCGAGCACGAGCTGCCCCGTCTCGGGCCGCTCGGCCATGATCTGGAGCGTATGCTCCTCGTCGCCGATCTCGCCGCCCCTGAAATATCTCACGCGCACGAGTTCGAAGCCGAGGGCTTTGACCTCCGGCTCGACCACCTCGACGATTCGCGCGATATCCGCCATGCAAACTCCGAAAGCCGGCATTCGATACAAAGCACTTTTGGCGCCGGCGCCTTGCGGCACCGGCCCGAACCTTGCATCACAATGTCGGGATGTCGCGCAAATAAGCGCAACGCAGCCCTAATGCAAGACCAATCGCACGGGCGCGCGACTTGCATCCGGACTTGTGCGCCGCCGCGCTTCGACTACATGCCGCCCCATGCGCAGCCTCGACGACATCCGCGAAGAATACGAGTTCCTCGACGGCGACGAACGCTATCGCCTGCTGATCGAACTCGGCCGCGAACTTGACCCGATGCCCGATGCGCTCAAGACGGACGCGACCAAGGTGCGCGGCTGCTCGGCGAGCGTGTGGGTCTACCCCTCGCGGATCGAGGACGGCCGCCTCCACTTCCTGGCCGACAGCAACGCGGCGATCACCAAGGGCATCGTCGCGCTGGTGCTTTCGACGGTGCAGGACAAGCCGGCCGGCGATGTCGCCGCGACCGATATCGCCGCCGCGCTGGAGCCGTTCGATCTCAGGAACCAGCTTTCCTCGAACCGCACCCAGGGCGTGCCGAACATGATCGCGCTGATCCGCGAGACCGCGGCGCGCTACGCGGCGGGGTGATGCGGCGGCTGGCCAGGCACTTCTACCTGGCCGCCGGCGTGGCCTGCGTCGGGCTGGGGACGGTCGGGGCCTTCCTGCCGATCCTGCCGACGGTCCCGTTCCTGCTGCTGGCGGTATACTGCTTCGCCCGCAGCCGCCCCGAGTGGGCCGAGCGGCTCTATGCCCACCCCTACTACGGCCCCGCCCTGCAACGATGGCGCGACCGGCGGGCGATCAGCCGGCGGGCCAAGGTTTCCGCCCTCGCGGCGATGGCGGCAAGCGCCGCGATCGCGTGGCTGACGATCGGCTGGCCCTGGGCGGCGGCGGTCACGGCGGTGCTGCTGTGCACCGCAAGCTGGATCGCCACGCGCTCCGAATAGCGCCGAACGGGCCGAATATGGGTTGACCGCCCATGCCCGGCATGGCCGTAATCGTATCCGATAACACGGCAACGATAACGGGAGAATCGAATGGAAAGGCTGCGCGTCATCCAGTGGAATACGGGCAAGGTCGGCAAGGTCGCGATGCAGGCGATCCTCGACGACCCGCGCCTCGAGCTTGCCGGCGTCTATGCCTGGTCGCCCGAGAAAGTCGGCACGGACGCAGGCGATCTTTGCGGCCGGCCCGCCACCGGCATCGCGGCCACCAACGACATCGACGAACTGATCGCGACCGGAGCCGACGTCGTGGTCTACACGCCGTTCACCGGCGATGTCGATCACGTCGTGCGCCTGCTCGAGAACGGCATGGACGTGCTCAGCACCAATCTGTTCTTCCACGTCGGCGGCGTCCAGGGCGAGGTCAAGGACCGGTTCGAGGCCGCCTGCCGGCGCGGCGGCAGCTCGATCTTCATCACCGGCGTCAACCCCGGCTGGATCAACGCGATCACGACTGCGATGACGGCGGTGTGCCGCCGGGTCGATTCCGTCGCGGTCTACGAATCGGCCAATTGCACCGTGTACGAATCGCCCGAAACCTGGGGCTATTTCGGCATGGGCGAGGAAGGCTTCACGCCCGAGCGCTACGAGGCGGCGAAGACCTGGCTCGCCATGTTCCGCGATGCCCTCGTGCGCATGGGCGACGCGCTGGGCTTCGCCTTCGACGACATCGAGTTCTACTGCGAATACGCCACCGCCGCCGAGGACGTCGATCTCGGCTGGTTCCGCATGGCCAAGGGCACCAACGCCGCGCTGCGCGGCGGCTGGCTCGGCAAGGTCGGCGGCAAGGTCCGGGTGCGCAACCAGGTCACCTGGTATCTCACCAAGAAGCTCGCCGAAGGGTGGGAGATCGACGACGACGAATACCACCTCGTCGTCGAGGGCGAACCCGGCGTCGACACGCGCATCCGCTTCAAGGCGCCGCCCGGCTGGAGCAACGGCGATTGGGATTCGCTAACCTCGTCGCCCACGGTCAACGCCATCCTGCAGGTCAAGGCCGCACGGCCCGGCGTGTTGACGCTGCACGACGTCGGCCTGCCGCATGCGCCGGCAGGCGAATGGGAAAGGGCCGGACGGGCGACGTAACGGATACAAAACGCGGCAGGGGTGGGTGAAACGCGTTTCGCAGGCGCCTGGTTCACCCGCACCCTTCCGGGGTCCGCCCGCCTTTGCGCCATGAGGCAGTTCGACGGACGCGCGACTCCATGGCGCAAGCGGAGCGGGCGATGGCCGAGCGGGAGATGGCCGGGCGGGAGATGGCCGGCCCGGCCGAGGCGCGGGGCCGCCTCGCCGCGTCAGAGAGCTTGTAGTCCGGCACCGGGCAGGCATAGAACCGGACGGACATAATCTGGAGAAGGATACACGCAATGGACGCCGGCACGAAGAAAACCGCTCTCAGGATGATCCCCTACGGCATCTATGTGATGACCGCGAAAGCGGCCGACGGCACGCTGACGGCGGCCACGGTGAACTGGGTGACGCAGACCGCCTTCGCGCCGCCGCTCGTCGCGGTGGGGGTCAAGGTGGATTCGGGGACCTACGCCGTCGTCAAGGAAAGCCGCCAGTTCGCGCTCAACATGCTGGGCAAGGACCAGCAGGGCGTGGCCTTCACCTTCTTCAAGCCGGCCGCGGTGGAAGGCGGCAGGATCTCGGGAGAGGCCTTTCACGCCGGCGACAACGGCGCGCCGATCATCGACAGCGCGGTCGCGGCCGTCGAGTGCAAGGTGGTCGAGATCGTCGAGCTGGGCGACCACCATGTCGTGATCGGCGAAGTCACCCAGGCGCATGTCCACAAGCAGCCCGAGGGCCGCCCCGACGCCGCGATCCTGGAAATGAAGGACCTGGGCGACAACGTCTTCTACGGCGGCTGACACCCGGCGCAGCGGCGCCTGCCGGGCCGGCAGGCGCCGCCGGCGGCCCTTTTTCGGAGCGGATCGAAGCGGCGCGATTTTCCTACTCGGGCAAGGTCGGCTATCCGGAAGGAATGGCACAGTTCCCTTTTTCCGTCGCGCGCATCCCGCCGGCCCGCCGCGCGGCCTGCCCGCACCGGGCAACGCTCCGCTTGCGGGTCGCCGCGCAGGGACGCGGTTTCTTTCCCTGGACACCGTAAACAACGTCAACTTCGTCAACCGGGTGTCAACCGCGAAGCCGAGTCGGGCAAGGCGGAGCGCGCGCCCGGTCGGGCCGCAAGCGCTCCCGCCGCGCGGGTGACGGCGAAAGGCCGGGCACGAACGCGCCCGGCCCCGTGCCTCAGAAGTGCACGCGCACGCCGCCATAGGCGGCGCGGCCCGCGGCCAGGAAGCCGACGTTCTCCTGATAGTCGTCGTCGAACAGGTTCTCGATGCGCCCATAGAGCGAAACGCCGGGCATGACCCGGACATCGGCGGTGAGATTGAACAGCGTATAGGCCTTGAGCGTAACCGTCTGATAAGTGGCGAAGTTGGTGTCGCGCGCGTCGCCGTTGTAGCGCACCGTCACCCCCGCGCCGAAGCGATCGTCCGGCGACCGCCATGCCAGGTTGGCGCTGCCGATGTGCCGGGGCCTGCGGACCAGTTCCGCGTCTATCTCGTCCGCCGCGTCGAGGTAGGTATAGGACCCGTTGAAGCGGAAGCCGGCCGGCAGGGCCAGATCCGCCGAGACCTCGACGCCCTGGTGCGGCGAGACCCCGACGCCGTTCACGATCGTGTAGGTCGGCGCGTAGACGGTGATGATCTTGTCGCGCAGCCTGGCGTTGAAATAGGTCACGTCGATACGCGCCCGGCCGTTCAGGAAAGCCTGCTCGACGCCGACCTCCCAGCCGGTCGAACGCTCGGGCCTCGTATCGGCATTGCCGACGAAGCCGCTGGTGGGGGAATAGCCGAACAGTTCGAAGAACGTGGGCGCCTTGACGCCGGTGCCCCCGGCGGCATGAAGGCGCGTGCCGGTGGGGAGGCGATAGCTGGCGTGGAGGTGCCAGGTCGTCGCATCGCGGAAGCGGTCGTTGAAGTCGTGCCGCACCGCGCCGCCGAGGCCGAGCCGATCGCCCAGCGTGAGCTGGTACTGGGCGACGAGGCCCCAGTTGTCGGTATGGCGGAACGGGTTAGGCCCGGTGATGTAGCTGGCGGTGCCGCGATAGGATTCACGCTCGTAGTCGACCGCCGCGGTCAGCGTGTGGGTCATCGCGCTGTCCCCGAGCTTGAGCGTCGAGACGAGCGAGCCCTTGCGGCGGCGGCCGGTGCTCGCGCGGATCTCCATGCCGGCATCGTCGAAATCATGCCGACGCGAATCGTTGATCTGTCCGCTCAGGTCGGTGATCCAGCGCCCGTCCGCCGCGATGAACTGCGCACCGACCAGTCCGTAAAGCGCGCTGTTCGTGTAATGGCCGCCGGAATCGATCGCGTTGCCGGTACCCATGTAGTCCTGATCGTTCAAATCGGCATCGGTGTGGTTGTAGCGCACGACCGCGCGCAGCTTCAGGGCGCCGGCATCGTAGTTGACCTTGCCGTGAACGGTGCCGATCCTCGATCCGATGTTGCGGGACCCGCCCGGCGCCACGACATAGCCCTCCGCGCCCGCATAGGAACCGCCGAGGGCATAGTCGAAATCACCGCCGGCACCCGCGAGACGCAGCGCGCCGTGGACGGTGCCGAACGATCCCCCCTCGATCCGCCCGGCGACACCCGGCATCTCGCGCCCGTTGGCGGTGATGTAATTGATGACGCCGCCGATCGCGTCCGAACCGTACAGCGCGCTCTGCTCGCCGCGAAGCACTTCGATCCGCGCGCCGGGATCGCTGACGAGCATGGCGAAACTGTAATCGCCGGAATAGGCGTCCGCCGCCTCGATGCCGTCGATCAGCACGAGTGTGTGATCGCCCTCGGCGCCGCGGATACGCACCTGGGTGAGGCCGCCGACAGGGCCCGTGCGATTGACCGAGACGCCCGGCACATCGCGCAGCACGTCGGAGACGATGACCGTCTGGCGGTCGACGAGATCGACCGGTTTGATGACCGTGACCGACGAGCCGAGCGTGTCGATCGCGATGCCCTCGCCGCGGCTGGCGGTGACGACGATGGTATCGTCCCAGCCGTCGCCGGCGGCCTCGCCGGCATCAGCAAGGGCGGGAGAAGCTGCGGTCAGTGCAAGAAACGAAACGAAACAAGCCTTTTTCATGGGAGACTCCCCGACGCCGGAGCAACGGACGGCAGGGCGAACCGACGCAAGCCTCCGTGCCGGGAAAGGCCGGAAGGCGAACGAACGGCCGGCCCGGCATCCAAAAGGCTGGCGCAGGAACGCCCCCGGACACCGGACCGTGCGGCCCCAGCCGCATGACTTCGTCGCTCAGACGGAGAAGTACCGTGCCATGACCATCCCCTGGACCGTGGCAAGAGCGACCAAGCGCCGGCAGGTCTCCTGGCTCGCGGGTCAGGGCGCGATGCACCGCCTTCCCAGGTTGCGCCCATGGCGCCGCCCAGTGGCTGCTTCCCCTTGGACAGGGAAGCGATGTGCATCACGCTCGCCGCTTACAGTTGCAGGGACAGCCTCGGATTCGGGCAGGTCTCCCTGCCCTCACCGCGTTCCCGAATTAAGCCCTATTGGGCACCGGCGCGATCATCGAGACATGGAGTCGCCCCCAAGTCCCGGCCGCGCCCCTACGACACCTCGGAACGAATGCCAATCCCGTCCGACCTCGCGAAACGCACCTTTTCGTCCGCAGCGCCGCGCGCCGCGCGGCCGAACCGCCTAGGGAAGCTTGAGCCCGGTCCACTCGGCCAGGAAGGCGAGGATGTCGGCGCCTTCCTCAATCGCCTTGTCGGTGGGTTTGCCCGAACCGTGGCCGGCGCGCGTCTCGATGCGGATCAACTGGGGCCGTGGCCCCACCTGCGCCGCCTGCAGCGCGGCGGCATACTTGAAGCTGTGGCCGGGCACGACCCGGTCGTCCGTGTCGGCCGTCGTCACCAGCATCGCCGGATAGGGCGTGCCGGAGCGGATGTTATGGTACGGCGAATAGGCGCGCAGGATGCGGAAATCCTCCTCGCGGTCGGGATAGCCATAATCGTCGACCCAGTAGCGGCCGGCGGTGAAACGGTCGAAGCGCAGCATGTCCATGACACCGACCTGCGCGTTGGCGGCGGCGAAGAGGTCGGGCCGCTGGTTGACCACCGCGCCGACAAGCAGGCCGCCGTTCGAGCCGCCCTGGATGGCGAGCCCGCCCGGCGGGGCGATGCCCTGCGCGACCAGGTATTCGCCCGCGGCGATGAAATCGTCGAAGACGTTCTGCTTGTTGGCCAGGCGTCCGGCGTCGTGCCATTCCCGGCCATACTCGCCGCCGCCGCGCAAATTGGCCATGGCGAAGGCGCCGCCCGCCTCTAGCCAGGCCATGCGGATCGCGGAGAAGGCGGGCGTCAGCGCCACGTCGAAACCGCCGTAGCCGTAGAGCAGCGTCGGCACCGCCTTGCCCGCCTCGGCCACGCTGCGCTTGCGGACGATGAACATCGGCACGCGCGTCCCGTCCTTCGAGGCGTAGAAGCGCTGATCCACGTCATAGTCGCGCGGATCGAACAGCAGCTTGGGACTGGCGAAGGGCGCGCTCTCGCCGCTCGCCATGTTCATCCGATATATCGTCTGCGGCCGGTTGAAGCTGGTGAAGGCGTAGAACGTCTCCGGATCGCCCGGCTTGCCGCCAAACCCCGCGGCGGTGCCGATGCCGTTCAGCGAGATCGTCCGTACCGACCTGCCGTTAAGGTCATAGACCAGTGCGCGGCTCGACGCGTCCTTGAGGTACTGGAGCACCAGCTGGTTGCCGATGATCGTACCCTGCTGCAGCGTCTCGGCCGACTGGCTGACCAGTTCGCGCCACTCCGGCTGCCGCGCACCGAGGTCGATCGCCACGAGGCGATAGCGCGGCGCGTCCCAGTTGGTGACGAACCACAGCGCCTTGCCCATGCCATCGATCAGCTTCCAGTCGTGCTCGAAGCCGGTGACGAGCGGCCGCGCCTTCCACCCATCCTTCGCGCGCCGGGCGAGGTCGATCGTGTGCAACTCATAGCGCGCGTCCGTGCCGATCGAGCTGGTGATGATGGCGATCCGCCCGTCCTGCGTCACCGTGGCGCCATGGCCGCGCTCGGGATGGTCCGGGGTCGCATAGACCAGCTCATCTTCCACCTGGGGCGTGCCGAGGCGGTGGAAATAGACCGCCTGATCATAGTTCAGTGCCTGAAAGGCCGCCCCCTCCTTCGGCTCGGGAAAGCGCGAATAGAGGAAACCCTCGCCGCCGACCCATGCGAGGTCGGTGAACTTGGCCCAGCGGATCTCATCGGTGAGCGGCTTGCCGGTGGCAACGTCGAGCACGCGCAGGATACGCCAGTCGCTGCCGCCGTCCTGCACGCTGTAGAGCAGGTACTTGCCGTCATCCGACGGCTTCCACGCGTCGAGCGCGATGGCGGCGTCCTGCGCCCATGCGTTGGGGTCGAGCAGCAGCCGTGGCTTGCCCCTGAGCCCCTGCCGGACGAAAAGCTGCGCCTGGTTCTGGAGGCCGGTGTTGCGCGTGTAGAAATACCGCCCGCCCGCCTTCACCGGCAGCCCGAAGCGCTCGTAGTCCATGAGCTGGCGGATGCGCGCCTCGAACCAGGAGCGCTGCGGCAGCGCGTCGAGGTAGGCCCGCGTCACCGCGTTTTCTCGCGCAACCCAGTCGGCGACTTCACCGTCGGTCCTGACATCGTTCTCGAGCCAGCGATAGGGATCGGCGATATGCTCGCCGAACAGCGTCTCGGCCACGTCGCCACGGCGGGTCTCGGGATATTGGATGGGCATCATGTCCTGGGCTGAGGCTTGCGAGGAACAGGTCAGCCACGCCGCGGCGAGCAGCGCGAGCGGAAACCGGGGCATCCTCTTCTCCAAAAATGCGAAAGCGGCCGCGAGCCTAGCACCCGCGACCGCCTTTGCAATTGCCTGAGTACCGTCGCGCCGGGGTCAAGACCCGGGCGCAGCGAAGCTCACTCCTCCGCGTAATCGTCCTCGGTCAGCACCGGACCCGAATCCTGACCCTTGGCCGAAGTGTCGCGGTCGACCAGTTCGATCACCGCGATCGGGGCGGCGTCCGAAGCACGATAGCCGGCCTTGACGATACGCGTGTAGCCGCCGTTGCGATCGGCATAGCGCGGGGCGAGCACGTCGAACAGCTTCACGAGCTGCGTGTCGTCGAGCAGGCGAGCGTTCGCGAGGCGGCGGTTGGACAGGCCGCCGCGCTTGCCGAGCGTGATCAGCTTCTCAACATAGGGACGCAGCTCGCGCGCCTTTGCCGTGGTGGTGGTGATCTGCTCGTGCTTGATCAGCGCCGCCGCCATGTTGCGCAGCAGGGCCGCGCGGTGTGCGCTGGTGCGCTGGAGCTTACGATGGCCAACCTTGTGCCGCATGTGTCTTTCCTTCGTTCGTTAAGGGCCCGTGCGAGGTAACCCAGACCTGGCGAGGACGGTGCGCTCGCCGAAGATACCGTCGCCCCGACTTGAACCGGGACCGCTGGAGGCTCAATCGGGCCTCGCGTCGATGAAGTCAGCGGTCCCGGCTTTCGCCGGGACGGCGCGTCCTTTAGCCCAGCAGCTCCTGCTCGAGCTTCTTGGCCATTTCCTCGATGTTTTCCGGCGGCCAGCCGGGGATGTCCATGCCGAGGCGCAGCCCCATCGACGAGAGCACTTCCTTGATCTCGTTGAGCGACTTGCGGCCGAAGTTCGGCGTGCGGAGCATCTCGGCCTCGGTCTTCTGGACCAGGTCGCCGATGTAGATGATGTTGTCGTTCTTGAGGCAGTTGGCCGAA
>Ga0172382_10002998_pt1 | contig 27241 bp, 22 predicted proteins | sample Leawel138RmetaG_FD_122245 | JGI IMG/M metagenome (GOLD analysis project Ga0172382, IMG submission 122245) | Leachate microbial communities from a municipal landfill in Southern Ontario, Canada - Leachate well 138R metaG | ecosystem: Engineered > Solid waste > Landfill > Unclassified | place...
CGCGGCCGCCGCGAGTTCGGCGGATCGGTCGACGTCTTCGAGCGCCCCGGAGACATCCCGGAGAGCGTCGGTCGCCTCATCGGTCGCGCCGGTCATCGCGACAATCGTTCCGTCGAGTTCTGCGACACCCTCGCCCAATTCGGCGACCGTGCGCGCGGTCTGCACGGCCTGCCTGGCATAGAGCCGGTCTTCCCGGGAGCCGTTGCTTGCCGCCTGCGCCGCGTCGTTCATCGCGGCCACAAGCTGATTTACCGGAATCCGTCCTGCCGAGAACTCCGCCGTCACGTCCTGAACGGCCTTCTTCAAATCGTCGCTGGCGTCCGCGACGTGCTGGATCGCCGCGCGCCCGCGCGCGAGGTCCCGACCGAAGAAATTGAACAGGATGCTCGACCCGCCGGACGCGAGCGTCTGCATGTCCATGATCGCGCCCCGGAAGGCTTCGCGCATGTCTTCCAGATTGCCCTGAACGTCGGTGAGCGTGACGGTTTCGGACAGCTTCTGGCGCCATGCGTCCAGCGCCGGCCCGGTTTCGTCATAGGCGTTGCGGACTGCATCCATGATCCGCAGGTGTTCGGACAGAATTTCGTTCACGTCAGTCGCGCTGGTCAGCCAGGTGCCGATCAGCGTCGTCACCGCAACCACCGCCAGCGCGGGGGCGATGGCCGCCGTGAGCCCGCGCATGGCGACCGCCGCGCGCGTGGCGTTGCGCGCCGTGAAACCGAGACTGGCCGCAGCCGCTTTCGCTTGTGTATCGGTCAGTTGCAGCGCCGCGCGGACCTGCATGAACGTCGTGACGATCTTCACGCCGACCAGTGCCGTCACCACCGACACGAGCAACCGGAAATTCCGAATCATCCACGCGATCATGTCGACGACTGCGCCGAGGGCCGCCGAGATGCGTTCGGCGAACGACTGGAACTCTGGCGACCGCATGGTCTCCACGAGATCGTGCAGCAGGTTGTTGAATGCGTCGATGAACCCGGCCTCGCCGAAAGCGAGCATCGCCTGAAACGCCGCGTTCTCAAGCTGCCCCAGCGCGGTCGTGGTCGTGTTGAGGGCTTCCCCAAGCTGCGGCCCGAACCGGCGCGTCAACTCGGCGGCGAACGCCGTCATGTTCGTTTCGTCGGACAGGATTTGCCCGGTCGCCATGAACTTGTCGAGTTCGGCGGTCGTCAGGCCGAGGGCGTCGGCCATGATGTTGAACGCGCCCGGCAGGCGGTCGCCCAACTGCCGGCGCAGTTCTTCGGACGTGATCTTGCCCTTCGAGATCATCTGCGTCAGGGCGAGGAAGATGCCGGACATTTCCTCGGTCGAGTTCTTGTTGACCCGCGCCGATTCAGCGACCGCCAGGAAGATGCGCCGCACCGAAGACGACTGGAACCCGGCGGCGTCGGCTGCCACGGCCAGCTTGGAATACTCGTCGGCCATGACGGCCAGCGACACGCCGAGCCGGTCGGACGTGCGACGCAGGAAGTCGAGTTCGGCCGTAGTCCTCTGGCCGCTCTGCCCGGTGGCGACGCTGATCCGGTTCGTCGCCGCTTCCCACTTCTTCGTGGCGTCGATGATCCCGTTGATGATCCGAATGGCGCTGTAGATGCCGGCATAGGCCGTCACGAGCGACAGAACCTCGCCGCGCAGGCGCTGCGTCCACGACAGCGACGTGCGCTTCTCGTGGCCCAGAGCGCGCATGAGCCGCGTGTAGGCAGACAGCCGCTCGGGCGCCCCTGCGGGCACGTCCGGTCGCATGGGCGGGATCGCGTGAAGCTGCTGGATCGCACCGGCCGTCTGCCGGGCCGCCTCGCGCGTCTTCGCCAGCGCCGCGACCATCCGTTGCTCGGCCTCGATCATGCCTTGCAGGCCGCGCCGGTTGCCTTCGACGGTGCCGTCCATCTGCGCGTAGGCTTGCCGGACCTCGCCGAGCCCCTGCCGCATGATCCGCAGTTCGGCCTTCATCTGACCGGCGGTATTCTTCGCCTGCGCGAAGGCTTCCGACGCCTCGCGCGTGGGCGGCCCGATCCCCTGCATGGCCGCGGCCAGCCGGTTCGCCCCCTGCGCGGCCTCCCGGTAGTTCGCCTCCATGGCGAACGTGGCACTGGTCAGTTCGTCCCGGCGGCCCATGCCTTCCCGGCGGGCCGTGCCGGCACTCGCCCCGGCCAGTCGACGGATCGACTCGGCCGCCTTGTCGGCGTTCGTCTTGAGCGTCACCAGATCGGCCGACGCGCGCTCGTATTGCGATGAGAGCCGGACGGTCGCGACCGCAGCCTTGTCGTGCTGTTCGGAGAGCGCCCGCTGCGACGCCTGCGCCGCCCGGAGGTTCGTCTTGTGCCGTTCCAGCGCCGCGTTCGTGCGCTCGACCATGCGCGCGTTCTTGTCGACGGCGCCGGCCGAGCGATCGTATTCGCCCTTGAGCCGGGCAAGGTTGGCAACCTCCTGCGCTCGCTGCTCGGTGAGGCGCTGCCCGGTTGCGATCTGTTTCTCGGCCGAGGCGAGATTCCGCTCAAGCGCGCGCTGCGCCGCGCCGAGGGAGTTCGTCATGGTCTTTGTCGGCTGGTCGACCTTGCTGATCTCGTCTTTCAGGCGAGCGTATTTCGCTGCGGACGCTTCCAGCCGTTCGTTTGTCTTGGCGAAGGCCGCGTCATTGCGCGTGATGCCCGCCGTCAGCTTGTCGATCCGGGTCTCGGCCGCGGTGATCTGCGATCCGAAGGACGTATGCTCGGCCCGGGTCTCGCGCAGCGCATCCTTCTGGCGCTTGAGGGCTTCGACCGCGCCATTGACCTTCCGGGTCAGTTGCTCGACGCGAGAGTCCATCTGCGTGAGCGCCTGACCGGACGTGGCCGCCTGCCGTGCGGCGTCGGCCAGTTCGCTTTTCAGCTTCTCGGTGGCCTGCTGCGCCCGGGCGAAGTCGGCGGCGATCTTCTCGCCGGCCTGCATCGCCTTGATCGCGGTGTCGAGTTTCGTGAAGGCTGCGCCGAGTTCGCCCATGGCGGACCCGGTTTTCGCCGCCCCCGACGACATCTTGCCCTGCGCCGTGTTGAAGGCATTGATCGCGGTCGTGATCTGGTCGACGACCTTGGCCGCCTGATCCTTGGCGCGGATGACTAGATCAACGTCCTTGCGAGCCATCCGGTGCCCCCTGCGTCAGCCGCCTTCCCATTCGACGTGATCGTCGAGAGACGTCGGCGCGTCCCGTGGATCGTCCTCGTCAGCGTCCACGCCCGGGATGAGGTCCCGTCGCGGCCGCGCCTCCACGTTTACCGCGTCTCGCAGAGTCTTCAAACCCCTTCTGGCGTCCTTCGAGAGCAACGTCGCCACATGCTGCCGGAGCATGTCCATTTCCAGCAGCAGTTTCGTGCTCTCGCGCTCCTGCACGAGGTTGGCCTCGTCGACCAGCATCCCGAGCGCGTAGCGTTCCGGGTCCCGGTGCCCGTGCGCCCGCAACAGACTCACGCGGCGTCGGAGGCTCCAATACCAGCTTCGGACAGCACTTCCGGGATCACCGACTCCACCAGCCCCGAAGTCGTCGTGACCAGTTTGACGATGATCCCCACGAAGTTTTTTAGTTCCGACTCCGACGTGAAGGTGTTGTAGTAGATCGCGGTCAGCGCCGCGATCTGGACCGGCAAGGGCAGCTTGCGCGCGCGGCCCACTCCTTTCGGGGAGGGGTCATCCGCCGCGCGCGCAATGACCTCGGCCACAAGGCCCGGGGTCTCCGTCACTACGGTCTTGAGCATGGTCGGCAGAGTGCTCGTGTCGACCTGTTGCCCGGCGAGCACCCCGCCGAGCAGCATTACGACATCCGATCCGTAGCGCGGAAGGATGTGTGCGACGTCCTCCGTGGAGAGGCCGCGCACCGCGAAAGAGGTTTTCCCATACGGGATGTCGGTTGTCAGGAGCGGAAGATCGCCGAAGGTCATGTGGGGTCTCCGTGATTATCAGGCGTAGACGGGCTTCCCGTCGCGCCGGAACGCCGGCTGGTTCTCGGGCTTCATCACCCGAACGGTCAGCGGAATTTGCTGCCACTCGTCGCCCTTGAGGTTGTAGTCGCCGTTCGGGGACAGCTTGACCCAGCCCATGCGCAGCTTCGAGTCCGGCCCCTTGGGGTTCTTGGTGACGAACACCAGCGCCCCCTCGACGGGCTGATTGCCTGACAGGACCACCGACCGGGACGACCCGCGCACGGTGAAGGTCACGTTGACGGACGCGCCGTCGACCGCATGGGCCGAACCGTCGACGAACGACAGGAAGCCGGCGTCGAAGTCCATGGTGTAGTCGACCTTCTCGACCAGCACGGTGCCCGTGCCACCGGAGAGCGTCCCGCCGCCGCTGACCGCCGTATTGTCGGCGGCCGCCGTCAGCACGATCGCATTGCCGTCGGTGCCCGGAATCTTTGCCGTGACGGTCACGGCCCCGGCCACGGCCGAGGCCGACACGTCCGCGTGGGGGATGATCCCGGACGAGTAGTCCGTGCCCGCCGTGCCGCCCGTGCCGTTGATGGCGTTGGCGAGGTTCGCGCCGGTCGCATCCGCGTCGACCCCGATGAGGACCTGATTCGCGCCCGCGACGACCGACACGAAGGTATAGGTCCGGTCGCCGACCGCCACGGTATCGGCCGCCGTGGGGACGCCACCCGAAATGGTGATCGTCCCGGTCGCCGCCGCGGCCGCACCGATGGTCACGGCAAACGTGCTCGGGTCGATACCCGCGAACCCGGTCGGGTTCGTGATGTCGTCCTGCCCGAGTTCGTAGCTGTGGCCGGCCTTGATGTCGGACAGCGCGATCGTCTGCGACGCCACGGGGGCCTGCACGAGCGCGGTCGACGAGCCGAGCAGGAACAGGGCCACGTTCTCGGGATTGATGTTGTCCGTCACCAGCGTCCCGGTGCGGGTCACTTCGAGGGTGACGGAATCATCTTCCTCGCGGACGCCCTCGTCGGCGTTGTAGTGCGGCAGGTCCTCGGACTCGATGGTCAGCGAGAACTCGGGCGTGTTGCCGAAGTAGAGGAAGCCGTCCGGCTCCTGCGTCCCCTCCTTGAAGCGCGCGAAAAACAGCTTCCCGCGCCCGAGGACATATTGCTTGGTCTGCGCCATTGTAGTGCCTCCGTTTCAGTCCCCATAGGGATCAGCCAGGTCTTCTGCGAGGTCCAGCGTGATCGACAACCAGAAATATGCCTTCTCGGATACCTCATCGGGCGGACGCACCACCCCGGTTCCGATATACATGCTCGTGACGAATCGTCCAAGGCCGAAGATTCCTTCCTCGGGCGAATCCCAATTCGCCTTGGCCCGTTCCTCGGCCAGTCGCTTCATCACCATTGCGAGGAAGACATGCCCCGGATCGGTCGGGTTCTCGGGATCGTCCGGGGCGAAACCCTGCACGACCAGTTCCCAGCCGGGCGCCAGCACGGTCGCGTCGGCCGGCGCCCCGATGTGATCGAGCGGGATCGGCGCTTCCAGAACCGAGATCAGCGGGATCGGGTCGCTCGGGCCGAAGCGATTGCGGCCACGGAACACCTTGTCGACCATGGCGTAGAACTTGCCGTCATAGGTGAACGTCACTTCTTCGAGGACGTCGGACAGCGCCTTGAGCACCCGGAGCCGAATCACTTCGCTTGCCATATCAGAGCCCCAGCAGGCGCACGATCTGCGCTTCCAGTTGATCGGCGATCGTCGGGCTGCGGTCCTCGATCAGGCCGGACCCGTCTGCCGCGCGGAAAATCTGGTCGACCGACGGCCCGTAGAGGACGTAGAGCCCGCTCGCGACACGCCGGGCGGTCGACTTGCGGCGCAGGGCCTCGCCCGGCCGCAGCCGCACCGCCAGCGCCAGATTGTATTTCGTATCGACTTCGCCGCCCCCGGCCGGGAGTCGCAGGTAGAACGCCTTGCGCATGAGCCGGGCGTGGCCGGGCTTCACTTCCACAATCGCGCCGCGCGCGTTCCGGGTCTTCGGGCCGGAGGTATACTGCGCCAGCGACGTCGCCCGGCCGCTGGCCCGGATGATCGCCTCGGGACGCCCCGGGGACGCCTTCTGCGCGACGTAGAGCCGCTTCCCGGTAGGCGACACGGCCCGGGCCGGCAGCTTGACCTGCTCGCGCACATCACGCGCCAGCATGACCCGGGCGTCCCGGGCCACGGTGTTGACCGCCATCGACAGCACCTTGGCCCGGCGGTCGTGCGAGACTTCGGCCAGCAGATCGCGGTTGAGCCCCTTGACGGTCGTTTCCCACGTCATACCAGCCCCACGATCATCTGCTCGGTGATGACGGTGCAGGTCGCCAGGTCGGCAGCGTCGGGCAACAGCTTGCCGATCAGGGTGTGCGGCTCGGCCGGCTTCACTTCCGCCGTCACGGTGACGTTGTAGGCAACCCGGTCGTGGTCGACGAGGAACGCCTCGGTCAGGCCGACGATCACCACCGCGTTGCGCGGCACGATCTGGCCGACTTCCTCGACGTCGAAGATCACGGTCGTCGGCGACTCCCACGCTTCCGCGTAGGAGAGGTTCGTGCCCTTCATGTCGCCCTGCAACCGCGGGGCCGTATGGGGCCGGACATGAATCAAGGCCGGAGCGGACCCCGGCCTTGCGTAGTAGATCGCCGGGACCTTCATCGCCTCATGCAGCGCGCGACGTGACCGCAGTTTGAGGTCCCGGAAAGATTCCATGCGAAGTCACACGAGGTCGTCGGCCGAGGACTTCCTGCCACGGCGCGGCTTCGGCTCGGGCTCCGGCTTCGGCTCCGGCTTCGGCTCCGGCGCAGGTTCCGGCTCGGACTCGGGCTCGTCGTCCTCGAAGGTCTGAACCTCGGCAGGCTCGGACTCGGGCTCGGCCACCGGCTCGATCTTGCCGGGAATTTCGCCGCTGGTCGGCGCGTTCTCCATCACCGACGCACCGCCGAGACGGACCAGTTCGGCCGCTTCCTCGGGGCTCGCGAAGAAGATCGCACCCTTGCTGATAACCTCTCGGCCATACGCATTGCTGCGCTGGATCGCGGTGATCGCTTTCATCTGGACCTTGGCGGCCATCTGGATTCCTTTCCTGTGTCAGGGCGGAAGTTTCGGGGGCGACTCGCGCCGCCCCCGGATCGGCACCTTACGCGACCACGCGGGCGCGGAAGGTGTTGTTCGGGTTCATCGGCACCATGAGCGGGGCGCTCTGAGTCATGATGAACGTCGCCGACGGGTCTTCTTGCGGCCACATCTTCGGGAACATCGCGAGCGGCTGGAAGTTCGCGTTGATGTCCTGGATCGCACCGAAGGCCCGGACGCCCCGGACGTTCGGCCCCGTCATCACGATGTCGCGCTCGTCCATGAAGGGGATCGCGGCACCCTTGACAGTATACCAGTCCGAATAGACGTAGACGTCGGTTGTGCCGTTCAGCTTGCCGACCCATTCGACTTCCAGCCCTTCGAGGACCCCGAGGTTCACGTTCAGGCCGCCCTTCTGCGGGGGCGCGTAGTCGGTCTTGAGCAGGCCCTGCACGTCCGGGTGCGCCCGGAAGGCTTCCCACGCCTTGCCGCCCATGGTGATCCGCGTGAGCGGGCCGCCGTAGAACGCGCGCCGGACAACCGCCTTCCACCGCTCGATGTCCGCCAGCGGGGTCGAGTTGGTCGTATCGGTCCACAGTTGGTCGCCCGTGAGCGTGACCTCGTGATTCGAATCGCGATCGAAGTCGACGGTGGTTTCGGGATAGTTGTCGTCCTTGAGCGTGACCCGCCCGTAGAGGATCGCCTGCGCGGCCAGCCATTCCCAGCGCCGCTCGATCGCGAATCGGTGCTGACGCAGAATGTCCGCCACCAGTTCGTTGTAGCGTTGCGCGGGCGACTTCTTCGCCGCCCCCGGCGCCAGTTCCCCCTGCCCGGCGATCTTGCGAATCACCCGGCTGGCGTTGATCGGGTCCTTGGGCTTGACGTAGGCCGGGCGGAACCGGAGCACACGCTCGGCGGCCGAGTAGATCGGCACACCCTGCGCGGTCGGCACGACCAGCGGCGCCAGCTTCCGGTCGCTGCCCAGCTTCGCGAAGTCGATTTCTTCTTCGTCGAACTGGACGACTTCCGGGAAGCACAGGCTCAACCAGTAGTTGCTGGGCGGCCGCATCTGCTCGTCGTTTGCGAGAACGCCGTAGAGGACGCTCGTTGAATAGAGTTTCTGGTCCACGGTTTCCTCCGATCAGACGGTGAGATCATCGTCCGAGAATTTCTTGTGCGAGACAAGAATGCTCGGGCTCTTGGTGCCCTCGAACGCGACACGCTGCCGCGCTTCCGAGTTGAAGGACGAATCCCACTTGAGGGCTCCGCCGTCGAAATGCCCGGCCCGATAGACCGGAACCATCGCCGACACGCCGGCGGGGATATGCACTTCCGTCGCGAGCACCCCGTAGGCGTTCGAGGTCGCCGCCGTGCCGCCCGAGAGGTTCGCCGCGCCCACGGTAATGTGCGTCGCCGAGTCCGTGGCAAGCGTGATCGCGTTGCCCGCAGCGCCGACGACCTTGGCCGTCACGGTCACGATCCCGGCCGCGTTGGCCGCGCTCACGAAGTCGTTTTCGAGCGTCCCGACACCATATTTCGTGCCGGCGTCGCCCGGCGTCGCATTGATCGCCGCGACGAGGTTTTCCGCCGATTCCGTGACGTTCGCGCCGATGAGCACGTCGCCCGGATCGTTGACGGCCGCCACCATCTTGTAGACGACCCCGGCAACCGTGATGGTTTCGTTGGCGAGCCCGACCCCGGTGAAGGTGATGTCCTCGTCGGCCGACACGCCGGGCGTGAACACGGCCATCGCGCCGAGTTCGGTCACGACCGAGAAGATGTCCAGGTCGAGTTTGCCGGCAGGCGTGACCATGATGGTCTGCGATGCGATGGCCGGGGTATCCCCGAACAGGATTTCCTTCGGCCCGCCCCAGGACTCCGACTCGAAGTCCGCAATCCCGGGCGCCGGGTCGCCGTATTTGATCGTTTGGTCCGTCATCGACCTGTCTCCTTGCGCGGTTGCCGGACTGCCCGGGCGTTACTGCTTGAGCGGGACGCCGGTGGACGCCGCCGATGCGCCGAGGATCGACGCGATCTCCTTGGCCTCGGCCGACATGCCGTCGTCCTCGTCCTCGTTTTCGGTCGCCAGAGTGCCGACCTGCGGATTCGGGGTCGTCTCCATGGCCGATGCCAGCGGGTTCGCCGGCGCGGGCGCCGGGGCCGCCGCCTGCGGGGTTTCCTTCGGCAGCTTCGCGAGGAACGCCGCCGCCTGTTCGGCGGTCATGTCGGTGTCCAGCGCGGCGGCCAGCGCGGCGGCGGGACGATCCTTGGCGGACTCGCCGGTGATGATCGCCGAGATACGCGCCTTCTGGTCCGCCATCCCGGCAACGTGCCCGGCCGAGCGACCTTCTTCGGTGGCCGCTGCGAGGGCAGCAGCGTCGGGCGCGGTCGTGTTCTTGTCCGTCATCTGATCGGTCTCCTGCACTTGCATTTCCTCCGCGAACTTCGCGGCTTCATCTTCCAGAGCGCCCACCGCATCAGCGAATCCCACGGTGACGGAATCTTGCGCATCGTATGTCAGCGCCTCCGTCGCTCGGACAGCATCTTCGCCCATATCGCGGTTTCGCGCAACTGTCGAAACAAAAACCGCGTAAGACTTGTCTACGCGGGCCTGAATGCGGTTCCTGACACCCGCGGGCAACTTCTCGAAGGGGTTTCCGTCGACCTTGTGCGCGCCGGCGAAGACCAGCGTGATCTTCACGCCGTCGTTGTCGAGCATCTTGGAAAAGTCGACGTGCATCGCCACGACGCCGACCGAGCCGACGCCGCCGCTCCGGGTCACGGTAATGCGCTCCGCCGAGGACGCCAGCGCATAGGCCGCCGAATAGGCGCTGTCCGAAGCGAACGCCCGAATCGGCTTCTTCGCGCGCGCCTCGTAAATCTTGTCGGCCAACTCGAAGCAGCCCGCGACCATGCCGCCGGGGCTATCCACGACGAGAGCGATGCCGCGCACGGCCGGATCGGCGATCCCGCGCGCGAGCGCCTGCTCGATGTAGTCGTAGCCGGTCGCCCACGACCCCAACTGGTAGGGAAAGCGATGATAGAGCGAGCCGAGGACCGGAATTTGCAGAATGCCGTTCTGCACGACATAGGGGCGCCACGGGTGCGGGGCGCCGGAACGATCCGACCAGAAATCCTGATCGGCCGCCATGCCCTGCGGCAGGCCGAACGCCGCCGCCAGTTCGTGCTGTTCGAGATGCGCCACACACGCCTCGAACATGGACAGCCGGTCAGGATCGACCAGCAGCGGGTCCGCCGCCAGCCGCTCCATCAGGGTCGCCCGCTTGGGCCGCTCCGAGAGCAGCGGGTCCGCGAGCACGGGAGCCTGCACCCCGAACGCCAGCTTGGGGCTAATCGGCATCACGTTCCTCATCGCCCGCCTCTCCACCTTGCCGGTCCTCGCGCGGGTCCCCGCCCACGGCGTTCATCATATTCGGATCATCCGAAAACACCAACCCGCGCGCTTCGGCCTCCGCGTTTTCGCGTTCCTGCTGGCGGAAGACCTCGCGCCAGTCCTTCCCGAGCCGGGCCAGTTCGTATTCCCGGGTCGACAGACCATACTTGAGCCGCAGCACCGCAGCCTGGGTCTCCTTGAGTTCGTCGACCTGCCCGCGCGCCGCACCGATCCACTCGGCCGAGGACAGCGCGTCGAACATGACGTTCAGATGGCCGTCGGTGTAGAGCCGGCCGGCCTCGCTGGCCGGGAACGTCGTCAGCTTGTTGGCCCAGATCGCTTCTTCGAGCCAGAGCCGATAGACGAAATTCGCGAGCCGATCCGCGACGATCCGCTTGCGCGCCTGCATGAAGCGCCACGTCGAGAGCATCGCGGCCTTCATGGACGAGTAGTTCGTCTTGGAATAGTCGCGGCTCATTTCCTCGTAGGTGATCCCGAGCGCCGCCGCGAGGTAGCGCAGCAGCGACGTCTCGAACTGCTGGCCGACCCCGCCGGGAGACCCGGCCGGGCGAAGCTGCAACCGGGTGCCGGGATACAGGTGCGGAATCTTGATCCCGTCCATGGTCAGATGCCGCGAGGCTTTCGACCACGCCGCGATCTGGCCCATGTAGGCATTGGCGTAGCCCGAGATCGCCGCGCTCATGTTCTGGCCTGCACCGAGTTGCGCCGAGACGACTTCGTGCGGCATCTCTGATTCGATGCTCGCGGCATAAGATGCGTTCAGCACCGCGTTCTGCAACGTGATGTCGCGGAACTTCCGGGTGATCGCAATTTCCCGCAGCCCGGCCGTAAGGTCGGACACCGCCCGGGTCTGGTCGACACGCTGCTGCTCTTTCAGGTGCAGCACCATCTGCCGGCCCCACGGCTTGCGGAACGGGACCTCCCGGAAGAACTCCCCGGTCTGCGGCAGGAACATCCCGTATTCGTGGGGATGCTCGACCTGCACGGCGGCCGCAATCGGCGCCCCGGCCCGATTGTGCCGGATGCCGGCCCGCCAGCGCGGGTTCCCGACATGCTGCGGCGGCGTCCGCAGCCGGTCGGTATCGACCATCTGCACCGCCGTTCGGAAGTCCCGGCCGCGCGCCCGCGACCACTCGGCCATCGCCAGCGCCTCGCCGGAGAACACGAACACGCCGACCGCCAGCCGGATCATCTCGGTCAGGCTATTCACCCGGGTCATGTCGACCCAATTCATCGGACTCTCGGCCCAGAGCGAAAACAGCGGCTCGACTTCCCGCTGGAAATCCTCGCTCCACCCGTCCGCCTTGCCGAGGACTTCGGCCTGCGGCTTGGCGTTCAGTAGGTAGAACGACCCGACGATGGAGTCCCGGTGCTGCTGGCCGCCCCAATGCACGAACGCATCGTTGCGGTCCATGTCCCGCGCCCGGGCGTCGAGCAGTTCCTTGTCGGGCAGCATGTCCGCATCGGCCGACATGAGCGTCGGCTGCCACAATGCGATCTGGTTGTCGAACTGCGATGCGCCCTCGTAGGCCCCGCCCATCGCCATGTCCTTCGGCGGCGTCCCGACGAGTCGGTCGATGTCCGCCTGCACCTGTTTCATTTCTTCCGGCGTCATGGCACCATCCAAGCCGTGATCGGCCCGCATACGCCGTTGAGCGGAAGCCCCAGCATCGAGCGCATTTCAAGAATGTAGCCCCGCAGCCGCAGCGCGTTGCCCGGAACATACTCGACACGTTCTCCGTTCTGATCCACGAAGGTTCGCGCTGCGCCGCCTACTGCGAGCGAATGATAGGCGCGTTCAGCCTCCTTGAGGCGCTGCAACATCTCGGCGCGCTCATCGGCCGTGAGTTTCGGTCGACATGACATTCCGGCCCTCCGTCACGCCAGTTGCTCCGCGAGATCGTCGATACGATATTCGGGATCGCGCGCAGAGTCGAACGGTTTTGCCTTTTCGCTCGGGCGGAACACGAGGCTGTTGTCATCCCAGCGTTCCGCCCATGACGGCGGATCGGTGAACTGGATGCGCTCGAAGCCGACTTCCGGCAGCAGAGTCGCGACGATCGTGTAGACGAGAAGGTCCCAGCTTTCATTCCGATACTGGCGCGGGTTCGTCCACCGGCCCTTGGAATCCTTAACCTCGACCGTCAGTTCGGTGTAGAAGTTCTCGCCGAGACCCTTCTGGAACATGATGGCGCCGCCGGGCGTCGTGCGTTCGAGCCGGTTGTTCAGGTCGTCCTTGATCGTGTTCGTGTTAATCATCGCGACCGGGATTTCCCCCCGAGCGCCGGCGTTCCGGTCCTTGCGCCCGCTGTCCGGGTATTCGACCCGGACCCGCGGCGCATTCGGGGTCGACGCCCCCTTGAGCAACCGGAACCGGGACGCCAGCCCGGGCTCCCATGCGTAGACGGACTCGGCCGAGCCGGGGTCCTGCCCGTCTTCCAGCCAGGTCTCCGGGTGCAGGAGCCAGCGGTAGAACTTGTAGGCGTTGGCGGTCGTGCCGTCCTTGCCGCCCGAGTCCGAGACGGTCATGTGAATCGCCATTCGGCGGCCAGAGTCGTCCGCCAGCGGGTAGGTTTTCAGGATCACCTGATCGACCAGCAGTTTCCAGTCCTCGGGATGCGCGCCGGGGTTTACCCAGAGGAATTGCGTCGGACGCTCGGGGTCACGGCGGCGGGAATACTTGATCGGGAATCGGTCGATGACGTAGATGTCGCCGTTCTCGGCGATCCCGTGGACCTGGACCTCGAACCTGTTTTTCTGGATGTCGATCGCCGCGATCAGAAAGCGCACGTTCGGCGGCACCATCCCGAGTTCCGGGGCGTGATTGCGCTCGCGCGCCATGAGTTCCTGCGCGGATCGGTTGGTCTCAAGCGACTTCGGCAGATAGGGTTCGCCCCGGTCGGTGTTGGCCGTCGTCTTGAGGGCTTCCTCGGAGCCCGTGTTCTCGTATTCGTGCTGGGCATTGAGTTGGTTCAGCACCAGCCCTTTCCAGTCCGCGAACGCCGCGATCACGCCCTTCATCCAGAAACTCGCGATGTCGGATCGCCGCGCCGTTCCGGCGATCTCGCCGGACGGGAGCCAGACCTGCCCGTCCTTGATCCAGCGCCCGCCGAGGTTCATCTCGTCCTTGCTCGGGCTGCCCCCGCCGTCGTGGTAGTGCGTGAACCCGCAATGCGGACACTTGAGCGTCGCCGCCTCCGCTGCCTCCACGAAGTCCCGCGAGTCGGGATAGTCGATAAGCGAGAAGTCCGGCTCGAACGCCAGCCGGCACGACGGATTCGCGCACCGCCAGTAATACCGGCGCCGGTCGCCCCGATTGTAGAGCGCGAGAATGCCCTCGGTTGGCGGCGCCTCATGCCGGGTCGTCGGCCGCCATTTCGGGTTGTCGATGACCTTCCCGGGCGAGGATTCGGCCACGCACATCCCGTAAGACCGGAACGTCTTGGCCCGGGTCCGGGCGAGGTCGAAGGGCGACCCTTCGCCGTCGACGTTCATGTCCATGCGGTCGTAGTCGGTCAGCCACAGGCGCGGGATCGGGCGCCCGGACAGTTCGTTGATCGACGGCCACGAGAGCGTGAGCATCATCCCGGCCTTGTAATGCTTGTCGAACACGTTGTCCGCATCCCGGCGAGCGACAACGAGGTCCCGCATGACGGGCGTGTGCCTGTGCAGGCGGTCCACCCGGCGGATCGAGAAGTCCCGCGCCGTGACCTTGCTCGTCTGGATGAGCATGAGGTCGGCCGGGTCCACCAGCGCGGAATAAAGTAGATAATTCAAGAACATATCGGTGTTGTGCGTCGGAACGAGGTTACGCCCCGCCAAGAACAGGTGATCCCCAGACTCGACATGGATGCACCGAACGGGCACGGACTCGACCGGCACGATGTCTCGGATGAACCTGCTCGTGATGTGACGCTCTCGAACCTTGCCGGACGCCAGTTGCGCGCGCCGGGTCTCGATCTGCCGCTTGAGCGAGAACACGTCAGCCGCATTGACCGGCGTGAAGGTGAGCCGCCAGTTCCGCTTGCCCGCTTTGCCGCGGCATTTGGGGATACGCGACGTCGTACTGACCTTGTGCCCGAGCCCGATCAACAGGTCGAACACGGTCTCGGCAAGCCGGGGGACGCTCGTGCTGAACTCGATCACGCCCCGATGGCCGGAAGTCGCGTCGCCGTCGAACAGGCCGCGCACAAGGTCCCGCCGTTGCTCAATCGACGCGCGCAGGTATACCTCGGGGACGTGCTTTTCGGTATCGCAGCCGAGCGCCCGTAGGCCGTGGATCAGCCCCGTGAAATTGACTCGATCCACCGTCCCGGCCGAATTGCCTTTCCGGGGGTAGTAGGTGCATTCCTCGTCACCGACCCGAGACATGATCTCGTCGGCGTCGCCGATATTCAGCACGAGAGACGACGTTCCTACCCTCCCTTCGGCCAACCACAGACCAAGGAGATACGGGGCCACCGGGAGGTCGGCTTCGGGGAACTCTATCGGCGCGGCAAGCGGAACCGCATAACGCGACCGCCGATATTTCCCCGAGGAACCCCATCCTTCCGAAAGCATCTGGCGCGTCGTGCGTTCGACGAGCACGTCCGGCTCCGCCGACATGACAGGCAGAACCGCCCAGCGATGTTCCGCGTCGGCCCGGATCACCGAGCCATCGTCGAAGATCACGTCGAAGCACTCGTGCCCCCGCATCACGTCCGTCGCGTAAATCACGCGAGTCGGTTGACCGTGGTGGTCGAACACATAGTCGCCCACTCGCAGGTCCCCCATCGTGGTCCAGCCTGCGGGGGTCAGGATCGGAGTCGCCACGTCCAGAGGCTTGCCCGACTGCGCCGAGCCGGCAAAGACCAATCCCGTGAAGTCGGTGCTCGTAAGTTCGTCCATGGGCTCGACGAGGTAGGGGGTCTTCTCGTTGCGCCACGGGCCGACGTAGTTCCCGGGGTTGTTCAGGTGGCGATACTTCGCCGCCGCCTCGGAAACGGTCAGGGCTTCCGGGGGCTTGGCCGCAACGGCCGCCTGCGCGATGATTTCTTCGAGCGTCTGGTCAGATGAGGTCCGCATGGTCAACATCGTCGTCCTCGCCTCCTGCCGCCGTGAAGTCCCCCGGGTGCATGTCGAGCAGCGGGTCGTCGCCAAGCAGTTCCCGGATGGACGCGATCTGCGCCTCGGTCGAGCCGGTTCGGGCGTTCTCGACGATCTTGTCGTAAATCTCTTGCAGGAGCCCGCGGGTCAGTCGTTCCAAAATGTGCCGCTGCGCCTCGGACAGACCTTCCTCGTTGGCGACCGTATCGGCCCACAACTGCGTGACGAACTTGATCGACTGGAACATGCCGGCCAGCACCCGCCAGACATCCTCGGTCGCCCACAACTGCCCGGCGTTCCGCTCCCACGTCTGGCGTTTCAGCAGCGCGTTCCAGACGGACTCCTGCAAGCTGGTCGGCAGGTCCGACTTGTGCAGGGAGCGCAGGAAATCCTCGGGCGAGAGAATCGGCGGCACGAGATACCGCGCGGCCACCGCCAGATCGTAGAGTTTCGAGTTGCGCTTGTCCCCCTGCACCCGAATGACCGGGCATTGCGCCAGCTTGCGCAGAACGGCCGAGCGATCCATGCGGAAGGCCGACGCCAGCCATGTCGCAGTCACCCCGGACACCACGTTGTCGATACGCTCGACCCGCTCTGCCGACGTCTTCGTGCCGGCCGAACGGGCCTTCTGCGTCAGCAGTTCGAGCGCCGCGTCGATCTTGTCCGTCATATCAGCGCCTCCACTTCGTCCACCGGCAGCGGGTTCTGCCCGGTCGCCACCCGCGACAGCCGCACCTTCACCGCGTCGATGATCCGGTCCTGCGCCGCCTCTCGTTGCGACAGGACCCGCACAATCGTCTCGTCGACCGTGCCCCTCGCGAGGATACGGTGCATGACGACATGATCGGCCTTTTGCCCCGATCTATGCAACCGCTTGATGAATTGCAGGTAGAGTTCCGCCCACCACGGGAGCCCATACCAGACCATGATGTTCGAGGCGTGTTGGAAATTCAGCCCGTGGCCGAAGGATGCGCAATGCCCCACCAGCAGCGGAATGCGCCCGGCGTTCCAGTCCCGCATGTCGCTCGGCGACTCCCCGAACACGCGCGCTTGGGGGAACCGCTTGCGGATCGCCGCCAGGTCGAACTGGAACGTATAAGCGCACAGAATCGGCTGGCCCTGCGCTTCCTCGACGATGCTTGCCAGCACATCCAGCTTGGCGCTGTGCATCTGGTGGACCCCTCGGGCCTCGTCGTAGATCGCCCCGTTGGCGATCTGCGACAACTTGCCAGTCAGCACCCCCTCGTTCGCCGCCTTGATGATCGTCTCGTCGCGCGCCCCGTCCCGCAGGATGATCGCCGACTCGCGTTCGAGGTCCTTGTATTGCCGCGAAACGGCGGGCGGCAGATCGACCCGGTGGTCGACCGTGATGAGCGGCGGCAGGTCCAGATAGTCCTTCTCGCGCAGCGCGAAGAACACGTCCTTGATCCGATCCATGATCTCGGCCTCGGAGTGCGCGAACGGCGTGACGCTGTAGTCGTAGGTATTCGTCTTGAACCACCGCGACTCGAAATCGCTCTTGTTGCGCCCCAGCCGATAGCCCTTGTCGATCAGGTAGATCGGCCCCCACAGGTTGATGAGGCCGCTCGATGCCGGGGTCCCCGACAGTTCGATCACCCGCATCTTGTGGCGCACCCGGGACAGAATGCCGAGTTCCGTCGCCCGCGCGACCCCGACCGAGCCGTCCTTGCGCTTCACGGGCTTGGTCTTCTTCCGACCGGAGTTCAGCCGGCTCGCCTCGTCGTAGACTACCAGATCGTAAGGCCAGCGCCGCGCGCCGAAGCGGTTGTAGAGCCAGCGCAGGTTCTCGCGATTGATGATCGTAACCTGGCACGGGCCGTATTTCAGCGCCGCCTCGCGTTGCGCCGCCGTGCCCGTGACCACCCGGTATTTCAGATGGCGCGCGAACGACCAGCCGGCGATTTCTTCGGGCCATGTGTTCTCGGCCACATAGAGCGGCGCCACCACCAGAACCTGCCGGACTGTCCCGGCCGCCAGCATCTCGGTGATCGCGAGCAACGTCGCACTCGTCTTCCCGAGGCCCGGGTCGGCCGCGAGATAGACGCCTTCCAGTTCCTGCGCTTTCCGGCCCATCCACGTCTGGTAATCCCGGAACTCGCTCACGTCGCGGATCACCGCCGGCGGTCCCCAGATCAGTTCGATAGCCTCGACGTCCATGAGATGCTTCGGCAGCACGGGCTTCTTCACAGGCCGATCCCCATGACATCGCAAAAGCCCTGCATGGAATCGACGACATGAACCTCGGCGCCAAATTCCCGCATTTCGTCGTGTTCCAACTCCTGCAAGAGCCGGGCGCCCGGCGTCCCGGGTCGCTTGAACTCGATCCAGACCGTGCGGCCGCCCTTGACGAATACCCGATCGGGGGCCGCCTTGCGACCGACCCATTTGATCTTGCGCTGCCACCAACCGTTTCGCTCGGCCAGCGCGACACAGGGACTCTCGACGTTGATTTCTCGCATGACTGTCAATCTTTGATCCACACAGGGGACGCAAACCCGGCCGTCTTGAGGGGAATGTCCCGGCCCCAATCAGGCGGGGTCGACATGCACTCGATGAGCGTTTTCAGGCCCTCATCCGCCTGATCCTCCCGGATCATCACGACCTGCTGGTCGTGGACGTGCAGGCGCGCGTCAAGGCCCTCGGCGCGGGCCAGCTTGATGCCGAGCGCAAGAACGTCCCGGGCGACGCTCTGCGTCACATTTTCAGTCCACTTGCCCGGATGTGACGTGATTCGGACCCATTGCTTGCGGTCGTTCAGCCCTTCGTAGCTGGGAGTCATGCGCATCTCGCCCCATGGAGTGCGCGCGTTGATGATCTTCGGCCGGCAGTAGTGCAGGTAGCGCCCCGAGGGGAGGCGGATGCGCATGAACGGCCCGGCCATGTCCAGCTTCACGCAGCCGAACTCGACCGGCTGCCCGGTTCTCATGCACCGCCGCACCGCCCGGTCGATCCCATACCAGTAATCCCCGACCTCGGTGTAGGTCGAGCGAAAGACCTTCACCGACTTCTCGGAATCCGCCAGCGTGAAGTCCCGGATGCCCATGTTCCATGCGTAGCCGAGCAGGCCGGTGGCCTCGATCTCGCCCGACCGTTCGTTCAGCACTTCCTCGCCCGGCCCCAAGAGGTAGCCGCAGTTATGCGCGATGAACGGGCCGTCCGCGCTCAAGACCAGAAACCGGCTTCGGGGGCCGGCGTTCAACACGTCGAACACCATATGCGCCCCGGCATCCCGCCTGATCGGCGATGATTTCATCCGCCGAAAGACCCTCCCGAGCCTTTCTCGCAACGGTGCTGTCCTCCCGGTATCGTGGCGCGAAGAGTCGACGAAACTCGGCCGCCGCATACCATCGTCCGTCTTTCTCGATCTTATGGGCGATCCGCATGTTCCCCGCGTTAAGGCAGCGATCGGCCAGCCGAAGGTTTCCGGGTTCATAGTGGCCGTCATTGTTTTCCCGGTCGATCTCAAGCGTTCCGTCAGCGCCGAGAACGTCGACGCAATACGCCACGAAATCATCCGCGCAGACGAACCGACATTCGATCCCACGTCCGCCGTAGTTGGGGTAACTCGCGTTTTTCGGGTTCCCGCAGCGGTTTCGGATCGCGTAGAATCGATTCGACAGTCGGTCGAACAGTTCTTCTCCGATTCGAGTTCGTTCGACCGCAGGACGCCGCCCCGTGCAGTTCTCACATCCGGGCTTCGCGCGATACGGTTCCAAGAGGCGAGACCGTCGACGCTCGACAACGCTTCCGCAATCGCACTGGCACTCGTAAATCTGCCCAACAGCCGGTCGGTTTTCGACGTAGCGGACCACAACGAGCGCGCCGAAGCGATGGCCCGGTTCCAGCTTCGGGCGTTGAAGTTTCCGGCCATGCGCCATTCGTCCTCGCCCTCCCTGATCTTGTGGTCTGCTGTAATAACCACACCCGACAAGTTTATGCAAGACCGCTCGCCTTGGCACACCACCCCGTCGTGCGCGACCCACTCGACCCCATCGTGGACCAGATCATCGAACCGCACCGACATAATCGGAACCCAACCGCGTTGCGTGAGCACCAGCGTATCGCCGCGAAAGCAGCCCAGGGTGCCGGGCTTGCTGATCGTGCGCACCCGCTTGTCGCCGGCCTTGTATTCGGCCCAGAGGTCCGCGTAGGGGCGCCCGAACAGGTGGACTCCGAACGACAGATACGGGTCGCGGTTCTCCTTGAACACCGAGAGAATCTTGTCGCAGTCCGACAACCAGCCGAGAATGATGTTCTCGATGGCCGACAGGTCCGCATCGAGCAGGACGTAGCCCGGCGGCGCCTGAATGGCCGGCCGGATCGTGCTCGCCAGCAGATCGAACATCTGCTCCTTGCCGTAGATCAGGCTCAACTGCTGCGCCGACAGGTGCTCGACGTTGCGGGCGTGAACCTCGGGCGCCTTCTCGAACTGCGGGTCCGGGCGCGCGACGTTCTGCAACTGCCCGGTCCTGCCGCCCCAGCGCCACGTCCGACCGGCAGCGGCGTATTGCAGGGTATAGCGCAGATACCCGTCATCGTCGGTCGCGCGCTCGAAGGCATGGAACTTCTTGATCGAGGTCCGGCTGACCATCTGCCGCAGTTCGAGCACCCGCAGCAACGACTGATTCTCCATGATCGTCGCGAGGTCATTGCCGGATCGCTCGATTTCATCGAGCACCCGGCGCCGGGCCATCTCGATATGGCCCTTCTTGAGGTCGTCGAACGGATAGCCCTCCAACTGCAACCACGGCAGCAGTTGCTGTGAGGACGCCGGGTTGTCGACGCCGGTGATCTCCTGCATCTCGGCGATGAACTCGGCCAGCACGGTCTCGTAGACCCGGATCGCGTTACGCACCATGTCGAGATTGATCGGCACCCCGGCCCGGTTGATCTCCTGGTCGATGTGCCACATCTCCCATTCGTGCTCGGGGGGAGAATACCGCCTGATCCGGCGCAGGATCGCCTGCTCGGCCACCACGTCCTGCCGGTTGTAGTCCAGATACTGCTCCCATTCCGCCAGATCGTCGTGCCAGTGCAGGCGGGTCGCCGGGTTGCGCTTCGTCGGCTTCCGCGGGAACGAGAACTTGCGCATCAGACGCTTGCCTTCACGCGCCGATTTCAGGAACTCGGGATCGAGGTCGACCACGGGTCCGCACTTCTCCAAGCTGCCCGGGAGCGAGCAGGTCAGCGCCAGCACCATCGAGCAGCGCCATTGCCGGATGTCGATTCGCGGGACCTTGAGGGTGTCGAGCAGGATCGCCAACTCGAAAGCCGCATTCCACGCTTGCTTCTCGACTTCCGGGTCGACCAGCGCCTCGGCCAGTTCGTCCGGCATGGTCTGACCCTCGACCGGAATCCATTGCTTCACGGCGCCGCCGTTCAGCGAATACGCGGCCATGAGCACTTCGGTCGACGGGTCCCGCGCATACCGGCTCGTGCCGACCTTCTTGAGGTCGACGTCGCTGTAAGACTCGAAGTCGATTCCGAGGGTATCTTTCTTCACGCCGCCTCCGGGGGTCGTGCCGGGCCGTGAGGCCCGGCACCAGTCGTCAGATCAGGCCGTCGTCATCGTCGTCGCCCTCGTCCACGACATCATCGTCGCCGATGTCGCCGCCGTCATCCGACACGTCGTCGTCGGTGAACTTGGCGTTCGGGTCGGCCGGCGCCGCACCGAAGGCTTCGCCCTTGCGCCGGAACTGGACGCTCTCGACCGAGGCGTTCACGCGCTTGCCGCCCTTCTTGGGCTCGTTGTCCTGCGCCCAGATGCGCACGATGGCGTTGACGTAGCACCCGCTGTAGGGCGCGTTCTGCTGCCCGGGAACCGCGACGATCCAGTCGCCATCCTTGTCCTTGCGGTTCGTGACGACGCTCGGCGGGCGGGATTCCGGGCTGCCGGTGGACAGATAGAAATTGCCGGCGTAGCCATCCCAATCCTCAAGATCGCCGTCCCGCAGGCACAGCTTCTCGGGCTTGAGGTTCGGCTGGTTCGACCCCCACTTCTTCTCGCGAACCTCCTTCGCGGCCTTCTTGATGGCCTTGAGGTTGCCGTAGGGGTCGTTTTCCTTGTCGATCAGGAAGTTCGCGTTGAACGTCCGCCGGACGGTGCCGGTCTCGTCATCGCGGAACTCTTGCGGCTCGAACAGGTGCGCGAAGGACAGGCGCACGTCGCGCAAGATCACTTCGCCAAGGGGGCTCTTGTCGTCTGCCATGTCCAACTCCTTAGATCAGGCTCTCGTTTTCGATCAGGTCGTATTTGTCCCCGTGCGAGCGACGGGCGGGTCGCTTGTCCGTCACCGGCACGAGGATGGGCTTCGCTTCTCCCTGATCGACTAAGGCAGCGAAGTCCCGTTCGTATTCCCCCGATCCGAGCAGTTCCTCGGTCTGCGTGGGGGAGATCATGCTCGTCTTGAAGGCCCGGTCCCCGACCGCGGCGCGCAAGAGGATTTCGGCCTTGGCCTCGTCGCGCCACGCGCGCGCGCCCCGGCGACCGTCCACGAGTTTCTGCCCGGGGGTCGGCCGGCCGGCTTCGGCGTCCGCGATGGCCTCGACGTGCAACTGTTCGAGGAACTTCTCGATCATGCCCTTGTGCAGCAGCACCTGCGCCCGCTGCTCGGGGGTCAGCGCCCGACCCTCGTAAAGGTCCGGCGCCTCGCCCGTGACGTAGCCGTCTTCGAGCGCATCGAACTTGGCCCCGGCAGTCTTGAGGATGAACTGCGCGCGCTCCTTGCAGAGGTTCAGCTTGGCCGCCGCGCAGAACTGGCACTGGATCGGCCCGGGAATGCGCGGCGCGTTCGGATCGCGCGTGGCCTTGGCGTCCCGCTTGATCTGCCTGCCCTCGGCCAGCAGATGCGTCATGGTCGTCGACCACACGCCGCCTCCGCCAGGCGCCCGGGGCTGCTCGATCACGACCAGCGCCTCCACCCCCTCGGGATCGCCGAAGTCGGCCTCATGGGCCGCCCAGCAGCCCAGCGCGTAGAGAATCGCCTGATCGTTGTCCTCGGGCTGGACCGGAACGCCGGTGCCCCACTTCCAGTCGAACACGACCAGCCGCCGCAGGGTCGGCTGCACGAGGCACACGTCGCTGGTGCCGAACTGGCCCTTGCCGAGCCAACGCGACAGATCGAGCCGGGTCTCGACGAACATGCGCGTGGCCGGGTCCTCGGCGCGCAGCGCCTCGATCAGCCGCAGGCCGCCGCGCATCTTGAGCGCCATCTCGTCGGTATAGGGCAGTTCGCCGAACGGCTCGGCCGTCACCTTGGCGCCGACCAGCCGCTCCGGGGCGATCCCCGTCGCCAGCACGGTCGCCGCGAAATCGTGGAAGACCGTCCCCTGCGCGGCGTCGATGCCGGCGGTATCGGGCAGGCCGCGGGACGCCGCAACGGAGCCCGGGCAGCGCCGCCAGCGGGCGGCCGAGGACGGGCCGAGTTCGGAGTGAGCCGGTTGGGGTTCGGTGGACATGGGGCCTCGTCGGGGGTCAGGGCGTGACGGCGGGCTTCACGCCCGCCGTTCGTTCGTGCGGGATCAGATGATCCCTTCTTCTTCCTCGTCGCCATCGCCTTCGAGGCCCAGGTCCTCGCCCGCGGCCGCGCGCTTGAGCGCCGCCAGAACCTCGGCGTGGTGTTCCGGGTCGATGTTGGTCAGCCGGTCGGAACCGAAGTGCGCGACGATGGCCTTGACGTTCTCGACCGCCGCCTTGCGATCGTCGGCATCGCCGGCCTTGAGGTATTCGCCGGCCACGTCCGCGATCTGGTCGACCAGCGCCTTTTCGGTCTTCTTGCCGGCCGCCCGGGCAGCCGGCTTGTCGGTCGCCTTGGCCTTGTCAGCGGCGGGCTTGGCCTTGTCGACGGACGCAGCCGCGGCCTTCGTGCCTCCGGCAGCGAGGAACTTCTCCATGACCGCGGCATGGTTGTTCAGCGCGTCCGTGTGGGCCTTGAGGATGTCTTCGATCATTGTGAGCGTGTCCTGTGCTATACGAGCGCCCGGGATGGGCCGCTCGGAAGTAGTAACCCGACTCGTTCGGTATTGTCAACCGGGTCGTCAACGTGTAATACACCGCTAGATACGAACGGAGGTCCGCATGGCCGCGCATACCGACATCAGCCAGATCGAGAACCCCTTGCACCGACTCCTGCTGCGATCCACGCCGCCGGACCTGTCGGGCGAAGTGACGCTTGCCCACCTGTCCAAGCGCATCGGGGTCGCCCGGTTCACGATCTACAAGTGGATGGAAGCCATGCGCCTGCCGCCCGGGCGGGCCATCGACATCGTGCGCCAGTCGCGCGGGGCCGTGAGCCTGACCGACTTCCACCCCTACGTCTACGGGTTCCCGGAGGACGAGATCGCGCGCCTGTCGCGCGCTCGCGATTGATCGTCTATTATCCCGATTCGGGGCGCTCCTGACACGGCGCCCGACCCCGAACCCCCGAGGCGTCATGTCCAACCCTGATTCGGCCCTCATCCGCTTCTCGACCGGGCGCGGTCGGAACCTCGGAAAGGCCAAGAACCGCGCGCTGCCATACCGACAGTTCGCGGCCCTGTTCCAAGAGCCCGTGCGCACGGGGGAACGCTTCAAGGACTACCTCGCGCTGCCCCACGCCGAGCAGCAGACGCTGAAAGCCGCGAACGGCTGGTATTTCAGATCGCAGGTGAAGGGCGATCGCCGGACGCGCGATTCGGCCCTGCCGACCGACATCATCACCCTCGACTTCGACAACGCGACCCCCGAGTTCATGGAGCAGGTCCTGTCGGGCGAGGTTCTTCCCGAAGCGCGATGGTTGTGTCACTCGACGCGCCGGCACACCGAGGACAAGCCGCGGCTGCGCTTCATCGTCCCGCTGGCCTCGTCGCTCTCCAATGACGACTACGGCCCCATCTCCCGAATCATCGCGCAGAAGATCGACCCGAAGATGGAGATGGTCGACCTCGTGTCGTTCCGTCCCGCGCAGATGATGTTCTTCCCGACCGCCTCGAAGGACGGGGACTGGCTCTATCACGAGAACGGCGGCCCGCTGCTGGACTGGCACCTGGAAGCCGACACGTTCGAGGCGCTGATCGGCGACTGGCACGACTTCCGGCTGTTGCCGACCTGCCCCTCGGAGACGTTGCGCGCCCGGGTCGACAAGGCCGAAGACCCGACCACGAAAGTCGGCCCGGTCGGCGACTTCTGCCGCGCCTATTCGGTCCCCGAGGCCATCGAGAAATTCCTGCCCGAGATTTACGCGCCGACCGACGATCACTCGTCCAAGCCGCGCTACACCTACCTGCCGGGGACCACCGCCAACGGCGCGGTGATCGAGGACGACGGCCTGTTCCTCTACTCGCACCACGGTTCCGACCCCTGCGGCGACAAGCTGGTCAACGCCTTTGACCTGGTGCGCATCCACCTGTTCGGAGATCAGGACGCCAAGACCCCCGACGACACGCCGCCCGGGCGGATGCCCTCGTGGGCGGCCATGCTCGACTTCCTCGCCGACGACGAGGGTTACGTCCGCGAGCAGGTCGCCAGCCGCTACAACGTCGCCGCGCAGTTCTCCGACGATGACGTCGAGCCCGACGACGCCGACGAGACGCCGCAAGAGGCGCCCGGAGCGGGCGAACTGGCCGAGATCGACGCCCTCATAGGGACGCCGCCCCTGCCTGCTCCGGCGGGCGCCTACGCGCCGCCTGTGCCCGGCCGGCGCCGGCCCAAGCCGCCGAAGGACTGGATCACCGATCTGGACCTCGCGCGCGACGGTCGCATCCTGCCCACGCCGGACAACGTGCGCCAGATTCTGCGCCATGACGTGCGCCTGCGCGAGAGCATCGAGTTCAACGAGTTCACGCAGGAAGTCGTCCTGCGCGCACCGATGATCCTGCGCACGAACAACCAGTTGGACATCCACGCCGCCGACACCGTGAACGGGGACCGTTGGCAGGACTACTTCACGAGCAGCATCCGCATCCTGCTCTCGGCCCAGAACGGCACGGACAAGGCCGGTTGGGGCCTCACCGTGCCCGCGGGCGGGATCGACGAAGCCGTCGAGCATGTGGCCCGCGAACTGCCCTTCCACCCGATCAAGGACATGCTGCTGGCCGCGACCTGGGATCGTGCGCCGCGCCTGTCCTCGGTATTCACCGACCATCTCGGGGCCGACGATAACGTCTATACGCGCTCGGCCGCCGTCCTGTTCTTCGTGGCGGCCGTCGCCCGGGTGTTCGAGCCGGGCCACAAGTTCGACTTCGTGCCGATCCTTGAAGGGCCGCAGGGCGCGCTGAAATCGACCTTCGTGGAGGCGCTGGCCTGCGGCTATTTCGGCGAACTGACCGCCGACCTGTCCGACGAACGCGCGACCATCGAGTCGATGCGCGGCAAGTGGATCATGGAACTGCCCGAACTGTCCTCGCTCAAGAGGACCGAACTCGAATCGGTCAAGGCGTTCATCACCCGGACGACCAGCACCGTGCGCATGGCCTACGCGCGCCGGGAGGCGACCTTCCTGCGCCAGTGCGTGTTCATGGGCACGACCAACGAGGCGGCCTACCTGATCGACAAGACGGGCAATCGCCGCTGGTGGCCGATCCGGCTCGGGGTCGGGATGATCGACATTGACCGGCTGGTGCTGAACCTGCCGCAAATCTGGGCCGAAGCCTTCGCTCTCTACTCGACCATGCGCGTCGGGCAGCCTCACGGGCCGTTGCCGCTGTTCCTCGATGATCCGGTTGCGCAGTCCATCGCCGCCGACACGCAGGACGTGCGAGTCCAGCTTACCGAAGCCGACCACATGGCCGGCAAGATCGCCGAATGGCTCTTTCAGCCGCGCACCGAAGACAAGTTCGACGACTCGACGACGCGCTTCCGCGACCGGACGTGCGTTCTCGAAATCTGGTCCGAGGCGCTGGGCAAGGAGGGCGTCCCGTCGCGCATGGACAGCCGCCACGTCGCAGACGCCCTCCGGCTGATCGGCTGGCACCAGTCCGGGGCGGTTACTCGGTTCCCGACCTACGGTGTGCAGCGACCTTTCTTCCCGATGATGGACCGCGAGCCGGTGAGCGGCGAAATCTGGCGGAACTGGTGGCTCGAACGGTTGTCGGCGGACGACGACGATCCAGAGACTCTGATTTGATATAAAAACATCAAGTCATGTGAAACCCGGCCTCGTGCCGGGTTTTTCGTCGATTCGGCGTAACTCAATCGGTGTAACCCGAAATCCGTAACCTTAGGTTACAAGCCGAAAGCCCAATGAAATAAGGGTTCGAGCGAGGTTTGTAACCTATGTAACCTACCGAGCCTCGGATAGGCTGTGGGAATCCGCCCTGAGTCCCACTTTTGGATTCTGTTCCGAATCCTTAAAACCCGATGTCCCTACTTGGGGAATATTAGGTTACAAGGTTACAGAACTGCGGTTTCTTCCATAGAATCAAGCAGTTGGGCTGTAACCTAAGGTGTAACCTAAGTGTAACCTAATCGGTTCGGTCGACCTTAGGTTACAGTCCGACAAAACATACAAAAACATGCCCGGTAGCCCCACGGCGCGCAATCGCCCCCGGAAAGCCGGACCATGAGAGGGGCCAGAACGGAAAACCGGACTTTACCCGGATCGGGCTTTCGACGTGCGATCGCGCGCGAGAAAACTCAACGAAACAAGGGAGTTACGGCGAAAAATCGACTGCGATTCGCGTTTTGTTCCCACGGACGTAGCTGAACCGAGGTCTCCGCGCACCC
>Ga0172382_10002999_pt1 | contig 27239 bp, 20 predicted proteins | sample Leawel138RmetaG_FD_122245 | JGI IMG/M metagenome (GOLD analysis project Ga0172382, IMG submission 122245) | Leachate microbial communities from a municipal landfill in Southern Ontario, Canada - Leachate well 138R metaG | ecosystem: Engineered > Solid waste > Landfill > Unclassified | place...
CAGAGCCCCTTCACCAACTTCACCTTCGACGTGGTGCCCCCCGCGCACATCGCCAAGGAGCCGATCATCATCGGCGGTGCGTTCCAGGAGTCGACCTACGGCGAGTACGCCGAGGAAATGGCCATGCTCAACAAGGCGTTCCTGGAGGTCATGCTCGAGGGCGACGCCGCAGGGCGGATTTTCTCATTCCCCATCCCGACCTACAACGTGACCAAGGATTTCCCCTGGGACAGCGAGGTCGGCCGCCTGCTGCTGCGCATGACCGCCAAGTACGGCGCGCCCTATTTCCAGAACTTCATCAACTCCGACCTGAACCCCGAGGACGTGCGCTCCATGTGCTGCCGCCTGCAGATGGACCTGCGCGAGGTGCGCAAGAAGACCGGCGGGCTGTTCGGCTCGGGCGACCTCACCGGCTCGGTGGGCGTGGTCACCCTGAACCTGCCCAAGCTGGCCTACCTGGCGCACAACGAGGAGGACTTCCTGGATCTGGTCGAGGAATACGCCACGCTGGCCAAGGATTCCCTGGAGTTCAAGCGCAAGATGGTCGAGGCCAACCTCGCGGCGGGCATGTTCCCCTTCACCCGGCGCTATCTGAAGAACGGCTTCAAGGGCCATTTCTCGACCATCGGGCTCATCGGCGGGCATGAGGCCTGCCTGAACCTTCTGGGCAAGGGCATCGACGATCCCTCGGGCCTGCGCCTGATGCGCCGGGTGTTGCAGCACCTGCGCGAACTGGTGGTGACCTTCCAGGAGCAGACCGGGCACCTGTACAACCTGGAGGCCACCCCGGGCGAGGGCACCTGCTACCGGCTGGCCAAGATCGACAAGGGGCTCTACGAGGACATCCAGACCTCCGGCACCGACGCGCCCTATTACACCAACTCCACCCTGCTGCCTCCGGGGGCCACGGGCGACGCGATCTTCGCCCTGGAGCACCAGGACCAGCTCCAGACGCTCTACAACGGCGGAACGGTCTTCCACACCTTCCTTGGCGAGGCCGCCCCGGACGAGGACAGCGTCCGCAACTTCCTGCTCAAGGCCATGAGCCTGACCAAGCTGCCCTATGTGTCCGTCACGCCGACCTTCTCGGTGTGCAAGGACCACGGCTACCTGTACGGCGAGCACTTCCGCTGCCCGACCTGCAACAGCCAGACCGAGGTCTACACCCGGGTGGTGGGCTACTACCGTCCCGTGGGCCGCTGGAACAAGGGCAAGCAGGAGGAGTACAAGGACCGGGTGACCTACACGCAAGACAGCTTCTGCACGGCCGTTTAGCCGGGAGCCCGTGACGCATGATCCTGGACGCCAACCAGCTTGCAGCCATCCAGCAGCATGTGGACGAAACCATCCGCCGGGGCGGGCGCGGCCTGTGCGACCCGTCCCTGCGGACCATCCAGGACCTGCTGCACACCGTCGCGGCCCTGAAGAAGGAAAAGCGCAAATGGAAGCGCGTGGCCCAGAACCGGGGCCGGGTGATCGCCCAGATCGCCGCGATGGTCGGCAGCGAGGAGGAGGAGACCTGAGCCCGGGCCCCGGGGTCGCGTCCGTTTCTTGACGCTGGTCCGGCCCCATGCCCCGCCGAACTCCCGCCCGGCCCGGCCCGGACCCGCCCCGCGTGCGGAGCGGGTCCGGGCCGGGTTGCCTTCCCCCGGTCTGGACTGTATCTTGCAGTGCAGCTTCGGCGTCATTGGGCCGCAACCCTAGCCGGGACACTCCTGCATGAGCTTCACCCTCTGGTTCACCGGGCTCTCCGGGGCGGGCAAGACCACGCTGTCGCGTTGCGTCTACCTGGAACTGCGCCGCCGGGGGCTGGCCGCCGAGCTTCTGGACGGCGACATCATCCGCACCAATTTCAGCTCCGAGCTGGGCTTCTCCCGGCGCGACCGCGACGTGAACGTGCGGCGCATCGGCTTTGTCTCGCATCTGCTGAACCGCCACGGCGTGGTCAGCGTGGTGGCGGCCATCGCGCCCTACGCCCTGGCCCGCGCGCAGAACCGCGAGCTGCTGGAGAACTATGTCGAGGTGTTCGTGAACTGCCCGCTGGAGGTCACCGAGCGCCGCGACGTGAAGGGGCTCTACGCCCGGGCGCGGGCCGGGCAGATCAGCAATTTCACAGGTGTTTCGGACCCCTACGAGGAGCCCCGCACACCCGAGGTCACCTGCTTCACGGATCGCGAGGACGTGGCCACCAGCGTGGGCAGGGTGCTGGAGTACCTGCAGGACAAGGGGCTCGCGCCCCCGGCGGCCGACTGCCAGCCCGGCGAGGACTGCGAACGGGCCGACCGCCAGTGGCGCAGCCGACTGGCCCGCCTGGGCTACGCCCGGGCCGACTGAGGCGGCGGCGCGGGGCCAGGGGCCCCAACGGCAAAAGGCCCGGGAATGTTCCCGGGCCTTTTGTCATGGCTGCGGCGGCTCGGCGGCGGGCGCGGCGGGCTCTCCGGGCGGGGGGGCGGCCAGCAGGAGGCCCAGGAGCAGCCAGAACATGCGCTGGTAGAGCACCTCGTGGACCTGGCAGAACACGGCGAAGGCCAGCAGCAGCAGGCCCAGGGTCCGGGCGCGGGGGGCCGCCCGCCAGTGGCGCAGGGCGTGGCGCCCCAGGAGCACGGTCCCGGCGAGGAGCACGGCCATGCCCGCCAGCCCGAATTCGGCCAGCACCCAGATGGGCGTGCTGTGGATGGTGATCTCCTGGCCGACCAGTTCCTGGCTTCTGGCGTAGAAGGTTCCCAGGCCCTGCCCCAGCACGGGCGCATCCCGCCACAGCGCCAGCCCTTCGCGGTTCGTCTTCCAGCGGGCGTGCTCCAGAAGCTGGAGGCGTTGCAGCGTTTCCCGGGGCAGGGGGGCGGGCGGGGGGTTCAGCCCGGCCATCTTGGCCAGGCCGTACCACGCTCCGGCGATCCGCATCATGGGCAGGGCCGTGTCCGGCGAGGCGACGCCGGGGGGCGCGGCCATCCACAGGCCCAGGGCCACGCAGGCGGCCAGCGCCAGGGCGCGCAGGGAGGCCACGGAGCGCACGACCGCCACGGCGAGCAGGATGCCCGCGGCGCCCAGCCCCGCCCGCGAGCCGCTGAAAAGCAGCCCGGCCATCAGCACGCCCAGGGCCGCGCCGCACAGGCGGGCGCCCCTGCGGCCGCCCAGCCTGCGGGCATGGACGCCCATGTAGCCCAGCAGGGCGGCGGTCATGCAGAGCACCTGGAAGGCGAAGGCGTTCCGGTTGGCGGCGTAGGCCGAGAAGTTGTGGTCCTGGAGCGGGACGAGGCCGTATATGGCCGCGCTGCGCAGGGCGATCTGCATGAGCACGATGACGCAGGCCACGGCGATCATGGCCTCCAGGGCCCGGCGCAGGCCGTGGGCGCCGTGGTTGGCCACGAGCAGGGCGCCCCCGCGCAGTAGCCCAGCAGCACCAGCGCGCCCATGCCCCGGCCGCCCAGGGCCCACCGGGTCGGCCCCACCGCGTGCAGCCCGATGAACAGGCCCAGCAGCAGCACCGCCAGGGCGCAGCCCAGCAGGAGGTTGAAGCGCGGCACGCGCCAGGCGGGCGCCCGCCGCTGCCCCAGGCATTGCAGGGCCAGGGCGGCCAGGGCCAGCAGGGCGAAGGGGTCGGCCAGGTTCAGGCTCAACAGTTCCCCGCCGACGGAAACATGCACCTGGAAGAACACGGCCACGGCCATGACCGTGCCCAGCAGCCAGGAGGCGACCTTCTCCATGTGCGCCGGGGGCATGGCGCCTGCGGCGCGGCGCGGCGCGCCAATCCGCCCCTGGCGCAGCAGGGGCACCGTGGCCAGCAGCACGGCGGTGGAGCACAGGCCGATGACGATGGAGGCCGCCAGGGCGTCGGGCGCGGGCACGCCCAGCTTGCCCAGGCAGTAGACCGCCGCCACCTCGCGCGCGCCCCAGCCGCCAACGCTCAGGGGCAGGCTGGCGGCGAAGCTGACCACCGCAGCGGCGGCGAACAGCTCCGCCGTGGCGACCTGCGGCGCCACGGCGTGGAACCCCAGCACGAAGCAGGAGAGCATCACCCCCTGGCCGAGCAGGGTGGTGCCCAGGGTTTCGAGCAGCTGGAACAGCCGGGACCAGCGCAGGGTGCCGCGCAGCAGGCCGCGTTCGAAGGCCCCGCCGCCCAGGGCCAGGCTCAGGCCGTAGCCGCAGACCCCGGCCACGGCCACCTGGGTCAGGGACAGCTCGCCGACCAGCTGCATGGCGTGGTCCCACTCCATGAGCAGGAAGGCGCCCGTCAGGGCCAGGGTGCCGCTGACGGCGGCCAGGAGGATCTTTTCGTAGGCGGCGATGGACGTGTTGACCAGGGGCGGAACGCCCATGCCGCGCAGCAGGGCCTGGCGCCCCGCCACCTGGCCCACCAGGGGGATGAAGAACAGACCGGCCACGTTGCCCGCCAGGTTGGCGCGCAGGGCCGTCATCCAGGGCAGGGCGATGGAGAAATGGGCCGCGATGCGCCAGAAGCGGAAGGAGACCAGCAGCAGGTTGACGGCGAAAAGCGCCGCCAGCAGGGCCAGCACCCCCGGGGGGAAGGCGCCCAGGCGCGCAAGGGCCTCGCGCGGGTCCACGATCCAGGCCAGCGCCGCCAGCAGGGACAGGGACACCGCCCCCAGGGCCACGCGTCGGGCCAGGGCGTTGCTGTGCGCGACGCTATCGGTTGGGCGGATGAAAGGCATTCGGTCTCTGTTCTGTATTGGCGCGATCCGCCCCGTCGGCGCCGCCCGGGCGGGCACCGTTTCGGCTCGGCGGCCGCGCGGCGTGCTGGGGGGAGATTCCATCATCTCGGGAGCTTTTTCAATAACAAGTTTTGAAACGTGTCACGCCGCTCTCCGGGCGCCCCGGGGGAGGGCGACGCGCCGCCGGAGCCGGAGCCGTCGGCCGGGACCGGGTTGGCGTCCCCGGCCCGGCATGAGGGGGGGCGGCGCCGGACTACCCGGACATGGGCAAAAGCTACGGTTGGCGTCCCCGGCCCTGCATGAGGGGGCGACCCGGACGGGGGCTCCGGGCCGTGGCGCGGCAGTGCGGCGCGGCTGCGGCCCCCGGCCGCCTGCCACCCCGGGGCAGGGGGGCGGGCCTGAACCCCTGGCGCGTTTCAGGGCTGCGGCGCTAGATCGACACGGGCTCCCGGGGGCCGCCCAGGGTCGCGGCCCGCGCCTCGTAGTCCGCCCAGACCTCGGGGGGCACCATGCCCCCGCCCGTGGCCCAGACCAGGTGCGTGGCCGTGGGCAGTGCGCCCGGGAGGCCCGCCGCCCCCGTCATGGCCGCCCGGCAGGCCCCCGGAAACCCGGCCAGCCCCGAGGGCTCCAGGCGCAGGTTTTCGGTGGCCGCCACCAGGTTCAGCAGGCGAAGCAGGGTCTGGTCGCCCACGGTGAACACGCCGTCGATGCAGTGTTCCAGGGTGCGGCCCACAAAGCCCGACGGGCGGCCCACGGCCAGTCCGTCGGCCTCGGTGCGCCCGTCCAGGCCCAGGTCGCGCACGCTTATGGCCTCGTGCAGCCCGGTACACAGGCCCGCGAGCATGGCCGGGGCGGCGGTGGGCTCGGCGAAGAAGCAGCGCACGGCGTCGCCGAAGGCCAGCTTGAGGCCCAGGGTCACCCCGCCGGGGCCGCCGCCCACCCCGCAGGGCAGGTAGACGAGCAGCGGGTGGTCCTGGTCCACGGGCTGGCCCAGTTCCTCGATCTGCGCCTTCAGGCGCTGCCCGGCCACGGCGTAGCCCAGGAAAAGGTCGCGGGAGTTCTCGTCGTCCACGAAATGGCAGGACGGGTCGCCCTGGGCCTGCCTGCGGCCCTGGGCCACGGCGAGGCTGTAGTCCGCGGCGTGCTCCACCACGCGCACGCCCCTTGAGCGCAGCAGATCCTTCTTCCATGCCTTGGCGTCGGCGGACATGTGCACCGTGACCCGGAAGCCCAGGGCGGCGCCGATGATGCCGATGCTCAGGCCGAGGTTGCCCGTGGAGCCCACGGCCACGGAGTGGGCCGCGAACAGCGCGCGCGCCGCCGGGCTGGCCAGGGCGCGGTAGTCGTCGCCCCGGCGCAGCAGCCCCCGGCCCAGGGCCAGGGTCTCGGCGAGCTTGAGGATTTCGTAGATGCCGCCCCGGGCCTTGATGGATCCGGAGATGGGCAGGTGGCTGTCGAGCTTGACCAGCAGCCGCCCGGGGAAGGGGCGCCCGGCGGCCCGGGCCAGGGCCTGCTGCAACGCGGGCACGGCGCGCAGGGGCGACTCGATGCGCCCGCCCAGGGGCGCGGTCTCGGGGAAGGCCTGGGCCAGGTAGGGCCGGAAGCGTTCCAGGCGCAGGGCGGCGTCCTGCACGTCGGCCTGGCCCAGGGGCAGCGCAGGCAGGGCCCGGGACGCGGGCCAGGCCCGGGGGTTGAGCCAGAAAAGCTCGCGGGCGGCAGCCGCATCGGCCAGCACCGGCCAGCGCCGCAGCAGCTGCCCAAGGGACGGGACGGCGGGCGGCCCGGCCTGCGCCCCTTGGTGTTCCCCGCGCGCGTCGTCGTTCGTGGTCATTTCCAACCCCCTGCGGGCCCGGGCTGGGCTGCCCGGCGTGTCAGCCCATCCTACCCGGGATGCGGCCGGGGGCACAAACGATCTTTTCCGCGCCGCGCCGCGCGGCAAAACCCGGACGGGCCGCAGGCCCTCCGCCGGGAGCAAGGCCCCCCGCCGGGTGTTCCGGCAGGGGGCCTTGGCGTCGCGACAGGGTCCGCGGACCGGGGCTCAGGCGCCCTGGCGCTCCAGCCACTGGGCCACGGGGACGAAGGGCCGCTGCTGGTAGCGCCCGGCCTCTTCCAGAAGCAGCTCGCCGCCCGCGCAGGTCAGCCCGCGGGCCAGCCAGGGGTCGGCGGCAACGGCCCCGGCCACGCCCCGGGTGGCGATGGACAGCACATGGGGCAGGATGGCCTGCCCGTAGCCCGCCGAGGCCGTCACCGGCACCGCGCCGGGGATATTGTCCACGCAGAAGTGGCGGATGTTTTCCTGCACATAGACCGGATCGGCCCAGGAGGTGGCCCGGCTGGTCTCCACCGCTCCGGCGGTGTCGCACGAGATGTCCACGACCACCGTGCCCGGACGCAGGGCGCGGATCATCTCGCGGCTCAGCAGGTGGTCGCTGCGGTGCTTGGGCCACAGCACGCAGTTGATGATCATGTCCGCGTCGGCCAGGTGCTCGCCCAGTTCGCCGATGTCGCCCACGGTGAGCGGGTCCTTGTGGTGGTCCAGGGCTGCGGCCTTGCGCGCGCCGGGGTCGATGTCCAGGCCCACGGTGCGTACGCCCAGGCCCAGCAGGGTGCGCAGGGCGCCCCGGCCCACATGGCCCAGGCCCAGCACCACGGCCTTGGCCGCGGGCTCGCCGAAGTGGGCCATGAAGTGCCGCCCGGTGCCACCGGCGGGCGACAGGGTCAGGCGCACGGCCTCCAGGGCGCCGACCTCGCCGGCCAGGGCGCAGTTGGGCGAGCCGTGGCGGTGGGTGTTCTCGGCGGAGAACGCCGTCAGGCCGACCTCCAGCATCCGGTCGAGCTGGGGGCGGTTCAGGGCGGCGTGGATGTTGGTGAAGATGATGTGCCCGGGCCGCAGCAGGCCGAACTCGGGCTCCAGGATCTCCTTGACCTTGGCCACCAGGGCCGCCCGGGCGTAGACCTCGGGGCCGTCGGCGACGATGGTCGCGCCCGCGTCGCTGTATGCCTGGTCGCTGGCGGCGGACAGCAGGCCCGCCCCCTTTTCCACGAACACCTCGTGCCCCGCCCGGACCAGGGCGGCCACATGCCGGGGCAAAAAGGCCACGCGCCCTTCCTGGGCCTTGATCTCGCGGGGAATTCCGATCTGCATGGGGGTTCCTCTTTTCCGTATTGATTTCAAAGCGGTTGAGCATTAGTTTGGCGCGCCCGAACACCGCATTCCGGAGCGTCGTTCCATGTTCGTCGCCGAGCTTTCCGCCCTGGGGGCGGCGGCCTGCTGGTCCCTTGGCGGGGTCATCTCCGTCGGCCCGGCGCGGGCCCTGGGGGCCATGGCCTTCAATCGTCTGCGCATCTCCCTGGCCTTCGCCATGCTCGGGGCCCTGGCCTGGGCCTCGGGCGGCCTGGCCACCATCACCTGGAGCCACGGCGCCGTGGTCGCCCTTTCGGCCTTCATCGGCATCTTCGTCGGCGACACGGCGCTGTTTTCCGCCGTGCGCCGCCTGGGGCCCCGGCGCTCGGGCATCCTGTTCACGGCCAACGCGCCCATCACGGCCCTGCTGGGCGTGGCCTTCCTGGGCGAGCAGGTCTGCTGGCAGATGCTGGCCGGCAGCGCCCTGACCGTGGCCGGCGTGGTGTTGGCCGTCTATTTCGGCCACGCCGCCGGGCGGCAGCACGAGTGGGAGCAGGTGCGCGGGCCGCTGGCAGTGGGCGTGCTCTTCGGCCTGTGCTCGGCCTCGTGCCAGGCCGTGGGCAGCGTCATCATCAAGCCCGTGCTCGACGCCGGGGTCGATCCCGTGGCCGCCTCGGCCATGCGCTGCGGCGTGGCCGCCCTGGGGCTGTGGCTGGCCTCGGGCGGGCGCAGCGGCAGCCCGGTGCCGCTGGGGGCGCGCCTGCTGGGGCGCGTGGCCCTTTCGGCCCTGGTGGGCATGGCCCTGGGCATGACGCTTCTGCTGCATGCCCTGGCCAACGGCCCGGCCGGGGTGGTGGCCATCCTTTCGGCCACCTCGCCCATCCTCATCCTGCCCGTGATCTGGATCGGCACGGGCCGCAGGCCCACGGGCGGAGCCCTGCTCGGCGCGGTGCTGGCCGTGGCGGGCACCGCGCTGATCCTGCAACGCTAGCCGCGCCCCCGGCGCGATGTCAAAGAATCGTGGCGCCGCGCGCCTTGGCATGGCGCGCCCCGGCGGCCCGCCGCGTCAGCCGAAAAATCCAGGCCGCCCGGGCTTGCGCTGCGCGCCGCGCGTCCTGGGTTTTTCGCCTTCTTTCACCCCTTCCGCACGGCCCGCGAGGCTTGGTGCCCCAGCAACCGCCTAGGCTCCGGCGGCCTGCTGCCCGTGGGACAGGATCTGCCCCAGGAACTCGCGGGCCCGGGCGGTTTGCGGGGCGGCGAAGAACGCCTCGGGCTCGTTCTCCTCGATGATTTCGCCGCCGTCCATGAACACCACGCGGTCGGCCACCGTGCGCGCGAAGCCCATCTCGTGGGTCACGCAGACCATGGTCATGCCCGTCTGGGCCAGGTCGACCATCACGTCCAGCACTTCCTTGATCATCTCCGGGTCCAGGGCGCTTGTGGGCTCGTCGAAAAGCATGACCCGGGGGTTCATGCACAGGCAGCGCGCGATGGCCACGCGCTGCTGCTGGCCGCCCGAAAGCTGCCCCGGGTACTTGTCGGCCTGGTCGGGGATGCGCACCCGTTCCAGGTAGTGCATGGCCGTCTGCACGGCCTCCTTTTCGGGCACGCGGCGCACCCACACCGGGGCCAGGATGCAGTTTTCCAGCACCGTCAGGTGCGGGAAGAGGTTGAAATCCTGGAAGAGCATGCCCACTTCGCGGCGGATGCGGTCGATGCGCTTCAGGTTGTCCGTCAGTTCGATGCCGTCCACGACGATGGTGCCCTTCTGGTGTTCCTCCAGGCGGTTGATGCAGCGGATGAGGGTGGATTTGCCCGAGCCCGACGGCCCGCAGACGACCACCTTCTCGCCGCGCGCCACGGTGAGGTTCACGTCGCGCAGCACATGGAAGGCACCGTACCACTTGTGCAGGTGGCGGATGCTGATGGCCGGGGTGTCTTCGCTGGGCGTCCGGGGCATGGCGTGGTCCTTGGGGCTAGTGTTTTTCGTAGCGCAGGCGGCGCTCCAGGTGCAGGGCGAAGCGCGACAGCCCGAAGCACAACACCCAGAAGGCCAGCGCCGCGAAGAGGTAGGCCTCCTTGGTGAAGCCCAGCCACTGCGAGTCGGCCAGGGCGCTCTTGATCACACCCAGCAGGTCCATCAGGTTGATGACGGCCACGAGGGTGGTGTCCTTCATCAGGCCGAGGAAGGTGTTGGTGATGCCGGGGATCACCAGCCGCAGGGCCTGGGGCATGATGACCAGGATCATGGCCTTGGGGTAGGACAGGCCCAGGGACTGGGCCGCCTCGTACTGGCCGCGCCCGATGCCCTGGAGCCCGCCGCGCACCACCTCGGCCATGTAGGCCGCGTAGAACAGCGACACGCCCACCAGCGCCCGCAGCAGCTTGTCCACATGCATGCCGTCGGGCAGGGTCAGGGGCAGCATCACCGAGGCCATGAACAGCACGGAGATGAGCGGCACGCCCCGGATCAGCTCGATGTAGCAGATCGACAGGGTGCGGATCACGGGCAGGGAGCTGCGTCGGCCAAGGGCCAGCAGGATGCCCACGGGCAGGCTGGTGGCGATGCCCACCAGGGCGATGACCAGGCTCAGGAACATGCCGCCCCAGCGGTCGGTCTCCACCTCGGGCAGCCAGGTGCCGTCGCCCAGGAAGAGCACCGCCCCCAGGGCGGGCAGGGCCGTGAGCAGCAGGGCCAGGCGCCAGCCCTGCTCGTCGGCCCGGGGCACCAGCAGGACCAGGGCCGTCAGGGTCAGCGCCGTCCACCCTGCGGCCAGGGCCACGCCCTGGGGGGCCAGGGCGTGGACGGCCACCCCCGCCAGCAGGGCCAGCCCGAGCTTGGCCGCCGCCCCCGGCGCCGCCGGGGCCCGCAGCCGGGCCAGCAGGCTGGGCAGGCCCAGGTACGCCGCGGCCAGCAGCCCGGGCAGGAGGCCGTGGAGCACAAGGGCCAGCCCGGCTCCGGCCGCGGCCAGCCCGCGGGTGGCCAGGGTCCGCGCCGGGCCGCGCCGGGGCAGCAGCGAGCCCAGCACCAGCGGGCCGCCCCCGGCCACGAGCAGCAGGAAGAACAGATCGATGCGCCAGCGCTCGGCCTGGGGGTAGAAGCCGTAGGCCAGCATGCCCAGGCGGACCTTGATGAACACCCAGCAGGCCCCCGCGCTGTCCAGGCAGGCGTCGCGCGTGTCGCCCAGCCAGGTCGCGTCGAGCACCGCCCAGCGCAGCACCGGGGGGATCGTCCAGCACAGCAGGGCCACGCTGGCCACGGTGAGCAGCGCGTTGCCCCACGAGGAGAACAGGTTGTGGCGCAGCCAGCCCAGGGCCCCCAGTTCCGAGGGCGGCGGCGGCAGCTCGGGGTGGCGCTCGTGCTTGACGTACATCCTAGCGGCCCTTGAGCGCCATGGCGTCGTTGTACCAGTTCATGATCAGGGAGATGACGATGCTCACCGCGAGGTAGACGAGCATGGTGATGGCGATGATTTCCACGGCCTGCCCGGTCTGGTTCAGGGTCGTCCCGGCGAAGACGGACATCAGGTCCGGATAGCCGATGACCACGGCCAGGGAGGAGTTCTTGACCAGGGTCATGTGCTGGCTGGTCAGGGGCGGGATGATCACGCGCATGGCCTGGGGCACCACCACCAGCCGCATGACCCGCCAGGGCCGCAGGCCCAGGGACGCGGCGGCCTCGATCTGGCCCCGGGGCACGGCCTGGATGCCGGCGCGCACGTTCTCGGCGATGAAGCCCGCCGTGTAGAGGGTCAGCGCCAGGGCCAGGGCGATGAACTCGGGCTCCACCGTGCCCCCGCCCCGGAAATTGAAGCCCGACAGGGCCGGGATCGACCATTCCACCCGGGCGTCGGCCAGGGCCCAGGCCAGGGCCGGGGGCAGGGCGGCCAGCAGCGCGCCCAGGCGCCACACGGGCAGGGACCGCCCGGTGCGCACCCGGCGGCGTCTGGCCCAGGCCGCGAAGCCCCAGGCCAGGGCCAGCCCGGCCGCCAGGGCCAGGCCCACGGCCAGCCCGCCCCTTTCCCACTGCGGCCAGGGCAGCACGAGGCCCCGGTTGCACAGATAGGCCACGCCGCCCAGGTCCAGGGCCTGGCGCGGCGGGGGCAGCGGGTTGAGCACCGCGATGTACCAGAACAGGATTTGCAGCAGCAACGGCACGTTGCGGACCACCTCGACATAGACCCCCGCCAGGCGCGCCGCCAGCCAGTTGGGCGACAGGCGCAGCAGTCCGAGCAGGAAGCCCAGCACCGTGGAGGCCGCGATGCACACCGCCGAAACCGCCAGGGTGTTCAGCAGGCCGACCCAGAAGGCCCGGGCGTAGGTGCTGGCCCGGGAGTATTCGATGAGGGTCTGGCTGATCTCGAACCCGGCCACCTGGTCGAGGAACCCGAAACCCGAGGCGATGCCCGCGCGCTCCAGGTTGCGGGCCATGTTCAGCCCGGCGCAGGCCAGCAGCGCGGCCACCAGCGCGAAGGCGGCCGCCTGCGCGATCACGGCGCGCCACCTGCGGTCGTGCAGCAGCCGCGAGGGGCCCTTGGGTTCGGGTGTGGCGGGGTCGGCCAAGGCGGGGCGTCCTTTCCCGCTCCGGGGGCGGGGGTTGCCCGGGCCCGCGCGCGGCGGGCCCGGGATCGGTGGCGTGGGGATCAGCGGACGGGCGGGGCGTACAGCAGGCCGCCGTTGGTCCACAGGGCGTTCAGGCCGCGCTCGAGCTTGAGGGGCGTGGCGGGGCCCACGTTGCGGTCGTAAATCTCGCCGTAGTTGCCCACGAGCTTGACGACGTTGTAGGCCCACTGGTTGGTCAGGCCGAGCTGTTCGCCCAGGTTGCCGTCCAGGCCCAGCAGCCGCTTGACGGCCGGGTTCTCGGACTTGAGCATCTCGTCGACGTTGGCGGAGGTGACGCCCAGCTCCTCGGCGTTGATGAGCGCGAACAGGGTCCAGCGCACGATGTCGGACCACTGGCTGTCGCCCTGGCGCACGGCGGGGCCCAGGGGCTCCTTGGAGATGATCTCGGGCAGGATGATGTGCTCGTCGGGGTTGGACATGGTGGTGCGGCGCGCGGCCAGGCCCGAGGCGTCGGTGGTGTACACGTCGGCGCGGCCCGTGTCGTAGATGACGGTGGCCTCGTCGGCGCTCTCGAAGACCACGGGCTTGAAGGTCATGCCGTGGGCCGCGAAATAGTCGGAGACGTTCATCTCGGTGGTGGTGCCGATCTGGATGCAGATGCTGGCGCCGTCCAGCTCCCTGGCGCTTTTCACGCCGAGCTTCTTGCTGACCATGAAGCCCTGGCCGTCGTAGAAGAGCACGCCCGCGAAGTCGATGCCCTGGGCGGCGTCGCGCTCCAGGCTCCAGGTGGTGTTGCGCGAAAGCACGTCGATTTCACCGGTCTGCAGGGCGGTGAAGCGCTCCTTGGTGGTCACGGGCACGAACTTGACCTTGTCGGGATCGCCGAACACGGCGGCGGCCACGGCGCGGCAGAAGTCCACGTCCAGGCCGCGCCAGACGCCGTCCTGATCCGGGGCGGAGAAGCCGGGCACCTTGCCGCTGACCCCGGCGGAGACAAAGCCCTTGTTCTTCACGTCGTCCAGGGTTCCGGCCGAGGCGGCGCAGGCCAGGGCCAGCGTCAGCACGGCGGCGAGGGGAACGAGAAATCTTTTCACGGGAGCCTCCCTAGCGGGTTGGGTTGGAGCGGGGCGGCGGGCCGACCCGCGGTGCCCGGGCGGCGGCGCGTGCCCCACCCGGTAAACAATGTATTGTCGAACCGAAGTTTTTTTCTTGGAAAATTCGGCACTTGTCAAGCGGAAGGGCCCCGCGGCGCTAACCACGCGACATGACAAGCCAATATCCCGCACCGGCTGGCGCGCCACGTTTTTCAGCCCGGGCGGGAATCAGGGCGCGCCGTAGGTGGCCACGATGCTGGCCGAGGCCAGGACATGCCCCTGCAGGGCGGCGTCGAAGTCCTTGCGCCCGGCCCGGGGCGGCAGGTCGGGGTCCGTGTCCAGGGCGTAGACGGTGAAGACGTAGCGTCCGCTGCCGTGGCCGGGGGCCGGGCCGCTGTAGCCCAGGCGGCCCCAGTCGTTCAGGCCCTGGCGCAGGCCCGAGGGGTGCTCGGCCATGCGCGCCAGCTTGGGCGCGAGCATGAAGGCGGCGCCCGGAATGCCGTAGACCAGCCAGTGGGTCCAGGGGCCGTGGGGCCCGTCCTGGTCCTCGCAGAGCAGGGCGAAGCTCCGGGTTCCCTCGGGGGCGTCGTCCCATTCCAGGGCCGGGGCGAAGTCGCTGGCGTCGGCGGTGTACTGGATGGGCAGGGCCTGGCCGTCGGCGAACTGGGGGCTTTTGAGCTGCATGGTCGCGAAAACTCCTGGTTGGGGTCGTGGTCCGGGTGGGATAGCAGACCCCGGGCAGTCTTGCCAAGCCCGGCGCGGCCTTGCGCCCGGGAGCCATCGCGGCTATCGTTGATTGTGTACGCAGCCCCGGCGCAGCGGGGCGGACAATCGACGGCACCCCCGCCGGACCCCCCGGTCCGGCCAGCGGGGCGACGAGGAGCCCAGTGGAACTGTTGACCATGACCATAGTGGTGCCCCTGTGGGCACTGTTGATTGCGGGTGCCGCCGTCGTCCTGGGGGCCGTGGCCCTTTGGGCCCTGCGCGGCCGTCTGGCCGGGCGCGGCCTGCCCGCGCCCGAGGCCCTGCGCCGCCCCGCGCCCCCCCGGGAGAACGCGGACCAGGCCCGGAGCGTCCCGGCCCCGCCCCCGGCGCCGGAGGCCGGGGCGGGCGAAGGGGAGGGGGCCGAGGCCTGTTCCCCCGACGCGGCGAAGTTCTTCCGGCGCATTTACGAGAGCACCTCGGTGGGCATCTTCCGCACCTCGGTGGACGGCCAGCGCGCGGTGCTGGGCAACGAGGCGGCGGCGGCCATGTTCGGCTACCCCTCGGTGGCCGCGTTCCTGGAAGGCTTCCGCCCGGCCCGGGCCTACATCGAGCCCGGCCAGCGCGAGGAGCTGCTGGCGGCCCTGGCCGCCCAGGGCCGCGTGGAGGCCTTCGAGATCGTGGTGGCCCGGCCCGACGGCAGCCGCAAGGTCCTGGCCCTGACGGCCAGCCTGGACGCCGGGGGCGGCTTCATCGAAGGCGCGGTGCTCGATGTCACCGCCCGCAGGCGCGCCGAGCGCGAGCTGCAGGACAGCCACCTGTTCCTGCAAACGGTGATGGACACCATCCCCAACCCGCTGTTCTACAAGGACGGCCGGGGCCATTTCCGCCATGTGAACAGTGCCTTCGAGCATTTTCTGGGACACGGGCGCCGCGACGTGGTCGGGCGCGCCCCGGCCGAGCTGATGCCGCCCGAGGTCGCCGCCGACTGGACGGAGCGCTCCGAGGCCCTGCTGACCGGCGGCGGCGGGATGCACCGCTTCGACACCTGGCTGCGCACCCGCGGCGGCGCGCGGCGCGACGTTGTGGTCCAGGAGGGGCTTGTGGCCGACTCGGCGGGCAAGCACCTGGGCCTTGTGGGCGTGATCACCGACGTGACGGACCTCAAGCGCATCGAAAGCGACCTGCGCGAGGCCTGGGCCACCTACCGCAACATCTTCGACAACGCCGTGGACGGCATCTTCACCACCACGGCCGAGGGCGGCATCGTGCGCGCCAACGCGGCCATGGCGCGCATCCTGGGCTACGACTCCCCCGACGAGCTCATGCGTTCGGTGACGGACCTGGCCGGGCAGGTCTACGCCGCCCCCGAGCGGCGCATGGAGGTTCTGGGCCGGATGCAGGAGGAGGGCGTGCTGCGCGGCTACGAGGTGGAGGTGCTGCGCCGCGACGGCAGCCGCGTCTGGCTGGCGTGCAGCTTGCGGGCCATCCGCGACGACGACGGCACCCTGGTGCGCATCGAGGGCGTGGCCAGCGACGTGTCCGAACGCAAGCGCGAGGTGGCCGAGCTGGCCGAGAGGGCCCTCAAGGATCCGCTGACCGGCCTGCCCAACCGCGTGGCCTTCGAGCGCGAGTTCGAGCGCATGCTGGCCCAGGCCCGCCGCTCGGGCCAGACCGTGGGCGTGCTGTTCATGGACCTGGACGGCTTCAAGCCGGTCAACGACACCTACGGCCACCAGGTGGGCGACGAGCTGCTGCGCGCCCTGGGCGGGCGGCTGCGCGAGCGGCTGCGCGTGTCCGACATGGCCGCGCGCATCGGCGGCGACGAATTCGGCGTGCTGCTGTGGAACGTTTCGGGCCCGCAGACCATGGCCCGCATCGCCGGGGAGATCATCGCGGCCATGAACCGTCCGGTGGAGCTGGAGGCCTGCCGCTGCGAGGTGGGTGCCAGCGTGGGCGGCAGCCTCTTCCCGGCCCACGGCGACACCCCGCGCGAGCTGATCAGCCGCGCGGACCAGGCCATGTACCATGTGAAGCAGCATGGGCGGAACCGCTTCCGCCTGGCCGGGGAGGACGACATCGCCTGGCCCCCGGAAGACGGCGGCCCCGGCGACGCGGGCGGCCCCGGCGACACGGCGGGGCAGGCCCCCCCGGACGCGCCGCAGACCCCGGGCAACGGGCCGGTGGCCCCGGGCGGCGACGGCCGCAGGAGCGGGGATTCTGGAAGCGGGGAGTCCGGGGGCGGGGAGTCCGGAATCGGGGAATCCGGGAGCGGGGATGCCCCTGGCGACGATGCCGAGGCCAGCGGGCGCACGCGCTTTGGCGGCTTCCGCCTGGAGCCCATCGACTAGGGCTGCGGGCCTCCGCCGGGGCCGGGGCCGCGCGCGTCGGCGCGGCCCCCGGGCCCTAGGCTACTTGCCGCAGCACTTCTTGTATTTCCTGCCGCTGCCGCAGGGGCAGGGGTCGTTGCGGCCGACCTTGGGCGCCTCGCGGCGCACGGTCTCGGGCTGCTGGGCGGCCTGGGCGCCGCCGGAGTAGCGCACCTTGGCGGGCTCCTCCTTGTGCTTGAAGTCCTCCTCCTCCACCTCGGCCTTGAGGCGCACGCGGACCAGGGCGCGCAGGGCGTGCTCCTTGATGCGCGCGAGCATGTCCTGGAACAGGGAGAAGCCCTCGCGCTTGTATTCCTGCTTGGGGTCCTTCTGGCCGTAGCCGCGCAGGCCGATGCCCTCGCGCAGGTGGTCCATGGCCAGCAGGTGCTCCTTCCAGTTGCGGTCCAGGGCGTCGAGCAGGAAGTAGCGCAGGATCTCCCGGTACACGTCCGGCGCGCCGGCGCGCAGGGTGGAGAACTTGTCCATGACCGCGGCGTGGGCCTCGTCGCGGGCGGGCAGGTCGTCCTTCATGGTCTGGGCGTCCCACAGGTCGAAGATGTCCTCCAGGCGCGCGGCGCAGTAGTCCACGTCCTCGGGGTCGGGCTGCTTGCTGGCGGCGATGGGCGCGTAGAGCTCCTCCAGCAGGTCGTCGGTGAAGGCCTCGACCATCTCCTGGAGGCGCTCCTCGTCGGCGCCCATGATCTGGCGCCGCTGGGAGTATATGGCGGCGCGCTGCTGGTTCATGGTGTCGTCGAAGTCCAGGAGCTGCTTGCGGATGTCGAAGTTGTGGGCCTCCACGCGCTTTTGGGCGTTTTCTATGGCCCGGGAGACCATGGCGTTCTCGATGGCGTCCTCCTCGTTCAGGCCCAGGCGCTCCATGATGCCCGTCAGGCGGTCGGAGCCGAACAGGCGCATGAGGTCGTCGTCCAGCGCGAGGTAGAAGCGCGAGGCGCCGGGGTCGCCCTGGCGGCCCGAGCGGCCGCGCAGCTGGTTGTCGATGCGCCGCGACTCGTGGCGCTCGGTACCCAGGATGAACAGGCCGCCCAGCTCCTTGACGCCATCGCCGAGCTTGATGTCGGTGCCGCGCCCGGCCATGTTGGTGGCGATGGTCACCTTGCCGCGCTGCCCGGCCTCGGCCACGATCTCGGCCTCCTTCTCGTGCTGCTTGGCGTTGAGCACGTTGTGCGGCACGCGGCGCTTGGTGAGCATGGAGGCGATGAGCTCCGACTTGTCGATGGACACGGTGCCCACCAGCACGGGCTGGCCCTTTTTGTGCAGCTCCTCGATTTCGCGGACGATGGCCCGGTATTTGGCCTGCTGGTTCTTGTAGATGGCGTCGGGGTGGTCCTTGCGGACCATGGGCATGTTGGTGGGGATGGCCACCACGTCCAGGTCGTAGATCTGCTTGAATTCAACGGCCTCGGTGTCGGCCGTGCCGGTCATGCCCGAGAGCTTGGCGTACATGCGGAAGAAGTTCTGGAAGGTGATGGAGGCCAGGGTCTGGTTCTCGGCCTCGACCTTGACGCCCTCCTTGGCCTCCAGGGCCTGGTGCAGGCCGTCGGAGAAGCGCCGCCCGGGCATGAGCCGCCCGGTGAACTCGTCCACGATGACCACCTGCCCGTCCTTGACGATGTAGTCGTCGTCGCGCTTGAAGATCTTGTGGGCCTTGAGGGCCTGCAGGATGTGGTGCTGGTAGGTGATGTTGGCCGGGTCGTAGAGGTTGTCGATGCCAAGGATCTGCTCGCAGCGGGCCGAGCCCTCGTCGGTGAGGGCCACCGTGCGGGCCTTTTCGTCCAGGGTGAAGTCGCGCTCGGCCTTGAGCCCGGGGACGATGGCGTCGATCTGGGAGTACATGCCCACGGACATCTCGGCCTGGCCGGAGATGATCAGCGGGGTGCGCGCCTCGTCGATGAGGATGGAGTCCACCTCGTCCACGATGCAGAAGTTCAGCTCGCGCTGCACCAGCTGTTCGAGGTAGAACTTCATGTTGTCGCGCAGGTAGTCGAAACCGAATTCGTTGTTGGTGCCGTAGGTGATGTCGGCGCCGTAGGCGGCCTTGCGCTGGGCGTCGTCCAGCCCGTGGACGATGACGCCCGTGGACAGCCCCAGGAAGGAGTAGAGCTGGCCCATCCATTCGGCGTCGCGCCGGGCGAGGTAGTCGTTGACGGTGACCACATGGGCGCCCTTGCCCGTCAGGGCGTTGAGCACCACGGGCAGCGTCGCCACCAGGGTCTTGCCCTCGCCGGTGCGCATCTCGGCGATGCGGCCCTGGTGCAGGGTGATGCCGCCCACGAGCTGCACGTCGAAGTGGCGCATGTCCAGGGCGCGGCGTCCGGCCTCGCGCACCAGGGCGAAGACTTCGGGCAGCATCTCGTCCAGGGCGCGCCCGGCCCGGGCCTGGGCGCGCAGCTCACCCAGGCGCGTGGGGAAATCGGCGTCGTGCAGCTTGCGCGCGTCCTGTTCCAGCCCGCCGATGGCGTCCACCAGGGGCCGGAGCTTTTTCAGGTAGCGCTCGTTCTTGGTCCCGAAGATCTTGCGGCCGATGACACCCAACATAGTGCTTCCTCGCTTGGCGTGGCGCGCCGCCAGGTCCGGGGCGCGCCGTTTGGGCAACGTGGTATGCGACTTTTCAAGAGATGTCGATGCAATCCAGCCAATGGGCCACGACCACGCCCCCGGGCGCGGTGGCCGCAAGCTGCGTCAGGCAGCCGCTGCATCCCGAAAGCATCAGGTCGCCGGGCAGGGCGGCGCGGCGTTGCCACAGCCGTGCGGCCACTGCCCGCGACAGGTCCGGCGACCCGAGCTGCATGATCCCGCCGAGGCCGCAGCAGTCGCGGCCGTCGCCGGTGTCCGCCGCCAGGCCCGCCAGGCTGGCGAGCCAGGCGCGGTCGGGATCGTCGGCCCCGGCGTGGCAGGGCGCGTGGTACAGCACGCGCCCCTGCGGGGGGCTCACGGCGAACCGTACGCTACGCAGCAGGCGCGACAGGGGCGTGACGGCGCGGGTCCAGGCGGCGGCCTCGGCGGGGTCGAATCCGGCGGCGGGGTCCGTGGCGTAGGCGGCCAGCCCCCGGGCGCACGAGGCGCAGAAGGTCGCCACCCGGGGTCGGCCCGCCGCGCGCCAGGCGGCCACGTTGCGGGCCACGGCTTCGCTGTGGGCCGCGGCCAGCCCGGCGTGGCCCAGGGTCGCCCCGCAGCAGCCCCAGCCGGGCTCGGGGCCGGGGTCGCAGCCCAGGCCGCGCAGCAGGGCCTCGGCCGTGCGCGCCCAGGCCGGGCGCAGGGTGCGCCCCAGGCACCCGCTGAAAAGTACGGTCTTCCCCGCGTCAGGGCAAGGGGTGAATGCCTCGGGGCGCAGCAGGGGCCGGGGCGCGGCGGGCACCAGGGCCTCCAGCCTGCGCGCCGTGGAGCCCGGGGCGCCGCGCGTGCCCAGCAGCCCGCCCAGGCGCGCCGCTCCCGGCCACAGGGCCCGGGCCCCGCCGATCCAGGCCTTCCAGGCCCAGGCGGTGAACCCGGGGTGCCGCCCCCGGGCCCGGGCCACGGCGGCGGGTACGTCCAGCCGCTGGGGGCAGGCCCGCGAGCAGCGCCCGCACGACAGGCACAGCCCGGCCAGGCGCTCCACGCCCCGGGCGTCCAGGGCGCCTTGGGCCGCGCCCAGGCGTTGCAGGAGGAACAGCTTGGCCCGGGGGGACAATTCCTCGCGCCCGGTGGCGGCGAGCAGCGGGCAGACTTCGAGGCAGCGGCCGCACAGGATGCACTGCGGCTCCTGCGGCCGTGCGGGGGAATCCATGACTTGGGGGTTCTCCGTGGTGTTTGCTGGGCCAGGCGCGGCCCCTGGCACGCGCTCGGCTCACGATAAGTACGCCCACGCGTGTCGTCAATGCGCCCGGGGGCTCCGGCGCCTTTTCGCCCGGCCCCTGGCGCGCGCGTTGTCCCGAAGCTCGAAGACAAGGCGGGCCTCGCCCGGCCCCGTCCCCGGCGCGCGCGGCGCTCCCGGCATAGCCGCCGCCCTGGGCTTCTGTCGTCCCCCGGCTCCTGGTGCGCGTTGCTCCCGGGGGCTCCCTTGGCTTCCGGCTGCCGCCGAGCGCCCCCCCGGCGCGGGGCGGCCCGCCCCCGCTGCGCCGGGGCTCTCGTTCCTGCACGGCCGGGCGGCCTGCCCGCCCGCGCCCCCCGGACGGCCCCAAGGGCCCGCCATCCCCTCCGTTTTCCTTTACACCCGCCCCGGCCGGGGCTATGGCTGCCTTGCTCCCGTCCACATCCTTCGCCGAGGCCCGCCATGCCCCCCGCCGTTCCCGCCGTTCCCCCGCTGCTGCCCGTGGCGGCCCTGATCGTGGCCTCGCTGCTGTGGGCCGGGGCCTTCGTGGCCATGAAATACGCGGTGGCCATTTTCGATCCCATGGTCGTCGTCTTCGGGCGCATGGCCCTGGCCGCCCTGGTGCTGCTGCCCATCGCCGCGCGCATGCACCCGCACCAGGACCGCCGCCCCGGCGACCTGCGCCTGCTCCTGTTCATGAGCCTTGGCGAGCCGTGCCTGTATTTCGTGTTCGAGGCCAACGCCCTGCGGCTGACCACGGCCTCCCAGGCCGGGATGATCGCGGCCACGCTGCCGCTGATGATCGCCGCCGCGGCGGTGGTTTTCCTGGGCGAGCGAGTGTCGCGGCGGACCGTGGCCGGTTTCGTCCTGGCCCTGGCCGGGGTGGCCTGGCTCTCGGCCTCGGGGCAGCCCAGCGAGGCCGCGCCCAACCCCGTGCTGGGCAACGCGCTGGAGGTCCTGGCCATGGCCGCGGCCACCTGCTACATCGTCACGGCCAAGCACCTTTCCGCGCGCTACAGCCCGCTTTACATCACGGCCTTCATGGCCGGGGTGGGCACGCTGTTCTTCCTGCCGACCCTGGCCCTGCCCGGCACGGAGCTGCCCCGCAGCTTTCCGCCGCTGGCCGTGGCCAGCGTGGTCTTCCTCGGCCTGGGGGTCACCCTGGGCGCCTATCTGTGCTACAACTACGGGGTCAAATACCTGCCCGCCAGCCAGGCCGGGGCGTTCATGAACCTCATTCCGGTGGTGGTGGTCTTCCTGGGCTGGTGGCTGCTGGACGAGGTGTTCACCCCCCAGCAGTTCGCGGCCTCGGCCCTGGTGCTGTGCGGGGTGCTGCTCTGTCGCGAGGCCCCGGCCGCGCCCGCCGCGATCCCGCCCGGAGGCCCAAAACCGTAAAACCGCTTTTCCTGTAGAAGTGGTTCTGCTATGGGAAGATAAACACCGGGATGGACGGGCCATGGCAGACCCATGAAAGACGGATGCGACGCCGGGGAACGGGGCTGGAACGCGCGCGGCGTGCTTGAAGCCGCGCAGGGCGGTTTTTGGTCATACGACATCGACGGGGGCGGGTTCCTGTGCGGGCCCGGCTTCCCGGAGCTGGCGGGCTGCGGCGCGCGACCGGGCGAGTGCGCCGGGCCGTTTTGCCGCAACCTGCTGCACCCCGGCGACCTGCCCGGGCTGGACGCGGCCCTGGCCGCCTGCGCGGCGGGCGCAAGCGACCTGCTGGAGATCGAGCTGCACCCCTGCAAGCCCGACGGCAACTGGTGCCGCCTGCTGGTGCGCGGCCGCGTGGCCGGGGGCGGCCCCGGGCGGCGCCTGACCGGGCTGGCCGTGAGCCTGCCCCCCGGCCCCGAGTGCCCCCAGGGCCGGGACCTCTTCGCCAGCGTGTTCGAGCACGCCCAGATCCCCATGCTGCTGCTCGACCCGGACACCGGGCGCATCGAGGAGGCCAACGCCCGGGCCTGCCTGTTCTACGGCTATTCCCGCGAGGCCCTGGGGGCCATGACCATCATGGAGATCAACGCCCTGCCCCCCGGGGTCGTGCTGCGCGAGATGGAGGCCGCCCGCCGGGCCCAGCGCACGTTCTTCCGCTTCCGCCACCGGCTGGCCTCGGGCGAGCTGCGCGAGGTGGAGGTCCACTCCGGGCCGGTGCGCACCGGGGGCCGCAACCTGCTCTATTCCATAATCCACGACATCACCGACCGCCTGCGCGCCGAGGAGGCCCTGCGCCGCAGCGAGGCGCTCATGTCCGGCATATTCCGCGCCGCGCCCGTGGGCATGGGCACCGTGCGCCATCGCGTGGTCGGCACGGTCAACGACGTGCTCTGCCGCATGGTCGGCTACGAGGCCCGCGAGCTGCGGGGGCAGAGCGCCAGCATCCTGTATCCCAGCATCGAGGAGTTCGTGCGCGTGGGCCGGGAGCGCTCGCCGCAGGTGGAGCGCTTTGGCAGCGGCACGGTGGAGACCGTGTTCCGCCGCAAGGACGGCACCTCCCTCAGCGTGCTGCTGGGGTCGGCCTGGCTGGACCCCGAGCACCCCGAGGAAGGCATGATCTTCACCGTGCAGGACATCACCGAGCGCAAGCGCGCCGAGCGGGAGCTGTCGCGCGTGCGCCGGGCCATGCACCAGCTGGCCGACGCCATGCCCTCGGCGCTTTTCGTGGTCGATTCCCAGGACCGGATCACCCTGTGCAACGGCGCCGGGCAGGCCCTGTGCGCCGAGGCCGGGCTCCCGGTGGAGGGCCTGCCCCTCGCCCGGGCCCTGCCCGGATTCCCGGGGCTGGACGACATGCTGCGCGCCCTGCGCGAGGATGGCGCCCCCCTGTCGCGCAAGGCCATGCCGCACGAGACGGGCGGCACCCTGCGCTACTGGGACCTGCTCCTGTATCCCCTGGAATCCCTGGGCCAGGGCGAGGACGGGCTGGCGGTGGTGCGCCTGGACGAGGTCACCGCGCGGGTGCTCATGGAGGAGACCCTGATCCAGAGCGAAAAGATGATGAGCGTGGGCGGGCTGGCGGCGGGCATGGCCCACGAGATCAACAATCCCCTGGCGGGCATCCTCCAGGGCGCCCAGAACATCCGCCGCCGGCTGGACCCGGGCCTGCCCGCCAACCGCGAGGCCGCACGGGCCCTGGGCTGCCCCCTGGAAGCCGTGGCCGCCTACATGGAGCAGCGCGAGATCCTGCACTTTCTGGACGGGATATCGGAGTCGGGCAGCCGCGCAGCGGCCATCGTGGCCAACATGCTCAACTTCGCCCGCGGCGGCCAGGCGGCCCACGCCCCGCTGGACCTCAACCACTGCCTGCGCGAGGCCCTGCAACTGGTCAACGGCGGCTACGACCTGGCCCGGGGCTACGACTTCCGGCACATCGCCGTGGACCTGCAACTGGACCCGCGCCTGCCCGCGGTGCCCGGCTCGGCCCAGGAGCTGCAACAGGTCTTCCTCAACCTGCTGACCAACGCGGCCCACGCCCTGACCAGCCCCCCCGGGGCCGCCGCCCACCCGCGCATCACCCTGCGCACCTACGCCACCGCCGACGCGGTGGTGGCCGAGGTCCGGGACAACGGCCCCGGCATCCCCGAGGATCGGCGCGCGCGCATCTTCGATCCCTTCTTCACCACCAAGGCCCCGGGGCAGGGCACCGGCCTGGGCCTTTCGGTGTCCTATTTCATCGTGGTCCGCAACCATGCGGGCACCATCGCCGTGGACTCGCAGCCCGGGGCCGGGACCTGTTTCACCGTCCGCCTGCCGCGCAACGCGCCGCGCCGCCGGGAGGCGCCCCCGGAGCCGGAGGACGACTGATTTTGGGGCGGCACGAAGGCGCGCGGCCGGGGGCGCGGGGCGGCGCTAGTCCTGCCAGTTGCGGCGGATGGCCATGACGGTGTCGATGTTGGCGAAAAAGGCCTCGATGACCCGGGGGTCGAAGTGCGTGCCGGAGCCTTCGCGCAGGATATTCCTGCACGTCTGCTCGTCGAAGGCCTTCTTGTAGGTGCGCTCGCTGCCCAGGGCGTCGTACACGTCGACCACGGCGAGGATGCGCGCCTCGATGGGGATCGCCTCGCCGGACAGGCCGCAGGGGTAGCCCGAGCCGTCCCAGCGCTCATGGTGGTAGAGGGCGATGGTCCGGGCCAGCGCCAGCAGGGCGTTGGGCTCGTCGCCCGTGGGGCTCTGGGCGACCCCGCACAGGGCATCCTCGCTCTGGGCGTCGCTGGGGGTGAGTATCTCGTAGCCGATGCGGGTGTGGGTCTTCATGATCTCCCACTCCTCGGGGGTCAGCTTGCCGGGCTTGAGCAGGATGGAATCGGGGATGCCGATCTTGCCCACGTCGTGCATGGGCGCGGCGTGGCGCAGCAGGTCGCAGCGCCGCGCGGACAGGCCCATGGCCCCGGCCAGCACGGCGGCCGTGTTGCCCACGCGGATGACGTGGTTGCCGGTTTCGTTGTCGCGGTATTCCGCCGCCTTGCCCAGGGTGTGCACGATCTCCAGGCGCGTGCGCTCCAGCTCCGCCGTGCGGCGGCGGACCATCTCCTCCAGGTGTTCGCGGTGCTCGCGGTTCTCGCGCAGCAGCCGGGCGCGCTCCAGGTTCTTGTCCAGGGTGTGTTCCAGGACGGCGAAGTCCGTCACCGGCTTGGAGATGAAGTCCCAGGCACCGGCGCGCACGGCGCGCATGGCGTCCTCCACCAGCCCCACGCCCGACAGGACGACGATGGGCAGCTCCGGGGCGATGTCCCGGGCGCGGGCGATGAACTCGTAGCCGTCCATGACGGGCATGTTCAGGTCCACAAAGACGAAATCGGGGGGCGCGGCGGTCAGCAGGTCCAGGCCTTCCCTGCCGTTGGCCGCCAGGTGCGGCTGGTGGTCCAGGTCCTCGATGAAGTCCGCGAGGCTGCGGCGCAGGAACTCCTCGTCGTCGATGATCAGGACGTTCAGGTGCATGGCGTGCGGCGGTCCTTGTTCCCGGGCGCCCCGGGCCGCTGGGCGCGGGGCGCAGGTTCCCGCGGCGCGGCGCGCCGCGGGGCCGGGGGCCTCGCCTCCCGGTCCGTCGACGATACATCATATCCGGGACGGGAGGCAACCGCGAGGGTGAATCAGGGAAAGCCCGGGGGCTCCAGGCGTTTGGCGTAGATGATCTTGTGCTCCCCGGGGGCGTAGAAGCTCTTCATCATGGCGATGAGGGAAAAGCCCTTGTGCTCGTAGAAGGCGCGGGTGGGGCGGTATTGCCCGCGCGAGGACGTTTCGGCCACCAGGGTCGTGGGCCGCGCGCCGCGCACGCGCCGCTCCACCAGCTCCAGCAGGGCGCCGCCCACCCCCGCCCCGCGCCGCGACTGGTGTACGGCGATCCAGTAGAGGTCGACCCAGTCCGGGGCGTAGGTGGCCGGGCCGTAGCAGGCGAACCCGGCCAGGGGCGCGGCCTGGGCGCCGCTTCCGGCCCCGGCCCCGTCTTCGGCGAACACGAAGAAGTAGCCGCTGGGCTCGCCGTCGCGCAGGCGTTCCTCCACCAGGCTCCCGGCCATTTCCACTTCGGCGGGGGAGAAGAAACCCGACGAGGCCGCCACGTCCATGACGGCCTGCCGGTCCTCGGGGCGCACGCTTTCGCGCAGGGTCAGCGGCCTGGCGGCCGCGCGGACGCCCACGGGCTCAGGCCGCCTTGCGGGTCGGGGGGAATCCGGGCCGCGACAGCCCGGCGCGCAGGATGCGCATGACGGCTTCCTCGAATCCCAGGCCCGCCTGGCGCAGGGCGGCGCGAAAACCGCCGTCGGGCGACAGGCAGGGGTTGGCGTTGACATCGATGACCAGGGGCGTGCCGTCGGCGTCCACGCGCACGTCCACCCGCGCGTAGCCGCACAGGCCGAAGGCCCGCCAGCAGTCCAGGGCCGTGCGCGTCAGGGCCTCGGCCAGGGCCGCGTCGTTCGGGCCCAGCTCGAAGCTGCGCCGGGTGGAGCGGTAGGCCGGGCTGTCCTCTTCCCATTTGGCGGCGTAGCCCAGGACGCGCGACCCCTCGGCCCACCGGCCGTCGAAGACCATCTCGGCCAGGGGCAGCACCTCGGGCCCCCCGGGGCCGTCCAGCAGGGCGACGTTGAATTCGCGACCCTCCACATACCGCTCGGCGAAGCACTCGCCGCCCATGCGCGGGGCGCGCTGGCGCAGCAGGGCGCACAGCTCGCCCGCGCAGTCCACCAGGGGCGCGGCGTCGTCGCCAAGGCCGATGGAGGCGTGCTCCCAGACGGACTTGACGATGTAGCGGCCCCGGGCCGAGGCGCCGGGGCCTTCCAGCTCGGCCAGGGCCCGCCAGTCGGGGGTGGGGATGCCCGCCGCGCGCAGCACGGCCTTGGCGAAGAGCTTGTTGGACGACAGGGCCATGGCCGAGGAGCCCGCCCCGGTGAAGGGCAGGCCCATGTCCTCCAGCAGCGCCGGGGCGTAGTGGATGCAGCGCCCGCCGCCCTCGCCGCCCTCCACGAGGTTGAAGACCACGTCGGGCGCGGCCCCGCGCAGGGCCGAAGCCGTGTCGGGCAGGTCCAGGGTGAAGGGCACCGAGGCCGTATCCAGCCCCAGGGTGCGCAGGGCCTTGCGCACGGCGGCGGCCTGGACCAGGGTGTCGCGGTCGTCGGCCCCGGCGCCGGGGCCGGGCCGGTTTTGCAGCAGGACGGCCCGCTTCATGGCCGCGCTCCTTCCCGGGGCAGCCGCTGGAGGGCCGATTCGACGATGGCCGCCACCAGCGCCCCGTAGTCGTTGCCGGCCAGGGCCCACATGATGGGCAGGTCGGAGTGCTCGGGGTTGAGCCCCGGCAGGGGGTTGACCTCGATGAACGCGGGGCGCCCGGCGCCGTCCAGGCGCACGTCCACCCGGCCGCCGTCGCGGCAGCCCAGGGCCCGCCAGGAGGCCAGGGCCAGGTCCGCCGCGGCGCGGGCC